>ERZ772999.1107-NODE-1107-length-16193-cov-16.442496_pt1 | contig 16193 bp, 13 predicted proteins | sample MGYA00511467_ERZ772999 | MGnify/ENA primary metagenome ERZ772999 (study PRJEB29015, sample SAMEA2738064) | human oral metagenome | biome: human oral; feature: human-associated habitat; material: saliva | place: China | collected 2218 ... | reverse complement strand
TCGCCTCAATCGCCTGGTGGATGCCGTCGTTGTAGCGGCGGCCCGGCAGAATACGACCGGTGTGCTCGTCAACAATCAGGACTTCGCCGTCAATGACCACGTAGTCCTTGTTGTTGGTGAACAGCTCCTTCGCCTTAATGGAGTTGTTCAGGAAGCCAATGAGCGGGGTGTTCTTGGATTCGTAGAGGTTCTTCACACCCAGGTGGTCTTCCACCTTGTCAATGCCGGATTCGAGGATGCCGACGGTGCGTTTCTTCTCGTCTACTTCGTAATCTTCACCGCGCTTGAGCAGGGTCGCGGCAATACGCGCGAACTCTGCGTACCAGCGGTTCGCCTCACCGGCTGCGGGGCCGGAAATGATTAGAGGGGTACGCGCCTCATCAATCAGGATGGAGTCCACCTCATCGATAATGGCAAAGTTGTGGCCGCGCTGAACCTGCTCCTCCACGGTCCACGCCATGTTGTCACGCAGGTAGTCGAAGCCGAACTCGTTGTTCGTACCGTAGGTGATGTCCGCTTCGTACTGCTTACGACGCTCGTCAGGCTCCATGGAGGACAGAATCACGCCGCACTCCATGCCGAGGAAGCGGAACACACGGCCCATGAGGTTCGCCTGGTACTCAGCCAGGTAGTCGTTCACGGTCACAATGTGCACGCCCTTGCCGCTCAGCGCGTTCAGGTACGCGGGCAGGGTCGCGACGAGGGTCTTACCCTCACCGGTCTTCATTTCGGCAATGTTACCCAAGTGCAACGCTGCACCACCCATGAGCTGCACGTCGTAGTGGCGCTTGCCCAGGGTGCGCTTGGACGCTTCGCGGACTACCGCGAAAGCCTCCGGCAGCAGAATATCGAGGGATTCGCCATCCTTGACGCGCTCGCGGAACTTGTCGGTTTCCGCTCGCAGTTCCTCATCGGTCATAGATGTGAAGCTGTCCTCGAGCGAGTTCACCGCCTTGGTGTACGCTTCGAGCTGTCGCAGAACCCTCTTATCGCCGGTTCGGAGGATTTTCTCCAAGAAAGATGCCACTGAGCTTCTACTCCTTGATTGTCTCGGTACCCTCACCAAGGGCGCGCGAGAGTGCGCGCGGTGAGGCCTTCCTACATATTGTATGGCAGAGCCGCCTAATTCGCCCGTCCGAGCTATTTTTTACGCTGTACGCCCACGAGGTGACATTTGGTGACGTTGCGCGTCATTCGTCCTCTTGCTGAGGCGGAGAGAGCACCGGATTCCGGGGCCGGGCGCATCCCCGCGCTGAGAATCCGAGCCGAGAACCTCCGCTGTAGAAGGCAGAGAAAAACCCGGGGGCCTAGAGGTTCACAGTGCGTGTTTCCAGACCGCCCGGGTCTTTAGCCTGCTCGCTGGGCATGCCGTCTCAGCTACCAGCAGGTAGGTTGGGTTTTACTCGCTCTCCAGAGTAATGATGCCGTAGCTCCAGCCCTTACGACGGTATGCCGCTGCCGGTGCGCCAGTCTCGCTGTCAATGTACAGGTAGAAGTCGTGGCCGACCAGTTCCATACGGTCAACAGCTTCTGCGGGAGTCAAACGCTCACCCTTGAAGCTCTTGCGGCGAATCTCAATGGGAGATGCTGCCTCATCGGCGAGGGTGACCTCGCTGTTATCGAATGCTGCTTCTTCCACCGGAACATCCGGCAGCAGAATCTCGGTAATTGCTTCGGTAACCACGGGAATCGAGCCGGTAGCGTCTGCCACGGAGACGGGGTGCTTGCCACCGCGCTTGTGTAGCTTGCGGCGGTCACGCGCACGGCGCAGACGCTCCAGGAGCTTGCCGTAGGTTTCATCGAAGACCGCGAATTTGTCGTGGCCCTGAGCTTCGGAGCGGAGGACAGGACCGGTACCAACAACGGTAATCTCAACGCGGATGGACTCGCCACCCAGATGACCGTCCTTGCTGAACTTGACGTCGATGTCCTTCACGTTATCGCCGAGCTGAGCGAACTTCTGAACCTTCTCGCTCACGTACTCTTCCAGGCGTTCGGTGACCTTGATATTGCGGCCGTAGATGTTGACTTCCACGATCATTCCCTCCAGGTTGGGGGCTTATACCGCGTCCGGTTGGACCCGGTACGGGGGTTCGACTCCAATGCCGTTCCCTTGTACATATTTTAGTACGGACCATGCCGTATATCACTAGATATGACAAATATTTAACCCAAATAATAGCTATTCGTCCGTCTGCGAATTTTAAGAGCTAAAAATCGTGTACCTCTTGCAACTAACTACAAGAAACGCTATGTCAGCAGTTTTTTCGGTACCGCAGCAACCGCGCACACGCCCAGCACCCGCGAACCCGCATCCTGCAGCACACGCACCATCTCAGAGGCAGTCGCGCCGGTGGTCACCACGTCATCACAAATAACGCTGAGCCGCCCCGCACACAGGGCAGGCTCCATGACGCGCAAAGCACCGTGCATCCGCTCGGCACGGCCCACAGCGCCCAGGCTCTTCTGCTCGTTCTTTGCCTCAGAAGCGCCGAGAAGAGAAACACCGAGAAGAGAAGACCCCGTATGCGAAGAAAAGGAGGCGCTGCTCCCCCGCCACCTACGAGGAGCGTAACCAATGACATCCACAGCGCGCACCTGTACCGAGGCGGGCAGACGCTGATTGAGCTGCCGCGCCGCCTCCTGCACCAAAAGATTCGCCGGGGCATAGCCGCGGCGGCGCACACTCTGCGCCGAGGACGGTGCCGGAACCAGCAGAACCTCAACCGGTGCGGCGGAGGTGCCCGCAGAAGAGATAGAAGACCCCGGCACGCTCTGAAGCTCAACCCGATGCGCCCGAAGAAGCTCATACACGCTACGCGCCAAACCCTCACCCAGCAACGGCAACAAGTCAGTGCGACCAGCGTTCTTCAACGCCAACAGGGCACGCGGCATAATCCCCACGTAACGGGATGCCGCACGCACCTCAGGAGCAGCCACACCCTCAAGAGGTTGCAGCACCTGCACTCGCTCCACACGCACCAACGCTGAACGCAGCTGCGGCAGGCATTGTTCACACAGCGGCGAGCCGGCACCGTAGGCGACCGGTACCGCACAGCACGGACAGGTACGCGGCATCAACACCTCGCCCAAAGCCCCGCTGGCGCTCTTGAAAGCACCGGCGAGGCGGGTTAAAGGTTCGTTGCTAGAGAGCGCCTTGTTTGAGGGCACGCTCAAAGAATCGTTCAAACCACGCTGTTCTGAACTCACCGAAAGCACCCTTTCCTCACTCGCGCCTACCCGAGGCTAACCGGCGTAACTAATCTCGTGCAGAGTCGTATCCAGACGAATCCAGCCGCGCTTCTCCATCAGGTAGCACGAACCGTCAGAACGGTGAGCAATAATATTCGACGTATTATCCGCCGTCGAAATGGTCATTACACCATCCAAACGGTCCAGCTTCGTCTCTTCACCGCTGAGAGAAATCACCTCAGACTCACCGTTCTTCACGTTCACCACCACAACGCTCTGGTCGCCAGCCCAACGGGCATTACGCGGAGTCACAGAAGAACTCAGACGCACCATCTCCGTCAGACGCAAAGGCTTACCGACATCATCACGCACAATACCGGAAATAATCACAGCCGACGCACCCTCAGTAGACGCCCCAATCGCCATGCGCGCGCCATCGTGCGAAACGTCCACGCTCGTAAAGCTCAAATTACGTTGCCAGGACAGACCAATATCAACACCGCGCTCACGCTCGGTTACATCCTCAGAATCCGGCTTGAAGGCACGAATAGTACCCTCACCATCGGCAGCCCACACCCAGCCATACGCATCAAAACTGGGAGCAGTCAGAGCGGTACTCTGCCACACGCGGCGGGCAGTACCCTGATACACCGTGTACAGGCTCGCGGCATCATTCGCCAAGCAGGCATAAACATCCGCAGAATAGCCCATCGCAGGGGAACTCAACTGGGTCACGCCACGCAGAAGCAACTGCTCACCCGCATTGCTCATATAGTCATCACGCGCCACCATCTGGCCGTTCAAATTAATAGCAACCGTGCGGGCAGGAACACCCGGGTTCAGCTTCACCGCAGAAAAGCCGTTCGGCGCGTTCTCAGGAATCAGAGTGCCGTTATAGAAAACCTCAGTCTTGCCCAGACCCGAGAAGTTCTCCAAGCCGTGCATAATCTGCTCACGCACACGTGCCAAACGGTTATCGTCCAGGTGCTCGCCCGAGAGTCGAACCAGCACATCCTGGTTATCGCTCATGTTAGCGGTCTCAAGGCTCATCGACTCATTCAATGCCGAGAACGCGACATCCTTCAAATAGGACGCCGGGCCAGCCATCAGAGTACGCACCAGCAACTCAAAATAGCGGTCCGTCTGCGGGAACCAGCGAATATCCGGCACAGCATAACGGAACGCACGATCATAGAAATACAGGCGGCACGGGCTAAACACACGCTCAAACTCGGCGCCGTCCAGCCACAGACCATCCAGGCAGGAGCTAATACGCCACTGATCGTCCTCCATGACCATCTTGAAATCATGGGTCTCAATCTGGGCCTCGGGGAAGGTGCTCGTAATACCCTGGCTGCTCACCGTAGCGGTCTGCTGGAAACGCACATGGTACACACCCTCAGCGTTACCGCTATCGTCACTACGCGCCTGCACCGTATTACGGTACACGCGGGTGGTACCAATCGGGTTCCAACGACCCGCAAAAGAAGAGCTCAAATACTGGCGCGCCACCGCATAGTTATCGATGCTGTCCGCACCGGCACGCACGAAACCCTCAATAATCGCCTCGGGAGTCGCACCAGCCAGCGGTCCGGGAGCACGTGCGGGCGAGGTATTGGTGCTCTTCATATCCAGGTCGCTACTGTGCTGAGTCACTCGAGCATTCGAAGGAAGACCAGCACAAGAGATCACGAGCGTCGCCAAAGACACCGTCCCCAAAGACAGCGCGGCGCGTCGAGAAACAATAGCTCTGTGAGACATGGAGGTCTTAACCTTCCTCTACGAACATCGACAAGAATCCACTATCTAACGTTGCAGGCCATCGCAACGGAGTGAAAACATATCTGCCTTGATTGTACTGGTTTGCCAGTGCAAATATTCAAGGATAAGCGCAAATGCTCAGAGCATAACACCAGCACCCAAACCTGGACAGAGCTGAAAACCCTTACACCCGGCAGGAAAACCCGCACTCATTCGTGGAGCTTCCCACCAGTTTCAAACTCTGCCGCCATTACTATGCATAACGCCTGTCGGTGCGCACCGCTAAGCGCCATCCTCCACATTCACACGAGGAGAAATAGCCGGCAGCGTATCCTTAGCCATTACCGAATGGTGCGCCCTCGCCTCAGGCTCACCGGTCACCAAGACCGGCGACTCGCCCAAAGGCGCGCCGTGCACCAGCGGCAGGTTCATCGTGAAGCAGGCACCGCGGCCCTTCTCACCCCACACCTCAATCGTGCCGCCGTGCAGACGCACATCCTCAGCAGCGATCGACAAGCCCAGACCGGTACCGCCCAGGGTGCGCTTACGCGAAGTATCAGCACGCCAGAAACGGTTGAACACCTGAACGGCCTCATCCTCAGACAGACCGATACCGTGGTCACGCACCGCAACGCCCAGGTTCGTGGTGTTCACACCCACGTACACGTCAATCGGTCGGGATTCGCCGTGCTCGATCGCGTTGTACAGCAGGTTACGTAGCACATGCTCAATACGAACGCGGTCCATATCCACCATGATGCTTTCATGGCTCGTATGCACGTTCAGCTTCGTGTTCGTACGCTCCAGGTGCGGCAAAGCCTCCTGCAGAATATTCGACAGAACACGCATAAAGTCTTCAGTGTCGATGGTTAGCATTGCGCTACCGGCATCGAAACGAGAAATCTCCAGCAGGTCAGAAAGCATCGACTGGAAACGATCCACCTGATCGTGCAGAAGCTCCACGGTACGGCTCAACTTCCGCTCCATATCTCCACGCGAATCGTACAGAAACTCCGTACCCAAACGCACCGTCGCCAGCGGGGTACGCAACTCGTGCGAAACGTCAGCAACAAATCGCTGCTGCAGAGTCGACAGGCGCTCCAGCTGAACAATCTTCTCCTGCAACGAGTCAACCATCAGGTTGAAGGAATACCCCAAACGAGCCGCCTGATGCTCACCGTACACAGACACACGCTGGTCCAGGTCACCGGCAGCCAGCTTCTCAGCAGTAATAGCGGTCTGAGTAATCGGGCGGACCACTAAACGAGTCACAATCCACACCACAGAAAGCACCACAGCAAGCAGCGCACAAAAACCACCAAAAAGAACAAAATTAATATGCGCAATCGTGGCGGAAGAATCCGTCATATCGTACACAAGGAACAAACCGTAATTAGGGTTCTGCGCAATAGAAATATGGGTACCAACAATAAGCACCGGATAAGTACGCTCACGGTTATTTTCAACAGTAGTCACCGTAGACGTCTGCCAAAAAACACCGTTCTTATCACGAACAGTTTCTTTAAAATCATTCGGAATGCTCGAAGAATTCAAAGAATTATTACTACTCTGCTCAGGAATAAAACCCTGTTTACCTTGACCTTCCAAAGGCACAAGAACCCAATTGCGCTTACCCGAACCGCCCGCGTCAAGAATGGTCAGAGTACGGCTCACGTTACGGCGAATTTCGCTATCACTACGAGCTTCAGAGGAGTCCAGCACACTCTGAACGTTACGGAAACCGCTCGTCGATTCCTCCAGCGCCTGAGCCTTCTGATTCTGAAAAAGACTCGTCGCAATCTGGCTTGACAAGGACCAACCCACCATCAAGAAGCTCAGGAACATCATGATGCCCGCAGTACCAAGAGCACGGAATTGCAGGGATTCCTTCCACAGACGCTGAATACGATGAGGCAGGCTCTTACCCTGCTTCTGCGCCTTACGCGGCTTAGATGGGCTGGTACGCGAAGAGGCGGAGGCTACCGCCTCCGCCGTCAAAGCGCCGTGCTCATGGCTCGACTTCGCAACAGACAATCAGGTTATCCCTTCGCCTATGAATAGCTTCCGCTTAGCTACCGGAAGACCCCACCAGCTCGGCCGGAATCTTGTAGCCAACACCGCGAACAGTCTGAATAAAACGCTCCACACCCAGCTCATCGAACTTAGCGCGCAGGCGCTGGACATGCACGTTTACCAGAGAATCGCTCACATCAGTGTAGCCCCAAACCATGTCCAACAGTTCATGACGGCTCAACGCCTGACCCGGGTGGCGCACCAGCGCAGCCAGCAGGTCAAACTCCAGAGGAGTCATGGGAACCTCAGTGCTGTAGTACTTGACGGTACGACCATCCATATCCATGACAATATCGCCAATGGACACTACCAGCTGGCGGCTCTCACGCGGACGCAAACGAGTGCGAATACGCGCCAAAAGCTCAGCGTGCTTAAAAGGCTTAGCGATGTAATCATCAGCGCCAGCCTCAAGACCCTTCACAACATCTTCAGTATCGCTTTTAGCGGTCAACATAATAATCGGCACATTAGAAGAGCGGCGAATTTGCTGGCAGACTTCAATACCGTTCATGCCAGGAAGCATCAAATCCAAAAGCACCAAATCGGGAGTGGAGCGCATAAAAATTTCAAAAGCGCGGCCGCCATTTTCGCAGAAAACAGCATTAAAGCCCTCTTGCGCGAGCACGAGGCCGATCATTTCCGCCAGAGCATCATCGTCATCAACCACCAAAATGGTGTGTGCGGCGCTTGCGCTCACAGTGTCTCCCTAAAGAATTGTCGTAAATACTCACATAAAAAAGCTGATTTTCTAATCATACCGCGCACTCAGCCAATGCACGGGCACACTCTGTCACCCGAGCCAGCGAAGCCGTGGCATCCATCACACTCACCATACCCGGGGTAGATGCAGAAAGCACCGAACCCGTTTGCGGGCGCTCATCGGCCATCAAACCCACCGCATTCAACTGCGTCGGCTCAAGACCAACCTCACGCCACAGGCTGTACAGGCGGCGCACCTGATCAGGAACCCGTTCAGAAGTCACCACCGGCAGCCACAACTGAGCCCGCGCCTCCAAAAGCTGCGCCACAGGTTCCCAGGAATGAGGATCGCTCAGCAGCGGAACCTGCAACATGCCCGCCCCCTTCAAACGGGCACGGTCAGGATGCAACAGCAAAGCGCAGGGAGCGGCATCCTCAACCTGCATAGCTTTCAACAGCGCCAAAGCGTCAAGGGCGGGACGGGGCTGGGTCAGAAGCTTCAGCTCCTGCACCGGTTTGAGCGCGGTGCCGTCCACATCCAGGATGAGCTGCAGATTTAGTTCAGCAAAACGCTCCGCCACCCGACGGTACACCTGCTGATAGTAGTGAGGTTGCAACGCCGACAGGGAGCGGAAACCACTCACGGTAGGAATGGTCCCCTCCATCAGACGCTGAAACTCTGACTCGTCCAGTTGCACGGCGATCAGCGCCTGGGGAGCCTGTAGGGCCTCCCGCAGAGACTCCGCCCAACGCTCCAAGCCCTCCAGGAACGATTCCAGCAGGTCACGGCTCGCCCCTGCATCACTGATAGCACGCTCGCCGCCGGGTAGGTAGATGCTGGCTGCGAGGGTCAGCGGACCAACCAGCTGAATCTTATACACCGCCGCGCCGCCCTCAACACCGAAGGTAAACCTCTTCTTCTGCGCGCCCACACGGTCAGCTAGAAGGTTGATATCGGAGAGCAGACGATCCTGCGCCAGGGCAGACTCGCGCGCTCCCCTGCCGCCGCTATGCACCATACGCCAGCCAAACGAGGCACCGTCAAAGGCAAGTCCCTCGCACACCACCAGGGTGCGTGCCAGAGGAGTACTCCGCCAGCCCAGCGCCGGCAGATGCGGCAGGAACGGCAGGTGAGGAGAACCCAGCTCGCCTTCTACACGGGACATAGCCTCCGCCAAATCATCGCCGGGAAATTCGCCTCGACCGCTAGCACGCACCAGCGGACGCTCAGTGGCGAGCGCGGCAAGGTCCTGCTCGGTCAGTTCGTCCCCTTCGGGGGCGCGGTACTCACCGGGCAACAGCAGGCGCTCCGGCACCGGTTCGGTGCGGGCATTCTGGCGGGAGGAAGATCGATGGGGCATAAACGGGTAAGGTTAAGACGGGTTAGGGAACAGTGCGGGTAGGTCGAAGCTCAGCACGATGAAAGATCAGCACGGATGAGAGCGGGGCTTGCGAAGAAGCTGAGATCTCGGAGAGGAAGGGCTTTCAGAAAGTCTTAGCTTTTCAGACTCTTAGCTTTCAGACTTTTCAGTCTCTTCGTCCTGTTCAGCGTGCTCGTTCGCGATACGCACGTGGTGGCGAATAACCTCAGAGATGATGAAGTTCAGGAACTTCTCCGCGAATTCCGGGTCAAGGCTGGATTCCTTCGCCATGGCACGCAGGCGAGCAATCTGCGCCTCTTCACGGCCGGGGTCGCCGGCGGGCAGGTTGTGCTCAGCCTTCAGGATGCCGACGCGCTTAGTTGCCTGAAAACGCTCCGCGAGGATGTGCACCAACGCTGCATCGAAGTTGTCGATGGAGCGGCGCATAGCGAAGAGCTCCTCGTAGACCTCCGGTGCGACTTCATCGCCCATGGAAGTGGCGTGGGGGTCAAATTCGCAGGAAGTGTTTTCGGCAGTCATCGGTTTCTCCTCAGTTCGGTTGTGGTCTTCTGTGCGTTGCGCCCAAGCAGGATGTTGCGGCAACGGTTGGCAATAGCGGGGTGAGCGGCTACTTGGTGCGGCTATTCGGTGCTGGTTGAGGCGCCGGCAGACAGGGTTTCCTGAATGTCTTCGCGGTCCAGCGAGTAGGCGCGGGCGATGGTGGACTGACCCAGTACGCGGGTGCCCTGGTAGAGCACCATGGTCTGGCCGGGCGCCACGCCGGAGAGCGGATCCAGTAGGCGCACTACGGTTTCCAGGCGCAGCGCGCCTTCTTCTTCAGTTTCGGGGTCGGGTGCCCAGGTCATGTACGCCTTGGCGCGGACCGGGTCGGCATGTGCGCGCACCTGTGCGGTCACCTCGAACTCTTCACTGCGGGCGCCGGCCTGTGCGGGCTCTTCCAGGAAGCGTACCACCTGTTCCACGGGGACGCCCGCCCAAGTGGCGCGGATACCGCGGATTTCGTGCACGGAAAGTAGCTCGCGGGAGCCGACGATGACTTCGTTTTCCTTGGGGCGCACCTCCAGCACGAAGCGGGGCTTACCGTCGGCGGCGGGGCGGCCCAGTGCCAGGCCCTTGCGCTGTCCTACGGTGTATGCCTGCGCGCCGGGGTGTTCGCCGAGCACCTTGCCGTGGGTGTCTTTGATGAGGCCGGGGCGCATCTTGATATGGTCGCCCAGCCAGGCGCGGGTATCACCTTCGGGGATGAAGCAAATGTCGTAGGAGTCCGGCTTCTTCGCCACGGAGAAGCCGCGCTCTGCCGCCTCCGCACGCACCTGCGCCTTGGAGGGGGTGTCCGCCAGGGGGAACCAGGCATGCTTGAGCTGTTCGTGGGTGAGCACACCGAGAACGTAGGACTGGTCCTTGGCCCAGTCAGCGGCGCGGTGCAGTTCGCGGTTGCCTTCTTCGGTGGTGATGACGCGGGCGTAGTGGCCGGTCACCACGGCGTCGAAGCCGAGCGCGAGGGCGCGTTCGAGTAGCGCGGCGAACTTGATCTTTTCGTTGCAGCGCATGCAGGGGTTGGGGGTTCGTCCGGCTTCGTATTCGGAGATGAAGTCGTCGACGACGTCTTCCTTGAAGCGTTCGGAGAAGTCCCAGACAAAGAAGGGGATGCCCAGCTGGGAGCAGACGCGGCGGGCGTCCATGGAGTCTTCGAGGGTGCAGCAGCCGCGGGAGCCGGTACGTAGGGTGCCGGGCATTCGGGATAGGGCTAGGTGAACGCCGACTACTTCGTGTCCTGCTTCTACGGCGCGGGCTGCGGCGACTGCGGAGTCAACACCGCCACTCATAGCTGCAAGAATTTTCACTGCCTATCCTTCTGTTGTGTTGAGCATCTAGGAACGTTCGGAGCGTACCCTGTGTGCGGGCTGACTTTCCGTTACTGTAGCTACCCATTGTACGCAGGGAATCGGCTGGATATTGGGCAGTGCGCCCTCAGCCAGCCCTCAGCGAACGCTGAGATGCAGGCTGAGGGCAGTTCGGTATCTTCTCTTCTGCTTTTCTAATGCCAGCGGGAGGCGTCCGGCAGTTGCGAAGACAGTCCCGCCTTTGCTGCCTGTTCGTAGGCGGCGGGTAGTGCCGCGATGAGGCGTGCAATATCGGCTCCGGTGGTGGAGTGGCCGAGGGTAAATCGCTGGGCGCTGCGGGCGGTGTCTTCGTCCATTCCCATTGCCATGAGCACGTGGGAGGGGCGGGTCACCCCGGCGTTGCAGGCGGAGCCGGTGGAGCTGCTGATACCCTGCATGTCCAGCAGGAAGAGCAGGGTGTCGCCTTCGGCGTTTTCGAAGGTGAAGTGGGCGTTGCCGGGCAGTCGCTTCTGACCCGGGTATTCTTCGGTGAGCGGGTTTTCGCCGCTCAGGTGCGCCTGTGGGATGAGCGCGCTAATTGCCGCGACGAGTTCGTTGCGTAGCGCAGCGATGCGGGCGGATTCTTTGTCGAGGTGCTGTACCGAGTACACGGTGGCCTCTGCGAAACCTGCGATGGCGGGCGCGTCGATGGTGCCGGAGCGCACGGAGCGTTCCTGGCCGCCTCCGTGCAGGACGGGGGTCATCTGCACTGCGCGGGTTGCTACCAGCGCACCGATGCCCATGGGCCCACCGATTTTGTGACCGGAGATTGCGAGGGTCGCTACCTTGCTGGCGCGGAAATCAATGGGGATTGCGCCGAATGCCTGCACCGCATCCGAGTGCACGGGAATACCGTATTCTGCGGCGATGGCTGCAATTTCGGGGATGGGCTGTACGGTACCGACCTCGTTGTTCGCCCACATAACGGTCACGAGCGCGACGTCTTCGGGGTTCTTTTCGATGAGTTCGCGGACGGTTTGCGGGTTGACGCTACCGTGCTCGTCTACGGGAATCCATTCGAGCTGCGCGCCTTCTGCCTTTTCGAGCCATTCGCAGGTTTCTTCCACGGCGTGGTGCTCGATGGAGGAGACGAGAATTCGGGTGCGTTGCGGGTCTTCTTCGCGGCGCTTCCAATAGATGCCCTTGACGGCCAGGTTGTCCGCTTCGGTGCCGCCGGAGGTGAAAATAACCTCGGCGGGGTCGGCTCCGATGGCGCGGGCGATGCGTTCGCGGGCGTATTCGACGGTGGCGCGGGCATCGCGTCCTACGGCGTGCAGGGAGGAGGGGTTGCCGCCGTTGCGCATCTGTTCGACCATGGCGTCGATTGCGGCGGGCAGTACGTCGGTGGTGGCGGCGTGGTCGAGGTAGACGCGGCCGTTCTGACGGTTGGTTTCTGCGCTCATGGTTCCTCCTGCTGGGTTGTCGGCGGTTTTTCGCCTCGCTTATTTTATCGCGCTCTATCCGTGCTCTTCCAGGTGTGTTCACCTGCGGCTGGGTCGGCGAGCGCTACTGCCCCGGGACGCTCAATGCTGGTCGGGGGCTGCGCGGTACACTTAGGAACGTGTTCAAGATTCTTTTCTATACCCCTGAGATTCCGGGCAATACCGGCAATGCTATCCGTTTGGCGGCGATTACTGGGGCTGAGCTGCACCTGGTGAAGCCGCTGGGCTTTAACTTTGATGATGCGCATCTGCGCCGCGCGGGTCTGGATTATCACGACCTGGCGGTGGTGACGGTACATGAGACCCTTGATGATGCGTGGCAGGCTCTGACTCCGGAGCGTGTTTTTGCTTTCACGACGACTGCTTCGACGTCGTATGCGGATATTGAATACCGTCCCGGTGACGTGTTCATGTTTGGTCCGGAGTCGGTGGGTCTGCCCGCTGAGGTTCAGCAGGATTCGCATGTGACTGAGCGTGTGAAGATTCCGATGAAGCCGGGTCGCCGTTCGCTGAACCTGGCTAATTCTGCGTCCATTGCGATTTTTGAGGCGTGGCGTCAGAACGGTTTTGAAGGCGGCGCCATCTAGCATGGCTACAGCACACCATAATCTGCCGGGGTCTCTAGTTCAGCAGATTCTGGAGATGCGCCCTCCCCTGGCTGAGCAAATTCGTTTGGATTCGCAAAATAGGGAGTTCATGGAGCAGGGGTGGGAGCCGGTTTATTCGGCGTCGCCTCATGCTCGTATTGTGGTGATTGGTCAGGCCCCTGGGCGTGCCGCGCAGGAGAGTCGTATCCCATGGAATGACCCGAGCGGCGTGAAGTTGCGCGAGTGGATGGGAGTGACGGCTGAGCAGTTCTATAACCCCGAGCTGATTTCTCTGTTGCCAATGGATTTCTATTACCCGGGTAAGGGCGCGCACGGCGATAACCCGCCGCGTAAGGATTTCGCGCCGAAGTGGCATCCGCAGCTTCTGGAGCTCATGCCGGACGTTCAGCTGATTCTGCTGGTGGGGGCTTATTCTCAGAAGCACTACCTGGATGGTGTGCACGCCCCAAAGGCGCAGAAGAACCTGACGGAGACGGTTCGTGGGTGGGAGTCTTATCTTCCTAAGTTTCTGCCACTGGTGCATCCTTCGCCGCTGAATTTTAGGTGGCAGGCGAAGAATCCGTGGTTCGAGCAGGAGGTTGTCCCGGCTTTGCAGAAGCGTGTGGGTGAGGTTCTCAAGGGCGTCTATTTCTCCCCTAATCTGCAACGCCAATACAGTTTGCTGTACTAACGAAAGAAAGCTCCCACCCCGCGTGTGGGGTGGGAGCTTTCTTTGTGTACGCCATTTTGCGTTCTTGCTGAACGTTACAGGCAACTGAGCGGGTGTTTCTCAGCCGTATCTTCAACGTTCGATAGTGAAACGTATTTTACTTCTGGCTGTCGGCGTCGCCCAGGGTCACGGTGATGTCCCGGGTGGAGGAGCCGCGCTTGACCTTCAGCTTCAGATTAGAGCCTGCTGCTGCGGCACGTACAGTGCCGTTGAGCTCTTCGCTCTTGGTCACGGCGTGACCGTCGGCTTCAATCACGACGTCGCCGGATCGCAGGCCTGCCTTCGCGGCGGGGCTGTTAGATTCTACCGAGGCAATTTCAACGCCACCGGGGATGAGCTTGGACGAGCCCGAACCGGTGTCCGCGGGGCTGTTCTTTACGCTCGCGCCCAGGTAGCCGTGGGTTGCCTTGCCCTTGGCGATGATCTCGGAGGAGATGCGCTTGGCGTAGTTGGAGGTAATGGAGAACGCCATACCGTCGGCGGTGCCGCCGTCCTGGCTTGCCTGGCCCTGCGCGTTAATGCCGACCAGTTCGCCCTTGAGGTTCACCAGCGGGCCACCGGAGTTACCGTGGTTGATCGGCACATCAACCTGAATCATGGGGATGTAGTTCTGCCCCTTCGGGTCAGCGGGCTGCACTCGGTTGACGTTCGAGACTACGCCCGCGGTCACCGATTCGCTACGACGATACGGCGCGCCGAGGGCAACCACGGCTTCGCCGGAGACCAGCTTGGAGGAGTCGCCCCAGGTGATGGGCTGCAGGTCCAGACCGGAGGGGTTAATCTTCAGAACCGCCAGGTCAGCGGCAGAGTCCAGGCCCACCACTGTTGCGGTGCGCACGGTGCCGTCGCTCAGGCGAACCTCAATGGTGGATGCAGCGTTGGAAGATTCGAGGGTGACCACGTGGTGGTTGGTGAGGATGTGGCCGTTCTTATCGAGAACAACGCCGCTACCGCTACCGGAGGTTGAGCCACTTGAGGCCATGATGGTCACGGTGGAGGGCAGGACCTTCTTCGCGGTTTCTGCTACGCCTGCCACGGTGGAGGAGTTGCTGATATTGGAGCTCACGGAGCCGCGCGAGGAGGAGTTGGAGGAGCTGTTATTCGATGCTGCGATGCCGCCTCCGACGCCTGCGCCAACGCCGCCGCCAACGAGGGCTGCCAGCAGAGCTGCGGTGAGCACAACGCCGACACCGTAACGCTTGTTGTTATCGGTTTTCTGGAGCGCAGACTGTGCCGATGCGACCTGAGCAGTGGTTGCCTGGGGGTAGGTGTATCCGGGAGAGGCGTATGCCTGCGGGTATGGGTTCTGACCCTGCTGGTAGCCTTCCTGTCCGTTCACATTCTGCATGGGACGGGTTGCATCCGTGACGCCGTCATTGCCGCCGTAAGACCATTCGTTGTTTTGAGTCATAAGTTCTCCTAGAGTCGAGCGTGTACCTCACCCTGAGTGCACGCTATGTTTCTACTGTAGAGGGTGTTTTATGGCGTTATGTATCTTTTCCCTGTTGGTTATCGGGGAGTTCCCTGGGAATTTTCCTCGCGCCCTTTCAACGGAAGCTGATGGGCCGGTCTGAGGCACCCGGCAATTCACCCGACGGCTAGTTTATTTTGGGGCTTTGTTCGCTGCTCACTCTCAGGTTTCTCTTTTTTACAGCGCCCAGTTTTTCTCCACGGTTTACACAGCATGATGCTTCTTGGTACACAGTTTGAACACAGGGTTGCTCCGTAAGGTTGAAGACACATAGCGACGAGGACAAAGGCAAAGGAGAAACCCATGATGATTGGCACCCTGATTTTCTGTGCAATCTTGGCAAGCTCCATCGGTATTGGTGCAGGTATTGTGGCGTGTTGCTCGGGAATGGTGTACCGCCGTCATCGTGCGGAGAAGGCCTCCGAGTTGGCTCAGCCGATGGCTACCCATGCGCTGACTGCCGGTAGGTAGCATATAAAGTTTGATAGTTTTCCGGGGCGGGAGATGAGAGCCCTGCACCGGGAGGGGCGAGAATCCCCAGTATGTCCCGAAGGATCGGTGTGAGGACCGGCTCGGGTGTGATAGTGAGTTGAGTGATGATTGATGCGGCGTGAGCCCCTACATGAGGGCACACGCCGCATCGTCTTTTAACTGTGAGGCGGATGCGGATGCGGGTACGGGAAGCACTGGCAGAGAGCACCCGGTACCCCGGCTACTTCCCTTTTAGTATGCGGTGAGGCAACGGCGTTGCGAGCACCCGGGATTTAGCTGGGTTATGGTGAAGTCATGAGGATTATTTCTGCTGTTTTCGCTCTTGTGGGCGCGCTGCCAGTCATGCCTGCGGCGATGGCGTCTTCTTTGGATGGCGCTACCCGTCTGTATGCGTTGCTTTTGTTTATTCTAATCTGCGCAGCGGTAGCGTTTTTCGCGTCGTTGAGCCCTTCGCGCCGTCGTGCGCGTGAGATTAGGCGGC
>ERZ772999.1088-NODE-1088-length-16382-cov-4.706376_pt1 | contig 16382 bp, 19 predicted proteins | sample MGYA00511467_ERZ772999 | MGnify/ENA primary metagenome ERZ772999 (study PRJEB29015, sample SAMEA2738064) | human oral metagenome | biome: human oral; feature: human-associated habitat; material: saliva | place: China | collected 2218 ... | reverse complement strand
AAAATATAATCTTAATGCCATAATATATTCGTTAAACTTAAGTTTAGCTCGCGCATACTTTTGCGAGCTCTTTAAAAAGGGGGTATCATGAATAATTTTAGAAAAGAAAAGATCGAATCAGACAAGGTAGATTTACAATATCTGCATTCACAAGATGCCGATATGGACCAAATTGCTCGTCACTATAATCTCGAGACTTGTTCACTCGATGAGATTAACAACCTAATCATTAATGGCGTTTCTGTACAGACCGCCTTTGAATTATCTGAAGATTATATCTTGAGTAATGCAGAGTATCCAGATAACCTATTTAAGATACTCAGCTTCTTTTATACTCTTGGTATTACTTCAGAACAAATTCGCAGTATAATCAGTAGGATTATTCCCACCATGTTTATCGATAAAATAAAACTTTTTTCGATTAAAAGCACTGTCGACGATATCGTCAGTTCTTCGCCTGACAAATGGTCAAGTATTGGTATCGAGCCTAGTGAGTACACTAAACCCTGGATACGTCTTAACTACTGTCGTTACCTTAGTCTAGATTCTGGCAAAACTCTGGCTGATCTACCAAAAGCTGTATCGCTACACGATTTCATCCATAACGTCAAACTCAGTGAGATTGAACGTGAATTCCATTATCAAGACTACACCTTCGATCAGTTTATTCGGAAAAGCTTTTTACCAGCTGGCGGTAATATTGAGCAATTAGTTCAAAAATCTTTTTGCGAGAACATAGAATACGAAAACCCAGTAGGGTGGCTAATTCTTGCTGCTATCTATGTTAATGGCGGCAAATTAATCAACAAGTACAAGTTATCTAAATATGCCAATCCAACCAATTACTTCCTCATTGATCTAAAGTTTATCATAGAGCATTTCCCCAACATTTTCACGAATAGAGAAAAAGATTTCACTTAACCTGAAGTTAGTGAATTATCTCTATCTATGAAGCCTCGATTTCTGTCGGGGCTTTTTAACACCAAATTTAAATTCACGGCCCGCTCATCATAAATATCAAGCGGAAATTTTTGCCAAGAAAAAACTCCCTAATTTGTTCAGAGAGTTTTTAAGCCAAAGATTTTGTAATTAAACTTGAATTAATATTGTGCTGAACTTGGGTGCCCTTAAAATTTCGATTTATCTTCTTCATTTTTACATCCCTCACTTAATGTTCTATTTTTCTTCATAACGTACATTAGTTTATCATTTAATAAATTAACTACTTGAATTATCTTAAATTTAATTTAAATGTTCTTAAAATCTTACTAACCCTGGTTGTCATCACAATATATCTTTATGTTAATTAATTTTTCGATGTGACTCGAATAAAAAGATTTTCTTACCACTGCGGCTCGTCGCACAGTAAATTCGACCACTTCGCGCTTTTTCTAGGTCATTCTCTAGAATCGTCCACATCCAAGGCTCCAGCTCAGAATTACAACGAGTTGCTTCACGAAGTTTCTGAATTAAATATTCAATTTGTTCCGCACTAAGACGGACCTCTTCCAGATAAATAATTTCCGGAATCTGGGTGTGAAATTTTTCTCGCCCCATTAAATCTGGCCGGATCCTTCCGTTAGCAAAAAAACATTCACCATTTAACGCAATCTTCTCGACAAATCCATCTTCGGACCTATAGCCATCTAGCTCTCTAAAAGTTAGCACTCGCTCGAGAATTTGATCAGATTTAACCAAATCTGGCCCGCCCTCCATGGCATCATCATCTAAATAAGTTAAATACCAATTTAAAAAAATCACTACATTCTTAAAATAATCACTTGAATAATCCATAGCTATTGTCTCCTTTTTCATTCAAATATAAGATAAGCATATTTTGCTCCTTTCTATAAGCCCCCACAAACTTCAGGGGAATCAATAGATGTAATTTCAATCTTTGGCTTTAAAAGTACTTAATCAGGTTTAATTACTATTCTGATTCTAACATATTTTGAATAAAAATCAAATAAAAAAGAGTCCCTATCCTCTAGGAACTCTTACTAGAAAAACTTAGACGATGACTCTACGGTTACTCATCCAAAGTGGCGAGCGTGGCACCATTATGGATCTGTTCCAAGCGACTCATGAAAATTAACTTAGCATCCGTAGAAACTAGATAATATTTATTTAATTTCGAGGTTACAAGGTAAATTTCACTATCACCGATAGTTTCCTGCATCTCCTTCCAGTTTTCTGGTCGGAAAATGTTTAGCAGTTCCTCCTTGCTCATCGGCGGCAAATCCAGTTTCTCAATGGACTGGATGTTTAGAATTTTACTCGGTCTCCTAGCATCATCGGAATCTACTCCGCACAAGCAAATACCTTCATCAAAATCAAATTTCGGCAGATGTCCGAAATAAAATGCACTGAACATCTTAAGCAGTGTAAACTGATCTATCACCGTATGGGGTTCCATAAACTCGAAATCCCATCGACTCACCAGGGAATAATCCCGGCAAATCCGCAAATTTGCCATAGCACGCATCTCCTGCGCCTTCTCACGTTCGCGTCTTTTCGACATACTTATCCCCGCCTTTCTGTCGTGTATCATCGACTAAAACTAAATGTACCTTAAAACTTAACCTTTATATTATACCACATTTAATAAAAAATCCCAGCCGTCGAAGCTGGGATTTCTCACTAATGCTTAGACTATGGTTTCTTTTTTCGCTTTTTACCATCTTTAGGTCCACCTTTTGGCTTATCGTTTTTCTTAGAGCCATCTGAACCAGTATCTTTCTTTTTCGAGCCATCCATCTTCAATGTCGTCGGCTTCTGACCATCAATATTAGGTCTACTCAAATTACCTGGTTTATCTTTCACTTCACCTTTAAGCCTCTCGAAATCTTCATCCTCCTCGAGAAGATCATCTTCATCCAGTCCATAATACTCCAGCATATCGTCATAGCCATCGGTAAAACTCATCGCCGAAAAGATTTCTCGGTCTAGTATCACCCGATTTAAGTCAAGGTTATCTAAAACCGAATTCGCTTTATTATTCTGTCTCATTTTATCGCCCAGTAGTACCTTAAACGACGTCTTGATATCACTTAAATTTACGTAAAATTCGCCACTTGCCGCCGCTATTTTAAGCACCTTAATCGGCTCACGTATTTCATACCTATGATGCTGATTCTTGATACTTTTGATAAATAATTCAGTCTCCTTCCCCGTAAGCCTATCAATTCGTGCAACCTGATCAATTACCCCATAAAACCCCGATTGTTCAAACTCCAATATATTATCAAAACAAGGATACCGCGATGCCCCAAATAGTGAAATCCCTAGATCTTGAATCTCCAAAGCAAATATTGGCCTCTGTAAAAATAAAACAAAACTCCGCAAAAATCTACCATAAGCAAATTCAATTCCATCCGCTGCTATCGTAGGAAACAGATACCAATCCTGAATAAATTTCGAACCCAGCACCATATCCTCATGAAACTTTTGCTTCGCCGATAATTCTTTTCTCTTATTTTTATCATTATCTTTCATTTTTTCACCCCCTCTGTAATATGAATCTAAACACTAATTTTCAATGTACTTTAACCAAAGCTAACTTTCTAGCCTTATTCTATCACACCCCTGTTATTTTTACAGTACTAAACTATTTTTTTGACATATTATAATGAATATGTTAAAATATAAAAGTTACTTTGCGTATGCAATAGTTCTTTACATAGGAGGGAATAATATGATTCGAATCAGACAAGAAATTACTAAAAATGGAAATCCAATTTATTATTTCGAGCTCGATAATAGCGGTCAAAATCTCACTTGGAGCGACTGGGTTGACGTTTTTGGCGAATTGTCGACGCGCACCAACGGTTTAATTTCTTTGGTTGTCGACTTCAAGCAGTCTATGAATGGAGTAATTAAGGCTACCGTAGAGCGTGATCGTCCAGATTTTAATCAAAAAATCATCAACGATGCCTTATGTTGGCTCTTCAGAAGTGGTCTTCCAGAGATTCGAACTAGGATCTCTCAGGCAAAAACCTAACGGTTTCTCTAAATCATCGATTACTAAAAGTAACACCACGACCCGCAACTTGCGGGTTTTTTATTTTTGGTCCATAAAAAACTCCCGAACTAGCCGGGAGGGTGGGCGCAGTCACGCCCAAAGGGAAATTGCGTTCCGCCACTGAGTGAGCGGTCGACTCCGTACTTCTCGTACGGATACTGTAAAACAAACAGGGAATGGGAACGAGTTACATTGCAAATAAAATCTAAAGACATCTTTGAATCGTTGTATGTACTTTTCAAAAGGGTGGTATATTTTTGCGCTACGTAGCTCAAAACACTCGACCAACGACTATGCATCTCGGAAAAATCTACTTAATCTCTCAACGAAAACCCGTGAATTCACACAGCCCTCCGCCTACTAGCGTTTCGATTATCCTTTCAGACCGAAGTGTAATACTTCTTCTCCAATTCGCGTGTGTGCAAAATCAAGTATAGTTAATTCCACTTGCGAGGCGTCCTTAACTTGGTTAAGTTCCCATTCCTGTTTATAAAAGAGCTCGTCTAGCGCTGACGCCATAATAACATAACTCATATTATTTGTCCATACCTTTTTTGACATTTTATACTTTTTATGGTAGAATTATATAGATTTGGTTCATTTTTTGATTTCTTTGAATTAAATCGTTTTTTGACAATTTGTGGGTGACTGAAAACCTAAAAATGGGGGGGATTTTTATGTTAACTTGTAAACCTATTTGTAAAGAAGTAAATCAGAATAATCTAGCCGAGCTTTTACCAGAGCTTGGCTGCTACACCATTCATTGGGCTGACGAATGTCAGTCTCGTAATCAACCCGGCTTCGAATATGGCATCACCACCGTGAGTTACGAAAATTGTCTTTTAAGCCACGTAATTCGTGCACACGAAGAAACCAAAATACCTGGTGAAGTTTTAGTCTTACAAGCAAGGGAAGTTTTTTATAATGAAATTTCACCTAACAAAAAGCACACCAAATGGCGTCGCAGCTTCTGGCAGGTCCTCCTTGATAAGGGTTATATTCGCGAAGAACTTACACCAGCTAACACTCAAGCTACTTTTGCGGTGCATAGACTTTATCAAATGGTCTATAGTGATTTTTCCGAAGCTAACCAGTTAATTTGCAACAAGGATGCCTTACTATCTAATCATCAAGCCTACGAAAACTTTGTCGTACTTTCTGACCGTGAAGTCAACCGCGTAATGGAAGTATTAAAGCGTTTCCCAGAAGATTTTTACAATTGTCTTGATTTGTTTTTTGGCATCAATATCCATGAGCCCTGGAAATTTAGTCAAATTGCCCAGGCACTCGAAATTCGACCCCGTGAAGTACACAAGATGATTGATAAAGCTCTGCGCGCTATGCGAAATGATGAGTGTTATCAGCTACCGCCACTTAATTCTATTGCGCAAGTGCTACCAAAAGATGCTTTTCGAGCCCTGAATACCAGTGAACAACTCTATCAGTTAGCGGATTTCAATATGACAGAATCTAAATCTTATGAATTTAAAAGCTTAACTGATTTAATCTGTCAGTACTTTGTCGTCCAACAAGGAGGAGACTTATGAATCGCATTAAAAAGATGAAATTTGACGAGGCTTTTGCTAAATATCGACGTTATCTCATTGCTTCATCTATAGCTAATACCTATGAAGAAGCAATTAAAGAGTGGGAGGTCATAAAAGTAGAATCTCGTCCCAATAAGGATTTGATCAGTTTTAATAAACGTATTAGTAGTTATACTGGCTGCACGATTCGCAATCTTCATACCAAAATTTTGCTCGGCCCCTTCAGTCAAACTGGGCTAATTGAGCTTGGTAATGGAAATTTTCAGTATCAGACTACATTGCTTAACCGTCTCATACGTTTTGGACACGACTATAATCGTGGCCAAAAAGTTTCTCTTTGTAAAAAATATTTTAGTCTGTATGGATTAAAACTTGCTCTGGAACAAAATTTTCTTACTCAAGAAGAATACGAAAAAGCTGATCGACTCTTTCGGAAAGGTCCTGAACAATGGGTAGAATCCGATCACGATCTACACTTCAATCTTATGAAGGATCATCTGATCCCGTTTATAAAACATTACTTCAAGGAGAGAAAGGCTAAACTCAAAGATTCTATTCCTTTCTCTGAAGAAACCTTAACTTAATCTTTAACTTAAATTTTACACGCACCTTAACCCCACAAATGTCAAAAAATTGGGTCCCGTTATGGGGCCCTTTTTTCTGGCCTTTTTATATAATAAATAGCATGGAACAAGTGAATTCCAAGCGAACTTATCTGGCGATTGACCTCAAATCTTTTTATGCTTCTGTCGAATGCGTCAAGCGTGGACTCGACCCCTTGACCGCTCGCCTCGTGGTCGCCGACGAATCACGCACCGAAAAAACTATCTGCCTCGCCGTCTCACCCGCCCTCAAAGCCCTCGGCATCTCTGGTCGGGCCCGTCTTTTTGAAGTTTACGAAAAAGCCCCTCGCGGCAGTTTTATTATCGCCAAGCCTGCCATGGCCGACTATCTTCAGGTTAGCTCTGAGATTTTTGCTATTTATGCCGCCTATATTGCCACGGAAGATATTCATGTCTACTCTGTCGATGAGGCTTTTCTTGATATTACTAGCTATCTTCACGCCTATGAGATGGATGCCGAACAACTCGCGCGCACTATCATTAAAGATGTTCTGGGCCATACCGGGATTACCGCCACCGCTGGGCTCGGTAGCAATCTTTATCTCGCTAAAATTGCCATGGACATTCTCGCCAAACACCAAACGGCCGACCTTGATGGAGTACGCATCGCTTCGCTCGATGAGACTTCTTATCGTAAATTACTTTGGGCCCATCAACCGCTCACCGATTTTTGGCGGATTGGCCCCGGCATTAGTAAATCTCTACAAAATTTCGGAATTTATACCATGGGCGATCTCGCCCGATTTAGCCTCACCGCCTCTGAAAAACTTTACCGTAAATTCGGCGTGAATGCTGAACTAATTATCGACCACGCTTGGGGGATTGAACCTACCACCATCGCCGATATTAAATCTTATCGCCGCAAAGATTACAGTATTAGTTCCGGCCAAGTCCTTGCCACCGGACTTTATTTTGAAAAACTTCGCAATATTCTCATCGAAATGGCCGACAAACTCTGTCATGAACTTCATGAAAAGCATTTGCTCACTAATAACCTCACGCTTCACCTTTCTTATGATAAAAAGGCCAATTCTACCTCTGTTAAACCTTTTGCTCACGGCTCCAAATCTTTTTCTTATACCGATGAAAGCAATCTTATTATTGAGTATTTTTTGCAACTTCTGGCGCAAATTCTCGACCCCATCCGTCCCGTCAAGAAACTTAATCTCAACCTCGGCCACCTCAAATCTACCGATCTAATTACCACCCAATTAGACCTTTTCGAGAATCAAAAAACCACCGAACGGGCTACGCGTAATCAAAACCTCGAGCAAGCCACTCTAAAGATTAAACAAAAGTACGGCAAAAATGCAATTCTGCGCGGCACTAGCTATCTTGATGGGTCCACCATGCGCGAACGCAATCAACAGATTGGAGGTCACCATGCTTAAACCTAACCAGCAAATCGAAGCCCATCAACCGAACGCATCGAAACTTCCACGACTAGATTCTAAATCGGCTGACCCATACCAAGATATCATTAATCTTCAACCACCACACCTACCGAGTCATCCACCGATGTCTCGCAGCGCCCGGGCTGCTCAGTTTATGCCTTTTAAGGCGCTCGAACCCCACGAAGCCAATATTCAGGCCGTCGAAGAAATTATCGAACAAAAAACCGATACTTATATTGAATTTGACGAAATCTATCCCGATTTTTAGCGCATTTATTTACAGATTTCATATCTTATGGTAAAATAGTCCCAATCATGTCAAAAAAGAGTAATACCAAACGCAAGCTCGTCGGTCTCGTTTCAGAGGAATCTGGTATCCGTGCATACTATACCAAGAAAAACACCATGAACACCCCAGACAAGCTTAGCTTGAAGAAATACGATCCAATTCTTCGCAAGCACGTCGTTTTCACTGAAACCAAGAAAAACCTTGGCCGTAACGAAGTGAAAGAGAAGAAGCGTTAAAATCTCCCTCTCCTTATGGGAGATTTTTTCTGTGCCAAAATTTGCCATAAAAAATAGCTCTCTCGAGCTAATCTGGCAGGGGCGCACGGAATCGAACCATGATCTACGGTTTTGGAGACCGCTATACTAACCGTTGTACTACGCCCCTAGGCTTTTTTATTATAACATATTTCTCTAGCGCCCAAGTCTCTAAATCGATTATATTTCTCTAGCACTTAAACTTTTATCTCAAATCGGTTATACTTAACTTAGCCAATCATGAAAACTCAGATTCAAAATTTCTGGTTCAAACTTCTTACTAACCTTAATTTTTGGCTGGCGCTTTGGACCAGCATGTTCGCCTATTTCTTCCTCGTCGGAATTTTGAATTTATTTTTTGGCAGTCGCCTCATCCCAGATTTCCTCCTCACTATTGCTACCTTTACTAAAGTCTCCACCATCCTCACCTGTCTAATCTACACTAGTTTTTTCGCACCCAAAGATTATCTCTTGAGAGCGGCGCTTCTTTTTACCTTCGCCGCCGATGTCGTACTAGCTATCGATAATATCTCGCCATTTGGCATTATTTTATTCTGTTTTGCCCAATATTTTCACACCTCACGCTACGCCGATGTTAGCCCCAAATTTTTCATCGCTTGGACTTTCTTCATCGTCTTACTCTTTATCTTCTCCCATCTTCACCAAATTCCCGCAATTTATGCTGCCGGCTTCGCCTATGGCAGCTCGCTCATTCTTAATCTCGGTCTAGCCGTCCAATGGTTAAAGCGCAAAACTCCCCGTTTTCGTCGTGCCGCCATCTGTAATTTTATTGGTTTTATGCTTTTTATCGCCTGCGACCTCACTGTCTTAATCTCCTTTTTCTCACGCATGCAATTTCTCCCGATTTTTCTTTATCAACCGGCTAATTTTATTTGTTGGCTCTTTTATTTTCCCTCGCAAATTCTCCTCGCCAATTCCTCCGCTCTCACAAAATCTTATTACCGCCCCTTCGATTCCGAATTAAAACGCCTCAGTAAAAAATCGAAGCTCATAAATCAACTCTAAATATTAAAATATTTGTTCACCTAATTACTTCCATGATATAATATCTCCAATATGGAAGGTAAAAAGAAAACAAGACCTCGAGCTATCCTGGTATTCGGTGCGCCATGTAGTGGAAAAACTACATTTTGTGAAAAATTCTCACAACGTTTCAAGGCTCCTTACTACGATCTTCGAGCCTTGCGTGAAGAAGCGGACTTCACAGAGAAACAAATTCACGTCGTCCTCGAGGCGATTGCTAAAACCGGTCAGAATATCGTGATTGAAGGCGGTCTCGATACCGAAGACGAGCGTAATTCCGTGCGCAAACTATTGAAACTATCTGGTTATGCACCGACTCTCGTCTGGATTCAAACCGATATTAATACCATCAAGCTGCGTTTGAAGCTCAAGCTCCGCTCGATTGCTCGCGCTAAGGAAGAATACGATCGCCGTATCCGTCTCATGGAAGCTCCAGCCGAGATTGAAAAACCGATTATTCTCTCTGGTAAACATACTTTTGAGACCCAGCTTTCTCACGTCTTAGCTCAACTCCAAAATGATTCTCGCCGATTCTGAATTTGGCGAAATAATTATTCGCCGCAACGCCTTAGCTAAAAACATTTCTTTTTCACGTTCCACCTCTGGCCGACTACAGATGTCGGTCCCTTCCTACGTCTCCGATCGACAAATTCAAAAAAGCCTCGATTCTATGCGAGATCGCTTGCGCGGTCTAAATTTAGCTGACCCAGCCACACAACGCGCTCGAGACACTCAGAAAAAGCTCCTTATGAAACAAGCCAAAGAATATTTACCTTACCGCCTTGAATATCTCGCGAAACGTTATGGCTATCATTATGACAAAGTAACTTTAAAGCATCAGTCCACACGCTGGGGCTCTTGCACCCGTCGCAAAAAATCCCTCCTTGGCGGATATGAATTCACTATTTCCATGAATATCGGCCTCATGCAAGTACCCGAAGTTTTACGTGATTATTTAATTATTCACGAACTCGCACACATCAATCATCCCGACCACTCCAAGGCTTTTTGGCAGGAAGTCGAAAGTCATGACCCAAATTACCGTGCACACCGTGAAATGCTTAAAAAACATAACCCAGGTCTATGATATAATATGTTTATGCAAGGGCAATCTATCTCTAAATTTCTTGATGCCACCAAGGTTCACACCAGTGTTTTTGATCGCAAATTCATGTATCTTTCGGACATCATCGACCCAATTTATCGTGAATACCTCATTAAGCTTGAAAAAATTGGCGTAAATCTCGATCTCGACGTAATTCGTCGTCGCCACCAAGTAGAAAACTATACTGATATCATCAAATTTATCGTCGGCTACCTCAATTCACGCCTTAAAAACCCTACCAAGGGAAATATTCTAATTTCCATGAATGCGATTTCTGCTCAAAGTATCGACATCACTCCAGCCAAATATCATCTAATGATTACTGACGATAGTGTGGTGATGACCGTTGATAGCAGCGAACAATATTCCGCACTTGGTGCCAAAATTAAATCCCGCCTCGGCTTCGGCACCTCGATTTCTTTTCCAATCCGCGAACCCTACGATTCTATTTAATTTTTACAAAAACAGGGAAAATTACCCCTGTTTTTTCGTCTATTAACTGCGCTCTGAAATCATCATTTTTTCAGCATTATTTCTATCTAAATCCCACTTCAAGCTCTTGTTTTAAGCATAAGCTTTTGCTAAAATAAACTTATAAACGGGAGCATTATGAAAATCAAGAAATCATCAATTTTTGGTGTTTTTGGCGCATTATATTTGTGCTTCTTTCTAGTTTTCACCTTTTTAGCCTTTCAACCCCAAACCGTAGAGGCTAACACTAATCTAGTTCTCGAAATTCCTAAAATCAGCCTCACTTCACCGATTCGCTCACTCGAAATTAGTGACGAAAACACCCTCACTTCACCTGAGCGCATTGCTGGCATCTATCATGCTAATCAAAATCACGATTTTATTATCGGTCACTCATCGACAATTTTCCAAAATCTCGACAAACTGGCGATTGGCGACACCTTCCGCTTTGGCGACCAAACCTACCAAATCAAAACCCGCAAAATCCAGCAAAAATCCGACATCAATATGTCGAAACTCCTGACCAAAAAGTCCACCCCAACTATCACCTTGATGACTTGTCATGGTGAAAAAATCTCCGGGCACGACTATACTGAACGTTTGATCCTCACTGCTGAATTAATCTAATTTTGTAGAGTTCATCCCTACACAGTATTTATGTTATCTAAAAAACTCGTAGAGTTCATCTCTACGTCATATCTGTTATTTTTTATCAAAAAACCTGGAGTCTATCTCCAGACTATCTCTATTTTTAAGCTTTCATTAATCGTACCGCAAAGCCACCCATTCCAACTACCGGAATTTCTAATTCATCTTCCGCGTCCACCACCAGACGCTCGATTTTAAGATCCGTCGGGTTCGTGCGAAAATCTGCTATGTCACCATCACGGAATATAAAAGCATTATATTTCACGTCTTTTTCCAAGAAACTTAACTTAATTTTCATCGTACGCGCTACATCATCGACGACACCACCAATATACCAGTCCGTCTCCCCTCGCCCGCGCCTGGCCACTGCATAATATTCACCGATTTTTCCAAGCAGCGGCACTTCAATTTCGAAATTTACTGGCACTTTTTGAATAAATGAAAGCGCATCCCGATTTTTTTCATAAGACTCTGGGCGGTCAGCCAACATCTGCATGCCAGAATGAAACACCACATAGAAAGCCAGTTGCCTCGCCAGAGTGGAATAAACTTTTTTTGCTGGATTATTTAAATCAAAAATTCCCGGTGTAAAATCAAAGCCACCGGCGAGCATTCTCGTGAAAGGTAAAATCACTGCGTGTTTAGAAGTCAAACCACCACCTTCATATTCTTGCCCCTTTGCCCCCTCTGTACAGAGTAAGTTCGGATAAGTCCTTTCAAGTCCGGTACCCTTAATCGATTCGTGAACATTCAACATCATCTTTTTCTGTGCCGCTAACTTCAAGACATTACTAAAATGTAGCACCCCCGCTTGTGACTGATGAAATTCTTCGCGACCCTTAATCAACATTTTAGGACCCGAGTAATCCAATTTCAAATAGCGCACACCTAATGCCTCTAATTCATCAAATTGCTTAACCAGATTTTTCTCATAATTATCAATCTGACTCGCGGTCTCACATTGCGCCACAATTTCAATATTTCTTTGTTTGGCACGCTCCAAAATTTTCTTTTTATCTAGCTTCTTTGCCAAATTTTGGTCCGACCACCCCTCAATCAAAAGTCCCGAAATACCTAATCTTTCACACCAATCAAGATATTCTAGCGCATGCTCCGTAGTCGCACCCTGTCGTTCAGAAGCTGTAAAGCTCCAAACTCCAATCAGCATCGCCCACCAAATTCCCAAAAATTTAAGCGGCTCCACCCAATCAAAATTCATTTTCGGACTTTGATTCAAACTTAAAATCATTTTATTTTTCGTCAGTTGTACAGCAGAATCCGCCACCATCACTACCCGCCATGGCGTTTCAAAAGGTAAAGTCAAATAAGCCTTCATGCCATCTGAAAGTGGTGTAATGTTCGCCTCCAGTCGACCGATTTTATTCAGCCCCAAAGTCATTGAACCATAATTAATCAATGCTGCTTCGTGAATTGACAGAATCTTGCCACTCGGAAGCTCTGCGGTAAATGGCGTCTGTCTCGAACCAGTCAAATTAAAAATCGCCCGCTCCTCATAATCAGTTTCAGACCTCGCTAGAGTAAAAGCCGGCATCGACCAACTTTTCGCATGAATATCCAGATTAAATTCCGTTAACTCATTCGTAATAATCATGCGCTGAAAACCTGGTTGCGGCGGAAATTCATAGCGAAAAGCCACCCCCTCATCAAAAACTCGCACTCTCAAAGTAAAGATACGTCCATCTTTTTCACGCTCCGCCAAATAAAACGTCGTCTCGTTATATTTATTCACAATATCCAAAGTTTCCCCCACCACGCTCTGCCAAGTTTCATCCTTAAATTTTGGCAAAATCCTCACCACCCCCAAATTTTCCGCAATCGGTTTTTCATTATAAATTTCGAAACCTAATTTAGAGTTACTCAGTAATACTTCTTGATTTTTTAGCACCCGATAGCTCGGACTACCATTTTTCAGACTAAACTCAAAAACCAAACTCCCACTCGGTGATTTCACATTTACCAAAAAATTTGCTTTCGCTTCTTCTTTTTTAAAAAGTCCTTTCAAAAAGCCCATATGCTTAATATTATACCGCATATGCTAAATATGATAAAATATTTTTAAGATGCAAGACGATATTAATCTCGAAGAATTAGCCAAAAATAGTAAACCTAGTTTTCTCAAAATTTTCTTTATCGTACTCGGTACTATTATTGGCGTATTCGCCATCGCTTTTGGCGTAGTTTCTTTGCTTAAACTCCTTTCAAACACTGCTGAAAAAGTCGAAAATAAAAAACCGGAGATTGCTAAGGTTACTAAAAAACGCGCACCACATCGCATTGATTTACAGTATCTCATCGACAATTGGCGCCGTGACCAGGGAATTACCGAAAATTCGTCAGTCTTGATTTACGATCTCACCAATTCTGATATCGTTGGCCGTTTTAATGATACTAAAACCTTCACCGACCCAAATCTCGTTAGTCTCTTAGTCACCTACGAAAATTATCGTCGCCTCAATGATGGAAGCTTCCGCCTTGACGACCAAATCAATCTCAAAAATCAAACCGCACTCTCTCGCCAAGATTGCCTAAATGAACTTTTCACTTCCGAAAATGCCAACTGCAAGGACGCCCTCCGCGCCGAACTTTCCGACGCCGTACTAGAAAATCTTCTTACCAAAATGGACCTAGAACATCTCAAAATTTCTGGAAGTAACCTCACCCTCACCGCAGCTGACTATCTAAAGCTCATTAAGTTTATTTATCATTCCGAAAATCTTAAGTCCGAAAACTGGAATCAATTCTTCGCACATTTTCTCATCACCGGCGACCATTTTGCTCTTATTTCCGGCATCAATAAAGCCACGATTTTTGATTACGCTTCCGCTAAATTAAAAACCGAAACCGTGGCAAACACTCTCCCGTATTTTAGTGAAGCTTCCATCCTCGAATTCAAAGATTTACCAAAATATGAAGACCGTAAATATATCGTGATTTCACTTAACCAAAATTTTAATCCGACTAAACTCACTCCTCTTGGTCGCAATCTCGAAGAGCGCATCATTAACGAACGTTAATAAATTACTATTATTTTAGACAAAAGCATCATCGTTTATTTGTCTTATGCATAAAAAATAAATCCCCGGAGAGATTTATTTTTTTACTAAAACCAATTAAGCTTGAGCGTTCCAGCGAGCAATTGCTTCTTTTACGACTTCCTTAGCTTCCTCAGCACCGAAGAAACCTTTCACTTCGGTAGTACCAGGCTTTTTCAAATCTTTGTAATGATTGAAATGGAATTCGATTTGGCGGATTAATTGCTTTGGCAAATCTTCCAAAGTTTGATACTTGTCACCGTTATTACGGTCGTCTTCTGGCACACAAATAATCTTATCATCAACTTCATCAGAGTCCACGAACTTCATTACGCCAAGAATACGAGCCTTCATGTAAATACCAGTGGTCAAAGGCTGATCAGTAATCATCAAAACATCGAGCTCATCACCATCTTCATCGAGAGTTTGAGGGATAAAACCATAATTACAAGGTTTCGCAAATGCCATTGGTTCGACACGATCAAGCATAAAGCAAGCATTTTTGCGGTCCCATTCAATTTTGTGGTTAGAACCAGTAGGAATTTCGATCACTACATTTAGTTCACCATTTTCGTAGTCACCTGGGGTCAAGATTTTGTTAAAATCAGCCATAATTCTCCTTTATTTTTTCTTATTATACCATTTTTTCTCTCTGTGCTAAACTAAAACTATGGAATTCGATGATTTAAGAAAACCTCTTGCCGAACGTATGCGACCTCAAAGTCTCGATGAAGTTTTTGGTCAAAAATCCATTATTGGTAAAGGTAAAATTCTTACGGAATTAATTAAATCGAAAGAACCCACTAATCTGATTTTCTGGGGACCTCCCGGCACCGGCAAAACCACCCTAGCTCGCATTATCGCCAAAGAACTTGACGCCGACTTCGTCGAACTTTCCGCCGTCACCGCTCATAAATCCGATGTCGAGCAAGTGGTCGAACGTGCGCGCCAAAACTGGAACCTCAAAGTCCGCACCCTGCTTTTTATTGACGAGATTCATCGTTTTAATAAAGCTCAACAAGATGCTTTTTTGCCTCATGTCGAATCTGGCCTCATCACTCTGATTGGCGCCACTACAGAAAATCCGAGCTTCGAAGTCATCCCCGCTCTCATTTCACGTAGTCGCGTAGTGATTTTATCTACCTTAAAAGATTCTGATATCAAAGACATTCTGCTCCGCGCCATCGATAGGGAATATCCGAAAGCCAAAATCGACCCTGAAGTCATCGATTTTCTCGCCCACTTAAGTCACGGCGACGCCCGTTCGGCACTTGGCGACCTCGAACTCTGTCTTTCACTCAAAAATAAACTTACTCTCGATTTTGTCACTAAAACCCTAAACAATAAAGTCAATTATTTTGATAAATCCGGTGATCGCCACTACGATACCATTTCTGCTTTCATTAAATCCATGCGCGGCAGTGATGTCGACGCCACACTTTATTATTTAGCCCGCATGCTGGAAGGCGGAGAGGATCCCAAATTCATTGCTCGTCGCATGGTAATTTTTGCTTCCGAAGATATCGGCCTTGCTGGTAACGGCGCCCTCACCCTCGCCGAGTCAGCTTTTTCTGCTATCGAAAAAGTTGGCATGCCAGAAGGGGGAATTATTTTGTCGCACGTTGCCATCGCCCTCGCCAAGTCTAAAAAAGATCGCTCTAGCTATGACGCTTGGGGCCGCGCTAAGGCTCTCGCCAAAAACACTAGTCATCTACCCATCCCGCTCGAGATTAGAAATCCCGAAACCAAACTGATGAAAAATCTGGGCTATGGCAAAGATTATAAATGGGAAGCTAATTTCCATCACCCAAAAAGCTACTTACCCGAAGAAATCAAAGACCAGAGACTTTATTTTCCACCCAAAAATTAGTAACATAGCGTATAAGGTTCAGTACCTTTGCAACACTTCGTTAGGAGTTTTAAGACTTAATCC
>ERZ772999.1081-NODE-1081-length-16434-cov-8.798645_pt1 | contig 16434 bp, 12 predicted proteins | sample MGYA00511467_ERZ772999 | MGnify/ENA primary metagenome ERZ772999 (study PRJEB29015, sample SAMEA2738064) | human oral metagenome | biome: human oral; feature: human-associated habitat; material: saliva | place: China | collected 2218 ... | reverse complement strand
GTAAAGATGCTAAACAAGACGTTCTATTAGCTCGTGTTATCATTATTGTAGCAGGAGTGCTTGGAACAATCGCAGCATTATACTTCGTAAATACTAACCAAAAAGAAACTTGGGATTTATTCCTTAAATATATCGGACTTCTAGGGGTGCCTTTAGCTGGTACATTTGCACTTGGTATCTTTACTAAACGTGCAAACGGAGCAGGAGCACTATTAGGATTATTAGTAGCAGGTGTTGTATGTTGGTATATCCAAGACTACACAACTTATGCTAAACAAAGTCCATTTATCTTCTCAGGATTCTCATTCTTAAGTGCATTAGTATTCGGATATGTTTGTAGTTTCTTCTTTAAATCTACAAAAAATATTACTGGACTTACTATTCATACTAAAGATCAAGAATACGTAAAAGATGTGAAATAATAAACTTAGACCTTAAATAAAATATAACAAACTTACGAAAAAAACAATTCTCGATGTAAAAATCGGGGATTGTTTTTTGTGATGGTTTATCGAAATCTTGAGATTGTGAGTTAGGATACTGTTTTTCTAAACTTTGTTAAGGTATAATTGTATTGAAATGTAGGGGTTAAGAAGGTGTAGAAATGAAATTAGAAAATGAAAGAGAATTGGAATACAAGATTAGAGTTTTAAAAGATTATGCTGAAATGCAATTATTATCAATTGAATTCGAGGCTATAGATGATTCAAAAATTTATGCAGAACTTGCAGTAAAAAAAGATAATAACAAAGGAATAATATTAGAAATTCCAGATTATGAGGAAGTACCGAGTAATGAGGTAGATCTCATGAAATATTGTGCTTTAGGTTATAGTTATGCAACACTTCATGTGAGGGGAGATAGAGGAAGAAGTGAAAATAAGCAGCCATCTTCAATATATTTCCCGTTTTTAAGTAATAATAGTGAGGATGAATTGTATTATACTTATGCTTATCAAGATGCGATAGATTTAGTGAATATTTTTAAAAAAGAGTTCTCAGATTTGAAAGTGACTATTGTTGCTAAAGGTCAAGGTGCAGCTATTGGTATTGTCACAGCCGCGGTTGGTAAGAAAGTCCAGAATTTAATCATCTCGAATGTTCAAAATGTAGATTTTAAATATGTTTTTGATAATAATCTTGATGTAGGAGTGTATGAGGGGATAAGAGAATATAGTCGAAATTACCCAGAAAAAGAGGAGTATTTATTAAAGAGATTAGAAGGAATAGATGTGTTGAATTATGCAGAATATGTTGAAAAAGAGGTTTGTTTAGGTTATTCAATTTTAGATGACGAGAGAAATGTCACTATTTATAAAAAGATAGCTAATTTATTAAAACGAAAAAGAGTAGTTGTTTTCGATTGCGAAGAGAAAAATCTTCATGTGAAGTTGTTGGAAGAGTGGCTGATGAGTCAAATTGAAGTGTGACTTAGCGATGAATCTTTGTATAAAATAAAATCCGAATCTAATAGTTATATGGTCTTATAGAAAACCTAAAGGTTTAATCTATAGATGTATATAAGTAAATTAGATTCGGATATTTTTATTATTTAAGTTTTTCTAATTCTTTTGTAAGTGATTCTTCTGTCACCGCACCAGCGATTCTAGTTTCAAACGTACCGTCACTATTGATTAAAATGTGAGTTGGGAATGAACGAATTGCGTAGTTTATGATGAAGCGGTCGTTAACATCGAAAAGAACAGGATAAGTTGCACCAAGTTCTTTTGCTTTTTTAAGAATTACATCTTTACTTTTATCTTGAGGACTTTGGTTTTTAAATTCTGCATCATTAGGAGAAGTCATTGATAGAAAGACGATATCTTTTTTATCTTTGTATTTTTGATAAACTTTTTCTAATTCTGGGATTTCTCTCATACAAGGTCCACACCAGCTTGCCCACATGTTAATATAGACTTTTTTACCTTTGAAATCACTAAGTTTTACAGTTTTTCCATCTTTATCCATAGCAGTAAAATCAAAAGCTTGAGTAGCTTTAGTTTCACTAGATGAAGATGTAGAAGTTTGTTTATTTGTCTCTTCTTTCTTTTCAGAAGAGCTTGAGCATGCACTTAAAATAAGAGCACTACTAAGAAGAGTTGCGCTAAGTATTGTCAATTTTTTCATATTAATTTCCTCCAATTCAAATTACAAGTTTAAGAAAAGTATCTAGTTAAAGTGATAAATGACCCACTTAGAATTAGAATACCGATTAAGATAAGTATAATTCCTGAGATAACTTGTGTGTATTTTAAAATGTTTGTATGTTTTTTGAATAGTTCTAATAATTTTGAAGCGAAGAATGCTATAAGGATGAATGGTAAGATAAATCCTAAGCAGTATGCAAGAATTAGAAGAACACTCATTATTCCAGTATGACTTGATGCATACAGAAAGACACTAGCTAAGATTGGTCCGATACAAGGAGTCCAAGAAAAGCTAAAGGTGAATCCCATTAAAAAAGCAAGAATAGGAGTAGTTTTATTTCCTTTTCTCTTAACTTTATTTTTTATTGAAAATTCTTGTTTTAAAAATCCTATCTTAAAGACACCTAGTTGTAATAATCCCATAAAAATAATTAAGACACCACTAACAATTTGTAAAGTTTTAATGTTTTCGTTTAAGAAAATACTGATAAAACTAGTTGCAAAAGCTAGGATGAAGAAAGTTGAACAAATACCAAGTACGAATGATAGTGTATTTGTAATAGTGTTACGTTTATTAAAGACTAGTTCTCCGTGTTCATTCATTTCTTTTTTTCCAGCAAGAATACCGATATAGATTGGTAATATAGGTATTACGCAAGGAGAAAGAAAAGATAATAGCCCTTCTAAAAAGACAAGGCCCATCTTTAAGACGGAACTAGCTGTATTAAAATCTGTCATAAAACCCCCTAAATATTAAATTTAAAATTACAGATTTACTATATTATAAAAACGTTTCAAATGCAATTAAACTGCTTGAAATTCAAGAGAATGTTACGAGGATAGTATAATGTAACAGAGAGTTATCGTTATTGTTACAAAATTGTTACAAACCTTGAAAAATGAATATATTCAACATATAATGGTATTAAGTCAAAGTTATAAAGCAATCGAAGTGATTCGAAAAAAAATCTAGACGTTAGAAATTAGACACAAATATTAGAAATTACAACATAGAAATTTAAATAGAATTTAGTAGAAAATGAGTCGCTTGACTCGAACTTAGGTTTAAGGAGATAAAAACATATGAGTAAATTACATAAATTAGTAGCTGCTACGGCAATAGTATCAACAGTAGGTGTGGGATTAGCACAAATCGCTGATGCTGACACATATACAGTAAAAAAAGGAGACACTCTTTGGGATATCGCAATTAACAATGGAACAACTGTTGATCAACTTATGCAAGATAACAACTTAACAAGTTCATTAATTTTCCCTGGGGATAAATTAACATATAACACAACAGTAGCTCAAGTAGCTCAAGCTAAAGAAGAAGGATACTACACAGTAGTATTAGGAGATACTTTAGGAAAAATCTCTAATAGATTTGGTGTTTCAGTAGACCAACTTGTTAAATTAAACAACATTGACAATCCTAACTTAATTTATGTTGGAACAGTATTAAAAGTAAGTGAAAATGCAGCGCCGAAAGCTGAAGTAACAGTAGCGAAAGCAGAGGAAACTGTAGCAAAAGCAACAGTAGTAGAAAACACTGTAGCAAAAACAGTAGCAAAAGTAGATTCAGTTCAAACTGTACCTGCAAAACCAGCAACAGCAGTAGCTACTCCAAAAGCAGAAGTTAAAAAAGAAACTCCAGTTGTAGCGCCAAAAGCAGAAGTTAAAAAAGAAACACCAGCAGCAGCGCCAAAAGTAGAAGTTAAAAAAGAAACACCAGCAGCAGCGCCAAAAGCAGAAGTTAAGAAAGAAACACCAGTAGCTACAGCAGCACCGAGTGTAGCAGCAAAACCAGCAGCACCAGCAGCAGCGGCAACTACTCAAGCGGCTTCTTCAAACAAAGGAGCAGCAATTTATCAAGCAGCATTAGCTCAATTAGGTAGATACCAAGACTGTACAATGCTAGTAACAAACGCTCTTAAAGCAGTAGGAATCAACTTCCACGACTGGCCAGCAGGATATATGAGCTTAGGAACTGTAGTTCCAGCATCTCAAGCTCAACCTGGAGACTTAGTTTATTATGCAAACGGTGGAACAGGATTAGCTCATATCGGAGTTTATGCTGGTAATGGACAAGCAGTTCACGGTGGATGGTTAGGTAACCAAACTGTACTTAACTCAGCTAACATCGGTAGTGGAGCAGTATACATCCGCGTTAAATAATTAGAAAATATAATGAAAAGTGATTGGAATTTTCCAGTCGCTTTTTTGTTTTATGAAAATTTATTATAAAAATAGATGTGTTAAAAAATCGGGCTGACAGATAGTGTCAGTCCGATTAAATTATATAGATTTAAACTAATCTATAAATAATTATTCAAATTTCCCCCAAGTACTAGTTCTTTTAGTTCCATCATGGGTTCCAGTAGCTAAGTAATGTCGTTCTTTCGAGTAAGAAATATAGCTAATCCAAATATAACCTTCTTTTATTACATAGCTATCATAATATACTCGTTCTCCTTTGTAATAAGTGTTAACTATTTTTCCTAGTTTACTTGGTTTAACTCTGACATTTATTGAAGGAACTTCTACTATGAACTGCCCATTTTCGGAGATTCTAGTCCATTCCTCACTAGAATCATAGCTAGGTCTAATAAAACCTACAAGGTAAGTATCATCACGGCTCATAATACGAGCGATACCACCTCGTTCAGGAGTTCCATCGACATTTTGTTCTACAGAGGTTATAGTATTACCATTTACTTCGATAACTATTCCCACATGCCCGTATTTATCCCAACTTCCCCAATGCCATATAGCTATGTCTCCGGGAGCTATCTCTGTATCTCCTTTGTAATATCTATTCCATCCAGGAGGTATAGAGTTAGTAAGATAATCAATTGCATTACCGTATATTTGAAAGTTTGCGAAGTTTTTTACATAGGCCATAGTAAGATCGACGCACTGTGCACCATGCATTCCATCCATATCAATCCATTTGTATACATTGTCTTTTGCCCAATTTATCATTGTTTGTTGACTAGTCATAATATTTACTCCCTTGTTTATGTTATTTGTTATTAATATCTAAATTTAATTTTGTTTCGATAATACGAGTAAGTTCATTTAAATTCTTACCTATATTCTGTAGAGTATTGTCTAATTTTAATAAAAAGAATACTGCAACAAAAATAGGGAAACCTACAGTATTGATAAAATTTAGTATGTCCATAAAAAAAGGTGCGGGTTATACCGCACCTCCCTCCCTTCTATTATTGAAGTTCGCTTGCTTCACGTGTAACGTAAGTAGCTTTTTTAAAACCCGTAAGAGTGTGTTTTTCGTTGTTAAAAATTTTTGTATCAACAATTTTTTGTGCAACAGCCTCAACGGTAGCTTTACTTAAATTCTCTTTTGGATGTGATAAAGCGATGTGATAAGTTTTTTTATTCTCTGTATTAAAATAAATATTTAATTTTTTCTCCATAATATGTGGTCCCTCCTAAATTATAGTGATTCTTTAGTGTTAGTAGTAATAGTATCGATATTTTTATCGACAAGTTTTTTCAATTCTTCCCCTACTTCTTTTAAAGTATTATCTTCAGCGTTTGTTGCAACCTCAAAGTTATAACTTTTAACAACTTGTTTTTGGTTTTTCTCTTCGCCATAGTTTAAATGTAAAACTTTTTTTAATATTTTCATTTTTAAATCTCCTTTGTAGTTGTTTATTATTTGTCTTTGGCCTCTGACACTTTATATACCGAATTAATTAGTTATAGTTTGCCAAAAATAATTATTTTGGTTAATAATTATTTCTGGAGAAAGTTTTAAGTAAAATTTAATTTGAATAGATTATAATAAAAAAGTAGTGGAAATCTGCTAAAAATAGTATTATAATATATTAATAACGAAGGAGGAGAATATAATGAGAGATAATAGGTTGTTAAAAGTGTTATGGGGTATAGTATTGGCTATATTCTTATGTAGTGCGTTATTCATAGGGATAAGTTATTTTACGGGTGGAGATAATTCTACTAAGAAAAAGGATAATGATACTACAGATGTATCTTCATTAAAAACTAAAGATAAAGATGATTCAAAATCTAAGTCAAAAGATAAAAGTGATGAGGAAAAATACAGAGAAAATAAAGATTCTAATGATGGAAATAATTCATCATCTTCAAACTCTTCAAACTCTTCAAACTCTTCTAAATCAGAAAACAACAAGTCAAATGATACTAACAGAGTTGTAAGTAATAGATCAAACAGTAATAATAATTCTACTTCAAATAGCAACAATAATGGAGCTAAAAAAGAAGAAGCTAACGATAAAAATGATGATAATAGCGGTACAGCCACTAGTAATGCTTCATCAACACAGGGAACATATGGTAGTTCAGCGGATGCTAAAAAATATGCGAATGATGAAATAGCTAGATTAGTAAAAGAAAATAAAAAACACTATAGTTATACTGTAGATAGAAACAACAAAGGAGAATTTGTTGTAAACATTAAAGAAGGTTAGAATTTTAAAACACAGTCTCTAGTAATTTACTAGAGACTTTTTTGTGCGTAAAAAAGAGAAAATAAATATCTTTTTATTTTAGCAAAATATTATGATAAGTGATATAATATAGAGTAAGTATGAAAGAGGATATGGAAATTATGAAAAAAAATAAAATCACTAAGATTATGATATATAGCGGTTTATCCTGTATTATTGCGATTATTATTTTTTTAACAATTAGTTATTTTGGAAAAGAGGAATCTGTTCAGAAGAAGGATTCATCACAAAGTAAAAATAAACAAGAACAGGTAGAACAAGATAAAAACAGTAAAGATAACAATCATGATGAAGATAATAATCAGTCTACAGAGATAAAAGAAGAACAAAAATCTCAAGATAAAGATAGCGAATCTAATAATAAAATTATACAAAATAAACAAAAAAATATAATAAAAAACAGCGATAATGTATCTCGAAAAAACAATATAATCCAAGATTATAAAGGGAAAAAACTATCGGAATCAGAAGGCGTTGGTACTACTGGTAAAGTATTTAATTCCCAAAAAGAAGCTTTAGATTTTGGAAAACAAGAGGTTAAGAAGTTAACTGAAGGAGATAAAAAACCTAGACAATTTTCTATAAGTAAGGTAACGGCGAAAGATGGAAGCCTAGTAGGTTGGACTGTAGATATTTTTGAAGACAATAGCGTAGAGAAGATAGTCTCTAATCCGATAGAAAATACAGAAAATAATAAAAATAAAGAATAGGGAAAAGAAAGCGAGGGAATTGCTTAGTATAAAAGTATTAAGTAAAAAACTCGCTACTTTTCATATTTACATAAAAATAGTAAAAAGAGCGAGGTGAAAATATGAGGGTAGGAATAGTTGCTGAATTTAATCCGTTACACAGTGGACATAGATATTTAATAGAATGTGCAAGAAAATTGGCTGATGAAAATAATGGTGAAGTTATTTGTGTGATGAGTGAATTTTTTACGCAAAGAGGTGAAGTGGCGATAGTGGATGGCTATATACGTGCTAAAGAGGCAGTGAGAAGTGGTTGTGATATGGTTATTGCTCTACCTTATCTTGGTAGTGTTGCATATGGTGATGACTTTGCTAGAAAAAGTATTGAAATATTAGCTGGGGCTGGAATAACGCATTTAATCTTTGGGACTGAGAATGATGATGTCAGTGTTTTTGAAGAAATTTACATAAAACAACAAAAAACAAACGAAGAAGAATATAAGAAATTGTTAAAAACAGGTCTTAATCACGCTAAGATTAATAGTGTGTTATATGGTTTGGAAAGTAATAATCCAAATTTCAGTTTAGCGTATAGTTACTATAAAGCTATTAGAGAAGAGGATTTAGATATTAAAATGGTTCCTGTAAAAAGAGAAGGTCAAGGTTTGAACGGTTCGGATATTTCAGGAGAGGTTCATTTAAGCGCAACTGCTATAAGAAATAATATAAATGATGAGAAGATAGAAAAATACCTTTCGAAAGAAATGGTTGCTGATCTTAGGAAAGAGACTATAGCATCTGAGAGCTCGTTGTTCTTATATTTAAAATATAAAATTTTATCTTTAGGGAAAGTAGGAATAGAACAGATTTACGATGTTAGTGAAGGATTAGAAAATAGAATTTATGAAGCGGCGCTTAAAGCGGAAAGTTACAGTAATTTAGTAGAACTAATAGCGACTAAAAGGTATAGTAATAAGAAAATTCAGAGGGTGCTACTTCATATTTTAACAAATACTACTAAAGAAGATTACAGTGAGAATTTTTCTACTAATAATTTTAGAGTACTAGCGGTGAAAAAGAATAAAGCAGCTATTATAAGAGAGATTAATAGAGGTGGTAAAATAAGTCTTCATCCACAGCTGGATAGCAAAAATAGTATGAAGTTTGAACAAGATATTAAGGTAGCAAGAATATATGGATTGCTATTTAATGACAAAGATATTTTTAGAGAAAATGTACAAATAATAGACTAATCGTTAACCAGAGAATTATTAAATATGATTCTCTGTTTTTTATTTTTGTATAAAGGGATAGAAAGACCCGCTAATCTGTAAATAAACATAGAGATTCAGCAGTTAGTCGATAAAGGTTACTTAGTATTTTAATAATATTATTATAATATTATTTGAGTATTTTATTATATTATAATGGTGAGTAATTACATTAATACTGTAATAAAGAAATATTTTTCTAATTATATTATTTATATAAAACTAAATAGTAAAAGATATAAGAAGTTGAAAAAAAGGTTAAATCATAAAGAAAAAACGATTTCTTTAGAGTTATTTAAATGTTATTAAAATATATTTTTACTATTTTTTTAAAGTATACTAGATGAATAATAAAAAGTACTAAGGATAAAGATGGTTTTAAAAAATAATAACGAAGAATATATTTTATAATTTAATATATATTATACTATTAGAGCATGGTTATGATTTGAAAAAAACAGTGAAAATTGGTAAGATATAGAGTATGAAATAATGATTATAAAATGGGATAGTAATGCATGTTTGTCTGTGTTTTATTATCCTTTAATGGAGAAAAAAATATTAGTTAAGTTGAAGTGATGAATTTTTAAGGAGGGATGCATCGGTGATAGGAAAAAATAATAGATATTTAAAGAAAACAAAAGAAGGAACAAAAGTAGAAACTTACTCGATTAAGAAATTTAAGGTAGGTGCTGCATCAGTAGTGATAGGTGCAAGTATCTTTTTTGGTGCTGGAGCAGTAGCGCAAGCTAGTGAGGATGTGTCAAAAAACACAACAACAGATAATTCAAAAAATGAGAGCGTGACATTAGGTGGTGCAGTTTCAGAAAAAGTAGTGGCTGAACCAGTTGTTAAAGAAGCTACAAAAGATGAAGTAGCAGCAGGTGTAGCAGCAAAATTAGGAGTAAAGGATGCTGCAAAAGAAACTGAACAAGAGGCAGCAAAAGAGCCAGTAAAAACATTAGATAAAACACAACTATCTAGCTTTATTAGTGAAATCGAAGGAAAGATTTCAAATGGGGTTTATGCGAACAAAACAGAAGAAAGTGTAGCTAGTTTAGTAGCCGATTTAAATGCAGCAAAAGCAACTTTAGCCAGCGCGACAACACAAGGAGAACTAGCTAAAGCATATCAAAAATTAGTGGTTTCTGTTAACTCAAAATTAAGAAACAAACCAGTTGAGAAAAAAGAAACTCCAGTAGTTGAGTCTACAACTTTAAAAGGAACTGTAGATAATAAAGCTGAAAATACGGAGAAAAAAGTTGAGGCTAAGTCAGCTGAAAATACTGGGAACAGAGTTGAAACTAAGTCAATTGAAAATACAGGGGCGAAAGATCCTCGTACCGGAAAAGAAATAGCGAAAAACACTGCATTCCGTGCAGCTGTCAATCAAGATCCAAAGGTAGATTTCACATTCTCTATTCCAGCTGAGAAGAAAATCTATATCTATAACGAAGAAAATTTCCGCTTAGAAATTCCAGTATATTCTGAAACAGGAAAGATTCGTTATGCAACGATAAAACAAGGGTCTAGAAATAAATTTGCTAATGTTCCTGATACTACTAATCAGCTAGATGTACAGTTTGGATTTACTGCTACAGTAATAAACCGTGATGAAATAGCTGGAGTTACCTCAGACGCTAGCAAGGAGAATCCTGCGAAAATCGTCATTACAGGTCGTCCAAATGATGTACTAAAAAATATGCCACAGTATACAAAACAAGAAAACCAAACATTAAATGTTGGTACTCGTTATATACAAGTAGTAGATGATCAAGGTAGAGAAAATCTTAAAAAAGCTACGGATATAACGGATCCAGGGTATTTCTACTTAGTGTTAAAATCACAAGCAAAAAAATATGCATTAAGATCTCAACCTACAGATGAAAAGATTTCTGTAAGTAGTTTAACAAATCCAACAGCAGAAGACTTACAAAAAATCAAAGATAGTATTCAATTAGAATATTCAACAACGAACGAAGATGCAAGACTTGCTGATAAGCGTGGAACGTTAGTAGAACATCCTGAGGATGTTATCCGATCGGTTAATATCGTAGGGAATAACATTGTTGTTACATTTACAGATGGATCTACGAAGACAAAACCTGTAGGGGAAATTGTACAAAAAAATGTTCCACCTGTTGTTAATCTGCCGTATTCAAACGAAGCGAACAGAAATATTTATATATATTCTGGAGAGGAGACAGACCTAACATTCACAGCAACGGATGAATCTAAGATTAAAGACCTAAAACTTCGTGGACCTGGTGATATTAATTATAATAATGCAACTAGTTTTGGTTTAGCGGTAGGAAATATCGTTGATAGTGCAGTTACTAGTGGAGAAGGATCTGTTTCTGAAGACAAGAAAACTGCTACAATTAAAATGACAGGAACAACTAACCTTACAGCTGGTAAAAAATGGACGAGTGTAATCGTTGCTAAAGACGATAATAACGGAGAAAGTGCACCTTTCAACGGAAGAATTAATGCCACTACTAATCCTACAGAACGTCAAAAAATAGCAGGGTATGTTGAATTTGTAGTGAAGAACCAAACATCGAAATACGATATTAAAGCACCTGAAGGTAAGGTGAGTGTAGTAGATCCTACGAATGTAACTGCAGAAGAATTTGAAAAAATTAAAGAAAAAGTAAAAATCGAATACTCTCAAACTAACGACGATGCTAATTTTACTGGCAAGAGAGGACAAACTGTAGATAATCAAGCAACTAGAATTTCTACGATTACAAAAGATGGTAATGGAAATCTTGTTGTAACTTATAAAGATGGCTCAACTGATACAAAACCTTTATCAGAATTCATAAGTTTAAATAAACAACCTGCAATTGATGCCGTTAACAAAGCTGCTCAAGATAAAATTGCGGAAATTAATTCAAATACAAATGCAACTGCAGAAGAAAAAGCAGCTGCAATCGAAAAAGTTAATGCCGATAAGATGAAAGCTTTAACAGCAATTAATGATAACTCGGTAACGACAAAAGCAGCATTAGATAATGCCAAAACATCTGGGACAACAGCGATTAGCAATGATAATCCTGTAGCAACGAAGAAAGATACGGCAAAAGCAGCTATTGACTCAGCTTTAAGAGAGAAAGAAGCAGCCATCGATGCGAATAACGACTTAACGACAGAAGAGAAGAATGCAGCAAAAGCAGATGCACAGGCAAAAGCGAATGCAGCAAAAACAGCAATCGATAATGCTACAACAAACGTAGCAGTGGACTCAGCCCAAACGGCAGGAACGACAAGTGTAAGTTCAGTAACGCCAACAGCGGTAGCGAAACCAGTGGCTAAGAAAGCAATCGAAGACGCGCTGAAAGCGAAAGTAGCACAACTTGATGCAAGAAATGATTTAACAACTGAAGAAAAAGAAGCAGCAAAAGCAGATGCACAAGCAAGAGCAACAGCGGCTAAAAATAATATTGATACTGCAACAACAAACTCAACAGTAGATAATGCGAAAACTACAGGCGTTGCTGATGTAGAAAGCGTTAATCCGCAAGCAAGCCAAAAGAAAACTGACGCAAAAAATGCAGTTGATGAAGCGTTAAAAGCAAAAGAAGCAGAGATTGATGCCAATAACGATTTGACTGCTGAAGAAAAATCCAAAGCTAAGGAAGACGCAAAATCCAAAGCAGATGTAGCAAAGCAAGCCATCGACAACGCGACAACAAACGATGCGGTAGAACAAGCTAAAAATGACGGAGCGACAAGTATATCTTCAGTAACTCCAACACCAACAGCTAAACCGGCTGCAAAACAAGCCATCGATGACGCATTGAAAGCTAAGAACGATGTGATTGATGCCAATAACGATTTGACTGCTGAAGAGAAAACCAAAGCTAAGGAAGACGCCAAAGCGAAAGCTGACGCAGCGAAGCAAGCAATTGACAACGCGACAACAAACGATGCAGTAACTCAAGCTAAAAACGCTGGGGCAGCAAGTGTATCATCAGTCACTCCAACACCAACAGCTAAACCGGCTGCAAAACAAGCAATTGATGACGCATTGAAAGCTAAGAATGACGCGATTGATGCCAATAATGACTTAACAGACGAAGAAAAAACTGCAGCTAAAGCAGATGCAAAAGCCAAAGCCGACGCAGCGAAACAAGCAATCGACAACGCAACAACAAACGATGCAGTTGAGAAAGCTAAAAACGATGGAGTGACAAGTGTATCTTCAGTAAGTCCAACAGCGCAAGCTAAGCCAGCGGCTAAACAAGCAATCGACGATGCATTAAAAGCTAAGGAAGCAGCAATCAACGCAAATAATGACTTAACAGACGAAGAAAAAGCCAAAGCTAAGCAAGAAGCGCAAGACAAGGCAGCTGCAGCGAAACAAGCGATCGATAATGCGACAACAAATGCAGCGGTAGAACAAGCTAAAAAAGACGGAGCGACAAGTGTATCTTCAGTGACTCCAACACCAGCAGCTAAATCGGCTGCAAAACAAGCCATCGATGACGCATTGAAAGCTAAGAATGACACGATTGATGCGAACAATGACTTAACAGACGAAGAAAAAACTGCGGCGAAAGCTGATGCAAAAGCCAAAGCCGACGCAGCGAAACAAGCAATTGATCAAGCGACAACAAATGCAGGAGTAGACCAATCTAAGGCTAACGGAACAACAGAAGTAAACAATGTAACTCCAACACCAGTAACGAAGCCAGCAGCTAAGAAAGCAATCGACGATGCACTGAAAGCTAAGAACGACGCGATCGACGCAAACAATGACTTAACAGACGAAGAAAAAACTGCAGCTAAGGAAGATGCAAAAGTCAAAGCCGACGCAGCGAAACAAGCCATCGACAACGCAACAACAAATGCGGCGGTAGAACAAGCTAAGGCTGATGGAACAACAGAAGTAAACAATGTGAATCCAACTCCAGTAGCAAAACCAGCAGCTAAGAAAGCAATCGACGATGCACTTAAAGCTAAGAATGACGCGATCGACGCAAACAATGACTTAACAGCGGAAGAGAAAGCAAAAGCTAAAGAAGATGCAAAAGCAAAAGCCGATGCAGCGAAAACTGCAATCGACAACGCAACAACAAACGATGTAGTAACTCAAGCTAAAAACGATGGGGCAGCAAGTGTAGCTTCAGTTACTCCAGCAGCAGTAGTGAAGACAGCAGCTAAGCAATCCATCGACGAAGCTCTGAAAGCTAAGAATGATGAAATCGACGCTCGTACAGACCTAACAGATGAAGAGAAAGCTGCTGCTAAGTCAGAAGCAAAAGCTAAGGCTGACGCAGTGAAAGCAACCATCGACAACGCAACAACAAATGCAGAAGTAGAACAAGCTAAGGTGACTGGAACAACAGAAGTCACTTCAGTCAATCCAGAGGCGTTGACTAAGTCAGCAGCTAAGCAATCCATCGACGAAGCTTTGAAAGCTAAGACTGATGAGATAGACGCTCGTACAGACTTGACAGATGAGGAGAAAACTGCAGCTAAGGGAGACGCGAAAACAAAAGCTGACGCAGCGAAGACTGCAATCGACAACGCAACAACAAACGATGCAGTAACTCAAGTTAAAAACGATGGGGCAGCAAGTGTAGCTTCAGTGACTCCAGCAGCAGTAGCGAAGACGGAAGCTAAGCAAGCCATCGATGAAGCTCTTAAAGCTAAGAGTGCTGAGATAGACGCACGTACAGACTTAACAGACGAAGAGAAAACTGTGGCTAAATTAGATGCAAAAGCCAAAGCTGACGCAGCGAAAGCAACCATCGACAACGCAATAACAAATGCGGAGGTAGAACAAGCTAAGGTGACTGGAATAACAGAAGTAAAAGCAGTAGATCCACAACCAGAAGCTAAGACAGCAGCTAAGCAAGCCATCGATGATGCCCTAAAAGCTAAGAACGACGAGATAGACGCTCGTACAGATTTAACAGACGAAGAGAAAACTGCTGCTAAGTCAGAAGCAAAAGCTAAGGCCGACGCAGCAAAAGAAGTTATCGATAAAGCGACAACCAATGCAGAAGTTGACCAAGCAAAGTCAACTGGAATTGCAGAAGTCACTTCAGTAAATCCAGGTGCAGTGGCTAAGACAGAAGCTAAGCAAGCCATCGACGAAGCTCTGAAGGCTAAGAACGACGAAATCGACGCACGTACAGACTTAACAGATGAAGAGAAAGCTGCTGCTAAGTCAGAAGCAAAAGCTAAGGCTGACGCAGCAAAAGAAGCCATCGACAAAGCAACAACGAATGCAGCAGTCGACCAAGCTAAAACTAACGGAACTTTAGAAGTCACTTCAGTAAATCCAGAAGCAGTAGCGAAGACAGAAGCTAAGCAAGCCATCGACGATGCTTTGAAAGCTAAGACTGCCGAAATTGATGCTCGTACAGACTTAACAGATGAAGAGAAAACTGCAGCCAAAGCAGATGCAAAAGCCAAAGCTGACGCAGCAAAATCAGCCATAGATAAAGCAACAACGAATGCAGAAGTCTACCAATCTAAGTCAACTGGAATCACAGCAGTGACTTCAGTAAACCCAGAGGCAGTAGCGAAGACAGAAGCTAAGCAAGCCATCGACGAAGCGCTTAAATCTAAGACTGATGAAATCGACTCTCGTACAGACTTAACAGACGAAGAGAAAACCGCGGCTAAAGCAGAAGTAAAAGATAAGGCTGACGCAGCAAAATCAGCCATAGATAAAGCAACAAAGAATGCAGAAGTCGACCAATCTAAGGCAACTGGAATCACAGCAGTGACTTCAGTAAACCCAGAGGCAGTAGCGAAGACGGAAGCTAAGCAATCCATCGACGAAGCGCTTAAAGCTAAGACTTCCGAGATAGACTCTCGCACAGACTTAACAGAAGAAGAGAAAATTGGGGCTAAGGCAGAAGCAAAAACAAAAGCTGACGCAGCGAAGACTGCAATCGACAACGCAACAACAAATGCGGAAGTAGAACAAGCTAAGGTGACTGGAACAAGAGAAGTAAATAATGTAAATCCAGACGCAGTAGCAAAGTCAGAAGCTAAGAAATCCATCGACGAAGTTCTTAAAGCTAAGACTGCCGAGATAGACGGACGTACAGACTTAACAGATGAAGAGAAAACTGCAGCCAAAGCAGACGCGAAAGCTAAAGCTGACGCAGCGAAAGCAGCCATCGACAAAGCAACAACGAATGCAACAGTCGACCAAGCTAAGTCAACTGGTATTGAGGAAGTGAACTCAGTCAATCCGATTGCACAAATTAGACCGGCAGTTGGAGCAAGTGCTGGAGTTCATGTAAACTCAGCTAATCCAACTTCTAAAGAAAAACCACAGGAAAAACAAGCAATAGACCAAGTATTGAAAACTGATGAAGCCAAAGCTAAAGTGAAAGATAGTGTAGCATCTACTATCTCACAACTTGAAAATGAGAATCAGCAAGTAGCTACTAATCAGCGTGTAGTGGCTAGAGAATTGCCAAATACAGGTACAACAGAATCCATAACAGCAATTGTTGCAGCAACAGCTAGTGCGATACTTGGTTTTGGTCTTATTGCTCGTCGTCGAAAAGAAGATGAAGAAGACAAATTAGAAAATCAGTAACGATTTCTAACAGTTGCAACTCCTTTTTTGAGACTAAGTAGATAATATTATTCTTAAAACTCTCCTAGAGCAAAATAGCTACTAGGAGAGTTTTTTCTCTAATCAGAAGATACGTGACGGGACTAAAAACAATCTCATCTGCTTTGCGGATGAGGGTTTTCTTATTTTGTGCTATACTTAAGATATGCATAGAAAAACAGTGATTGATTTTAGGGCTTTGGGGGAGAGATACACCTTT
>ERZ772999.1078-NODE-1078-length-16436-cov-19.305659_pt1 | contig 16436 bp, 10 predicted proteins | sample MGYA00511467_ERZ772999 | MGnify/ENA primary metagenome ERZ772999 (study PRJEB29015, sample SAMEA2738064) | human oral metagenome | biome: human oral; feature: human-associated habitat; material: saliva | place: China | collected 2218 ... | reverse complement strand
GGTTTTAGCCCCAGCCCACCTGATCGGCGCTGCCAGTTGCTAGTGCCGCTAGGCTCCCAGGTGTTACCTCCGCGTCTAAACAGCTATTTTTTGCAGCAAAACTTTAATTTTTTGCCGGTTTTGGCGCGCGACGGCGGCTGGCTGATCGGCCCGCTTACCGTGCCGGGCTTAAGTCAATGCTCCACCTGTTTGGATCTTTACCTTAGCGAGGCCGATCCGGCTTGGCCCACGCTAGCCACCCAGCTGCTGTGCCAGCCAGTTGCAGCTAGCAGCCAGAGCGTGGCCACGCACTGCATAAATATTGTGGTGCAGGTGGTTGCTAGTTTCTTTAGTGGTAGCGACCATTGGCTGGGGCGCTACCTGGAATTTAGCCAGGCCGATCTGGTTGGCTCCACCCAAGTGCTTAGCCCCCACCCCGAGTGCGGCTGTGGCGGCCTGCAATTGCTAGAGCCCATTCGCGCCGTCCCCAAGACACTGGAAGCCCCACAAACACTGGAAACCGCCAAGACGCTGGAAGCCCCGGGCGCCGTCGCCGCTTAAAAACCAAACTAGCTACTAGAGTGCTCACGCACCAGCGCCAAAACCTGGGCCCCATAGGTTTCCAGGCGACGCTTACCCACCCCACGAATAAGCAGCAGCTGCTTTAACGTCTTGGGTTTAACCACCGCAATTGAGCGCAAAGTCTCATCCGCAAACACCGTGTAGGCGGGGCGGCTATACTCGTCAGCCAGCTGCTTACGCCAAACCTTCAAAGCCTCAAACAAGGCCACAGTTTCCGCATCCTGCTCGGCAGCAAACAGCTCACTAGTGCGCTTATTAGCCTGCCGCTTAGAGGCGCTACGCTCAGCTTTCGCCTCCTGGGGCCAAATCCCCTCCAGGAAACGCGAATATTTACGGCTCCCCTTACCGCCCGCCGAACGTGAGCGGGCATAAGAAATATGCAGATGCTTGCGGGCGCGGGTAACGCCCACATACAGCAGACGTTTTTCTTCCTCAATCTCCGCCTCAGTGGTTGACAGCGAAATCGGCATTAGTCCCTCACTGACCCCCACCAAAAACACCGCGTCCCACTCCAAACCTTTAGCGGCGTGCAGCGATGAAAGCGTCACCCCGGCCACCGTGGGGGCGTTTTGGGTGGCCGCACGCTCAGCCAGCTCGGCCACAAAATCAGCTAGGCTCGCCCCGCGCGCCTTATAAATCTCGTCGGCCAACTTCACCAGGGCGTTTAGCGACTCCCAGCGTTCACGCACCGCCCCACGTGAGGCGATAGGCTCACGCGTCCAGCCTTCACGCCCCAGCACTTCACGCACCGCTTCAGGCATATCCAGACGGTCACCATTAGCCTCACGCAGCGCCGCCCGCAGCACAATCATGGCGCGTTTGACTTCTTCACGGGCAAAGAACTTCTCCCCACCGCGCACCAGGTAGCCAATTTGGGCGTCAGCCAAGGCCTGCTCAAAAGCTTCCGACTGAGAGTTAGTGCGGTACAAAATCGCGATCTGGCTGATACTGACGCCAGAGTCAATCAGGCGGCGGATAGCGCCAGCCACAGCGTTAGCCTCGGCGACGTCGTCGTCATAAGCCATATAGGTAACCGGCGGACCAGCGGGCTGCTGCGCCACCAACTCCACCGCCCCGGGCGGCAACTGACCCAGGCGCCCACCCCTGCGGCCGGCCAAAACCGTGTTAGCTAAGCTCACCACCTGCGGCGTAGAGCGGTAGTCGCGCACCAAGCGCACAGTTTTAGCGCCCTCATAGCGCTGGTTGAAATGGGTCAAAAAGTAGGGGGTGGCGCCGGTGAAAGAGTAAATGGTCTGGGAAACGTCGCCCACCACGCATAATTGACGACGGCGCGGCCCCAGCCACAAATCCAGCAGGCGCTGCTGCAACGGGGATACGTCCTGATACTCATCAACCACAAAATGGCGGTACTGCTGGCGGATACGCATGGCGATATCCTCACGGTCCCGCAAAATCCCCACCATCAGCAGCAACACATCTTCAAAGTCGATAGTGCGCCGGTCAGCTTTAACCTCTTCATAAGTTTGCAGCAGTCTAGAGACAGTTTCCGGCTCCAAGCCAGCCACCTGTTCACGGCCCAGCTCAGCGGCCTTTTCCAGATAGTGCTCAGGGGAAGTCATAGTGACCTTGGCCCACTCCACCTCAGCAGCCAAGTCACGCACCGAATCTTTATTAACCTGCAAGCCCAGCGTCCGCGCCGCCACGCCCACCAGCGGGGCCTTATGCTCCTGGATCGGCGGACACACTCCCCCAATAGCGTTAGGCCAAAAATAGGTCAGCTGCCGCAGCGCGGCGGCGTGAAAAGTACGCGCCTGCACCCCCGGCACCCCCAAATTAGCCAGCCGCGAGCGCATCTCCCCCGCCGCGCGGGCAGTGAAGGTCAGCGCCAACACCTGGCTGGGCTGGTACACCCCCTGGGCCACCCCGTTAGCGATGCGGTAAGTAATGGCGCGGGTTTTACCCGTGCCGGCGCCCGCCAACACGCATAGTGGCCCCGAAAGCTGCTCAGCTACCTGGCGTTGATCGTCATCAAGGGCTTGCAGTAGCTGCTCGCTAGTGGGAGGCGTTGAGGTCATATAGCTACTTTAATGGCTTCCCGGCCGCGCCTTAGCGTGACCGGTACGCTTGGGCGCCCGGCGCACTTGGGCGTGCCCGGCAGACCCTAGCCGCTCGCTCTACGGGCGCATCTAGGCTCAGCGCGGCTAATGCGCCGGCGGGGCCAATGCGCATCTGCTCAGCGCGGCTGGGGTAGCTCACGCCCGTACCAGGCACGCACCAAGGCGTGACCGCTGGAGGCCCGCCCGGGCACAATCACCTTGCCCTCAAGCACCAGCTGGGTGAACTCCTCGCGGCTAACCCAAAAAGCGTGGCCTACCTCTTGCATATCGGCCTTGGGTTCTTGCTGGCCGCCAGCGCGGGCAGTGAAAGCAAACATTAGTGAACGCGGAAATGGCCACGGCTGGCTAGAGCAGTAGCTAGCCTGGCTGATCTTAATGCCGGTTTCTTCTAAAGCTTCACGCACCACTGCCGCCTCTAAAGACTCTCCGGCCTCCACAAACCCGGCCACCACCGAGTAGCGTCCTGGCTGCCAGGTGGCGCCGTGAATTAGCAGTAGCCGCTCGGCGTCGTCGGTGATTGCCACAATAATTGCCGGATCGGTACGCGGATAGGTGATATGAGCGCAGGCGGTGCAGTGTTTCTCCCAGCCCGCGCAGGCAAGCTTTAAGCTGGCGCCGCAGCGCTCGCAGAATTTAGTGTTTTTGTCCCAAGTTGCTAGGGCCACGGCCGCCGCCGCCAGTTCGCCCTGGTAGGGCTCTAGCATTCCGGCCACTGCCCGTAGCGGCGCAAAGCAGTGCTGCCAGTTCTCTTCTAGCTGCTGGCTGGGGGCTTCAACGCGCAGAGCCAAGTAGCTTTTTTCACCATATTTACCCAGGTAGTAAGGCTCTTGGGGGCTAAAGGGCAGTTGCGCCACCTGGGCGTGGCTTAACTCAAGTAACTGCTCGGCTTCCATATGGGCCAGGTCAGGTGGGGTTAACCCGCCGTGAGGAGCTTGGCCATAGACATGGTCCGATTTAATGGCCACTTCGCCGCGCGCAGTAACCAGGATGTAGCTGGTGTTGGGCGAGTCTTTAAGGGAGTTCAGGTAGTTGGCGTCGTTGCGCCTGGCGGCGTCTCTATCAAACTGGCCGCTAGCCATGGGTAAATCCATGCTTTCAACTATAGGCCGCTTGTATTTTCTAAACTAAAGCCATGAGCTTGGCCTATCTAGATCACGCAGCCACCAGTCCGGTCCGACCCGAAGTGGCTGAGGCTTACGCTAAAGACTTAGTTGATTTTTCTGGCCTGGGCACTAACCCTGCTTCCACCCACAGCAGCGGCCGGCGCGCCGCCGGGGCCCTGTTTGAGGCCCGCGAGCGAGTAGCTGCCCTGCTTGGGGCCAGTGCCCATGAGGTTATTTTCACCAGTGGCGGCTCTGAAGCCGATGCCCTGGCGGTTAGCGGTTTTGCTTTCGACGCCGCCCAGCGCGGCCAGGGGTGTGCCCTGCTGGTTAGCGCTGTGGAGCACCCGGCGGTGCTTGACTCAGCCCAGCGCGCCCAAAATTTTGGCTCCACTACTCGCCTGTTGGCGGTTGATGCCCAGGGCCGGGTGGATTTGGAGGCTTTCGCGCAAACGCTGCAGCAGGTAAGTGTGGATGATGCCCTACTGGTAAGTGTCATGCTGGCCAATAATGAAACTGGCGTGATTGAGCCGCTAAACGAGATTGCCCAGCTGCTTGCCTCCCAGGCCGCCCGCCGCGCTGAGGTTATTGAGCAGCGCGCCGCGAATGGGGGCCGAGCCAAGCGCGTGGGTAGCGCGGCAGTGGCGGCGCTTAGCCCCCAAAACCGGCCCTGGCTGCACACTGACGCTACCGCCGCCGTCGGCAAAATGCGGGTGGATATGGGCCAGCTGCAAGTTGACGCCCTGAGCCTGTCTGGCCACAAGCTGGGAGCCCCGGTAGGGATTGGGGCGCTGGTAGCCAACCGCTCTATGCCGCTGAAAAGCCCTTATGGGGGCGGTGGCCAGGAGCGGGGGCTGCGTTCGGGCACACAGGATGTGGCCGGGGCGCGGGCTTTGGCTTTAGCCATGGAATTAGCTGAAGCTGAGCGTGAAGCTAAAACTGCCCAGTGGCATCTGTGGCAGCAGCAGTTGCTCGATTGCGCGCGGGCAGCGGGAGGCACGGTTTCTGCCAACTCAGCTCCCACAATTAGTTCCACCGCACATGCCTGGTTTAGTGGGGTTGATAGTGAAGCGGTGCTGATGGCTTTGGATATGGCACAGGTGGCGGCCTCTGCTGGTTCGGCCTGCCATGCGGGCGTGGCCGGGGCCTCTCACGTTTTGGAGGCTATGGGGGTTGACGACGACGGCGCTAGCTGTGGCCTGCGTTTCTCCTTTGGCTGGTCTACTACCCAGGCGCAAATTGACGCCGCGCAGGCGGCTTTGGGCGGCGCGATTGAGGTTGCCAGGCGGGCGTGGGCCACAAAAAACAGGTCGAAACTAAATTACCTTTAGGCTTTTGACACCATTGTCTGTAACACTTGTTACATGAGCGCCTATGATCCCAGACAGCGCCGCGAGCCAGCCGCGCCTGAGAATTCCCAGCAAAACGGCTATTTTTCTGCCCCGACTGCTTCCGGGTCTGCTATCCCGGCTACCCCCGGGCAGCAGCCTACTGCGGCCTTCCAGGCTCCCTACGACGGCGCCCGTGAGCAGCCCACTACGGCTTTTAACGCTTCTGGCCAGGCTCCTTATAACTCTGTAGAGCCAGATCCGGTTGCTTACCAACCCACCCAGGCTATGCCGCCAGTTGGTTCACAGCCTGCTGGCGGCGCTCACGCCGCCCCGCCGGCCACCCAAGCCATGGACCCGATTGACGCGTTCACGCCAGAACCTACCCAGGCCATGGACCCGATTGACGCGTTCACGCCAGAACCTACCCAGGCTATGCCGCCAGTTATTCAGCCCAAGGGCGCGGGCCAAGATCTGCCTTATGCCACCCAGGCCATGCCGCCAGTTGGTTCACAGCCTGCCGGCAGTGCTCACGCCGCCCCGGCCACACGAGCTATGCCTGCGGCCACCCAGGCTATGCCTCCAGTTGACGCTCAGGAAGCTTTACCGCCTTCAGTTTCCCCGCGCCGTGGCCGCGCAGCGGGAGCTGTAGGAGCTGGCGCGATGGCAGCAGGCGGCGCGGCTAGTGCTGCGCAGCGTCCGCCAAGTGTGCCGCCAGGCAGTATTCCTCCAGGCAGTGTCCCCCCAAGTAGCATTCCCCCGGGCGGGCCACTTACTGATGATGAGCCCGCTGAGGATGAAGAGCCCACCAAGCGCAGCAAATTTATGCTGTGGTTCATTTTGGCGCTGCTTGCCTTCTTGGCGGTCTGTTTCGCTATTGCTTGGTCTGCTACCGGCAATTCTGTGCCCGACCCCACACCTAGCGCTCCGGCTGTGATTACTCCTTCGTTAGACAGCACGGCTACCCCTGCGCCAACTTCCACCACTAAGCCGCTGGGTAAGTCCTCGCCGTCGCCGACGCAGGAAAATAACAATAACAACAACAATAACAACCAGCCTGTGCAACCTAGCCAGCCTGAATATACTCAGCCGCCGCAGCAGAATTACCCCTCTGCGCCGTCGCAGCCTAGTTACACTTCCCCTTCGCCTTACCCGAACGATCCGGGTAATGATGATGACGACGACGATAACGACGACGACGATGGCAATAATTACATTGTGCCTGGACCAGGTGACCCAAATAACTCAAATAGCTAACAAATATTACTGTTTGACCTAATAAACCCCCACTTCCAGGTTATTCTCAGACTACTTCCAGCCAAATTTGTTATTAATTTATTGGCTGGTTTAGTCCAGCCGCGCTCCCCAGCTCAAAAATTCGGCGGTAGCGCACATGTAAGAACAGGAGGTGTAGAAATTGAATATACGATTCGTACCATTTAGTCAGTGGGATCGAGACGTTAAAACCAAGTTCTACACCTTAGTAATTGCCGCAGTTATGGTTGTGGCTTTGCTAACCGGTTTGAGCATGTGCGCGCCTGCCGCAAAATCTAAAGGCGGCACCCCTCAAGTTGCGGCAACCACTCACACCCCCACGCCAACAGCTAAACCCTTGGCGGCTGGGTTAGTTAAACCAAAGCCAAAGGACTCTCCCTTGCCTGCGGCTACCGCAACCCCCACTGAAGAGCCCACCTTTGAGGCAGAGCCCACTCCCACCCCAGAACACAGCACTAGCGCCACCCCAGAACCTACTAGCGCCCCCACGCAAGCACCCGTTCAGCAGCAGCCAAATATAACTATCCCCACTTCTGCTCCCACTACTAGCACAGAGCAGCACCCTGTCACCCAACCCACCACTGCCCAGTCCCCTGAAACTAAGGTGCGCCCGCGCCGTCCGCGCAACCTTGACCGCTCCAATGAGGCCTACTACCGCAGCTGCCGTGATGCTTACTATGCCGGAGCCACCCCTATCTATTGGGGTCAGCCTGGTTACCGTCGCGGCCTAGACCCCAACGGTAACGGCATTGCCTGCGAAAGCTGGCCGCGCCGCTAAGCGCAGCTAGAGTCAGCGCCAAGCTGCAGTTTCACCAACAGCAAGTACCCAACGGCAGTTTTGATAGAGCGCTCACCACGCGCTGATTTCAATTGACGCTTAAACCTTTACTCCCCTAGAGTCTGGCTTTGCTGGTTTTGTGCCTAAAGGGTGCAAACACCCCAATCTTTAGGAGGCAAATATGCGTGTTTTGGCGGCACTTAGTGGTGGAGTGGATTCTGCGGTGGCCGCCGCACGCTGCGTGGAAGCTGGCTACGACGTCGTCGGCGTACATATGGCCCTTTCACGCAACCGCGCCCAATCACGCTCAGGTTCACGCGGCTGCTGCTCGATTGAAGACGCCTCCGACGCACGCCGAGCCGCAGACGTGCTGGGTATCCCCTTCTACGTGTGGGACCTATCGGAAGAATTTGAGGCGCTAGTAATCGAAGATTTCCTAGCCGAGTACCGCGCTGGACGCACCCCCAACCCCTGCATTCGTTGCAATGAGCGAGTCAAATTTGATGTTTTACTAGAGCGCGCCATGACGCTGGGCTTTGACGCGGTAGCCACCGGCCACTACGCCCGCATTAGTGGCGGCGCTGCCAGTGGCAAGCCTGGAGACACCAGCCAGCTAGAGCTACGCCGAGCAGTAGACACCGTCAAGGACCAGTCTTATGTGCTGGCTGTTTCGGGCCGCCAAGCCCTTTCACGGGCGATTTTCCCGCTGGGAGATGTAGAAAACAAGGCTGCGGTGCGCGCCGAGGCCGCTCGTCGGGGCCTGCCGGTAGCCAGTAAGCCTGACTCTTACGATATTTGTTTTGTGGCCGACGGCGACACGCGTGGTTTCCTTCAGCGCAACCTGGGTGTACAAGAAGGCCAGATGGTTGACCCTGAAGGAAACGTGCTAGGCACCCACCAGGGCTACTACGGTTTCACTATTGGCCAGCGTAAAGGCTTGGGACTAGACCATCCGGCTGCCGATGGGCGCCCGCGCTACGTTTTAGAAACTCGCCCCGCCACTAACCAGGTGGTGGTAGGCCCAGCCCAGCTGCTTAGCCGCACCACGGTCAGCGCCACTGACTTGATCACTTTGGTTGATGACGCCGATTGGGACCACGTGAGCTTGCAGCTGCGCGCCCACGGGCGGGCCGTGCCCGCACAGGTAAAGCTCGACACCCAGGCCGCCACCTTGGAAGCCCAGCTGCAAGAGCCGGTGCGCGGCATTGCGGCAGGCCAGTCGCTAGTGGTTTACGACGGCGAGCGCGTACTAGCCCAAGCCACCGTGGCCTAGAATAAGCCAGCGCGCCTAGAAAGCACCCCACCAGCTGCGCCAGCCATGCCGAGCTGGCCAGAACCAAAGTAGCTGGCGCCTGGCCCCCTAGGGCTACCCAGCACCTGTGCAGGCGCCAGTGCTCACAAAGCCCACAAAGCTCACAAACAAAGCGTTGGCCCCGGTTAGTTACTAACCGGGGCCAAGGTTTTTAGCTAACAGGCCAGTTAGCGAGTCTTGGCTAGCTCCTCAATCAGCTGAGGTACCACCGTGGACACGTCGCCAACCACACCAAAGTCTGCCATCTCAAAGATGGGGGCTTCAGAATCGTCACAGATGGCCACAATAGTGCCGGCGCCCTGAATACCACTGGTGTGGTGCACAGCTCCAGAAACACCCAGGCCAATGTATAGGCGCGGGGCAATAGTTTCACCGGTCTGGCCTACCTGCGCTGAGCGCTCAATCCAGCCCTCATCGCAGGCCACGCGAGTGGCGCCCACAGCCCCGTTAAGCAGCTGCGCAAGCGAACGGACCAGGTCAAAGTCGCCGTCGACACCGCGACCACCAACCACCACAGTGCGGGCCTGAGCCAGCTGCGGGCCGGCAGCAGCCTCATCTTCGGTGTGGCTAACTACCTCAACACGCTTAGCGGCCTGGCTTACGCTCACCGCCAGGGTCTCAACCTGGGCCGCAGCCCCACCACAGGGCTCAGCCTCTACCGCGCCGGCGCGCAGGCACACCAGCGGCGGGTTGGCGCCAGAGTCAGCGCGCAGGTCAAAAGTGGTGTTCCAAGAACCCGAAAGTACCAGCTTGGAGGCGCGCACATGCTGGTCAACAACCTCCAGACAGGCGGCGTCAGCGATGCAGGCGCTGGCTAGCTTAACGGCGGCGCGACCAGCGATTTCCTTGGCGCGGTGATCGCTACCCAGCAAAATCAGGGCAGGCTTAACCTCGTGGGCGGCAGCAATTACTGCGTCAGCCCCAGCGGCAGAAACCAGCTCGTCAGCCCCGGCGTAATCAGCCACCAGCACGCGGCTGGCACCATAGTTACCCCAAGCGGCGGCGTCGACCTTACCCGAAACCACGGCCACCACAGCGGCGCTGGTCAGCGAGCGGGCGGCAGTTAGTAGTTCAACGGCAGCAGCACTGGGGGCGCCGTCACTTAGCCCACCAGCCACCAAAATCGTAGCGTCTAACATATTGCCTTCTCCCCTCACACCAGCTTGTTTTCCACTAGCCAGGTAGCTAGCTGCTTACCGGCTTCACCGGCGTCGGTAACGATTACGCCACCGCTACGGGCCGGGCGAGCCTGAGCGTCAACCATTTCAATGACGCCGGGGGCCGGCTCGATACCTAGATCGCTAAGCTCCCAAGTTTCTAGCGGCTTCTTCTTAGCCGCACGCATGGCTGCAAAGTTGGGGTAACGCGGGTCATTAGCCTGGTCAGTTACAGACACCAGGGCCGGCAGCTGGGCACGTAAAACTTCGTGCACGGTACCCAAGTTGCGCTGCACGTTTACCACATCGCCCTCAACCTCAAGGCTGTGGGCCATGGTCAGGGCCGGCAGGTCCAAAGCGCTAGCCAAGGCCCCCGGTAGCATGGCACTCATCGAGTCCAGCGAGGCCATACCGGTAATAACCAGGTCAACCTCACCGATTTTTTCAATTGCCGCAGCCAATACGCGGGCGGTAGCGACCACGTCGGAACCAGCCAACGCCTCATCGCTAACCAAAACGGCACTATCTGCCCCCATTTGCAGGGCGCGACGCAAACCTTCTTCAGCGTCTTGCGGGCCCATAGAAAGCGCCACAACCTCGCCGTCGTGCTCTTCTACTAAGGACACTGCTGCCTCAACAGCATTTTCATCTAGTTCGTTTAGAACATCGTCCTCGCCACGCACTAGGCGCTCGTCTTCAAGGCGACGTTCGGATTGCACATCCGGTACGTGCTTCACGCAGACCACAATTTTCATAGCAAATAGACTGCCACAGGCCCGCCAGCAACACCATGTTAGGCCAGCCTCACGCTTAGCATTTCACAATTGGCTTGATTAGCCCAGTGCACAAATACATGTGAGCTGTACCTGTAATCAGTCGTAATATTTTCTTGTCCCAAGCTGGTTCAAAATGAGAGACAATAACCCTGTGTGTCATATGCAAAGCGATGAGGAAGTTCTACTGCCCGCCCCACTAAGCGAACAGGCAGCATCAAACCCCTACGTTTTGGGCGCTACGCCTAACGACGACGGGGTCGATTTCGTAGTGAACGCCCCTGGTGCAAGTGCAGTTGATCTGTGCTTGATCGACGGCGAGGGTGCTGACCTGCACGAACGCCGTATCGGTATGCATGACCACCTTACCGGCTCCTGGTCAGCCCACATTAGCGGCCTCGGTCCCGGCCAGCGCTACGGCTACCGCGTTTACGGGCCCTGGAACCCCAACGAGGGCTTGCGTTACAACCCTCGCAAGTTCCTCCTAGACCCCTACGCCAAGGCGCTAGCTACTAAAGCAGTCCTAGATGACTCCCTTTACGCCCACAAGGTAGGCGTCCACGGCCTACCCACCAGCGCCAACTGGGAGATTTCTGAGCTAGATTCCCTGCCCTATGCCGCCATTGGTGTAGTGACTGACCCTAACTACCGGCCGGTTGCTCCTTCACCGCGCATCAGTGCCGCTCAGCGTGTGATTTACGAAACCCACGTGGTGGGTCTAACCAAGCAGCTAGAAGCTATTCCTGAAGATCTACGCGGCACCTACGCCGGTGTAGCCCACCCGGTGATGATTGAGTACCTAAAGAACCTGGGTGTAACCACCATTGAGCTACTGCCTATCCACGCCAAGTTCGACGAACCCTGGCTAACCCGTCGTGGCCTTAGCAACTACTGGGGTTACGCCACCTTGTCTTACTTTGCCCCTGAGCCCACCTACGCCACCAAGGCCGCCCAGGAAAGCGGCCCCCAGGCAGTGCTTAATGAAGTGCGTGCCATGGTTTCCGCCCTGCACGAGGCCGGGCTGGAAGTAGTTTTGGATGTGGTCTACAACCACACCGCTGAAGGCGGCTTTGATGGCCCCACCCTATCTCTGCGCGGCTTTGACGATCTGGGCTACTACCTGCACGATCCGGTAAACAAACGCCAGTACGTGGATGTTACCGGCACCGGTAACACGGTGGACTTCCGTAACCGCCAAGCTATCCGCCTAACCCTAGACTCACTGCGTTACTGGGTTAGCGAGATGGGCGTGGATGGTTTCCGTTTCGACCTAGCCGTAACCCTGGGCCGCCACGCCGGTGAGTGGCGCCGCGACCACCCGCTACTGGTTGCCATGACTACCGACCCGGTTTTGTGTTCCAAGCTGCTGATTGCTGAACCTTGGGATGTGGGCCCGGGCGGCTGGCGCACCGGCGAGTTCCCCATCCCATTCCTCGACTGGAACGACCGCTACCGTGGGGCTCTACGTGAATTCTGGCTCAGTGACCCCAAGGAAATGAGTCACGGCAACAACGGCCATGACGCCCGTGAGCTAGCTACCCGCATTGCTGGTAGCGCAGACCTGTTCGCCTGGGGTGACACCGTGCACGGCCGCACCCCGCTAGCCAGTGTGAACTTCGTTACCGCCCATGATGGTTTCACCCTGCACGATCTAACCACTTACAACCACAAGAACAATGTTGCCAACGGCGAGGACAACCGCGACGGCACCTGGGATAACCGCTCTTGGAACCACCATGATTTTGATGGTGAAGCAGACCAGGTTCCTGGCGCTGAAACCGTCAACATGATGCGTTTGCGTAACGCGCGTAACCTACTGGGCACCTTGTTCATCTCCTCTGGCACTCCCATGCTGCTAGGTGGTGACGAGTTTGGCCGCACCCAGGGTGGTAACAACAACGCCTACTGCCAAGATAACGAGATTTCCTGGTACGACTGGAACTTAAAGACTTGGCAAAAAGAACTAATTGCCACCACCAGCTACCTAATTAAGCTGCGTCAGCAGCACCCGGCGCTGCATCGCTGCCAGTTCGCTACCGGTCAGGTTGCCCCTGGGGACGAGATTCCCGACCTGTCCTGGTACGACATCACCGGTAACCTCATGCGCCCTGAGCAGTGGCATGACAACTACACCCGTGTACTTTCCATGCTGCGCTCGGGTAAGCCTTTTGGCGACGTCGACGCCCTGATCTTGATTAACGGCACACTCAACCCGCATGAAATTAAGCTTCCTGCCGGGCGCGGCGACGACTACGAACTGGCTTGGTACTCGGTTTGGGACACCCCCCACGCTGATTACGCCCTGCTTGATGATGACGACGACGACACGGACTCTGTGGCCACCTCGCTGGCTCAGCCTGGCTCCATGATTGCTTTGTCGCCCCTGAGCATGCGTATCTACCTGACTAAGCCTAAGCGTCAGGCCCGTTACAATGGGGCTCATGACGCAGTCGACACAGCCAACTAAGGCAGAACAGGCGCTAGCCAATTCCACTGACGAGGCTTCTTTGCGGCGCACCCAGGCGCGCAGTGAAGAAATTGCCGCCCAGATCGGTGAGCATCCCGAATATTTCCGGATGCTCACCGGTGCTCGTCCTACCGGGCACCTACACCTAGGCCATTACTTTGGCACTATGCAGTCTTGGAAACAGCTCCAAGACGCCAATGTAGACACGTGGATTTTGGTTGCCGATTACCAGGTAATTACCGACCGCGACGGCGTAGGCCCGCTGCGTGAGCGGGTTTTGTCGCTGGTTGCTGACGCTTTGGCGGTGGGTGTGGACCCTGAACGTTCCACTATCTTCACCCACTCGGCCGTGCCGGCCCTAAACCAGCTAATGCTGCCCTTCCTATCACTAGTTACCGAGTCTGAACTACATCGCAACCCCACCGTTAAGGCTGAGCTTGAGGCCACCGACGGGCGTGCCATGAGCGGGCTTATGCTCACCTACCCGGTGCACCAGGCCGCAGACATTTTGTTCTGCCAGGCCAATTTGGTGCCGGTAGGTAAAGACCAGCTGCCGCACCTGGAGCAGGCCCGCCTAATTGCTCAGCGTTTTGACAAGCGCTACGGGCGCGCCGACAAGAAGCACCCGGTGTTCCGCCGTCCTGAAGCTCTACTAAGCGAGGCTCCCCTACTGCTGGGGCTGGACGGAGCCAAGATGAGCAAGTCTCGCGGCAACACCATTGAGATCCGTATGAGCGCTGATCAGACCGCCAAGCTGATTAAGAAAGCCAAGACTGACTCGCAGCGCACCATTACTTACGATCCCTCCCAGCGCCCTGAGGTTTCTAACCTGCTGATGCTGGCTTCACTATGCAACGGCCGCGACCCGCGCCAGTTAGCTGAGGAAATTGGCGACGGCGGCGCAGGCAAGCTCAAGGCCCTGGTTACTGAGGCCATTAATGACTACTTCGCCCCTATTCGTCAGCGCCGCCAGGAGCTAGCCGCCAATGAGGATTACCTACTGCAGGTGCTTCACGCCGGTAACGATAAGGCCAACCAGGTGGCCAGTGAGACATTAGACAATGTCCGCAAGGCCATGAAGATGGATTACTAAAGGTTAGTAAAAACCATCTAGCGTCCCGACTTGGGGACTCTTCCCCGTGCTGATTTAGCTTTTCAGCACGGGGATTTTCTGTGCGTAGTGCAATTAGTGAACTAGGATGGCACCTAGGTTGCTTGGCAACTAAATGTAAACCCAATTTTAGGAATGCTATGCGTATTACTACGATACGGCGTCGCCTAACCGCTTTGACAGCGCTGCCTCTTGCTGCTGCGCTGCTGGCCCCCGTGGCCGCTGCGGCAGATGCTTCGTCAGCAAGTGACGCTGAGTTGGCTGCGGCTCTGCCTGCCTCCGCCGCCCAGTTCAAGACTGGTGAGAACACCTACCGTATTGGTGCCCCCAAGGCTGGGGGTAGCTCTACCGGAACTGTGCCCGCAGGTCTAGAGTCCTTCTACAGCCAGAAGATCGAATTCTCCAAGGCTAACTGTGAGGCCATGGGCAAGGAAGCTAGCCGCGCTGTGTGCGGTTACGCGATTGTGCCCGTGGACTACTCCAAGCCCAACGGCGCCACCATCGCTGTGGCCGTGGTGAAGGTACCCGCCAAGGGCACCAACGCCTCCCCGGTTTTCTTTAACCCCGGCGGCCCCGGCGGCTCGGGTGTGGACCTGGTGCTGGCCTACCAGAACGATGCTGGTGCTATCGGCAAGCTCAACGAGACCCACGACCTGATTGGTTTTGATCCTCGCGGCGTAGGTGTCTCCCTGCCTTTCGCCCAGTGTGAGACTAACGCTGAGCGTGACAAGGCCCGTGAGCTGCTCTACACCGGCACCCCCGAGGAGATCGCTAAGAAGCTGCGCGCCGGCACTGAGAACTCTGTCAACGGCTGCTTCAACAACACCGGCCGCGTCTTCGGTTTTGACGCTGAAGGCCGTAAGGACCTGCTCTACCACCTGGGCACCTCCACCGCCGTGCGTGACATCGACACCCTGCGCTCTATCATGGGCGCCACCAAGCTGGACTACGTGGGTTACTCCTACGGTACCCGCCTGGGCTACGTCTACCTGCAGACCTTCCCGGCTAACGCTGGCCGCATCGTGCTTGACGGTGTAGTTGACCCGCTTTCTAACACCGCCCCTAAGAGTGGTCAGCGTGTCGACTCCTCCAAGATCACCGATGCACAGCTTGAGGCCGCTAACTCGGCTCTGCTGGGTCAGGCTAAGGGCTTCCAGGACAACTTCAACCAGTTCTCCAACTGGTGTATGAAGCTGGATGCCTCCGGTAAGACCTGGGGCGACCTGATGCCGCGTCTGGTTAAGAACTCTCGCTTTGAGACTGAGAAGGCAACCTGTGCTCTGGGTAAAGCTCAGTACCAGCCTCACGACGGCGACCTGGCCGACGACGACGCCAGCATCCCGGTGGCCACTCGCGCCTTCCAGAACATGATGCGTCCGCTGACCACCAAGGCCATTCCGGCTGGTAGCGACGGGCGTACCCTGAACTTCGACCTGGCCCTGACCGGTATGCGTCAGGCCCTGTACGCCGAGTCCTACTGGCCCTACGCCGCTTTGGCCATGGAGCTGCTCTCTGACTACAACAACGGTTCGCTGTTCATGTCTCTGGCTGACTCTTATGACGGCCGTAACCCTGACGGCACCTACGACCCCTCGCAGGCTGCCTTCACCGTCATTCGCTGCGCTGACTCAGCTAACCCCAACGGTTACGACCAGAGCCTGTCTGACCGCCTAACCCAGATTTACCTCAAGTACTCCCCGTTCCAGGACCCGGGCGCTCCGGGCAACAAGGTCGGCTCCCCCGACTCCTGTGACCTGTGGAAGTTCTCCGGTAACCTGCAGGCTGGTGGCGAGCTCAAGGGCCTGCCTAACACTCTGATCATCTCCACCACTCACGACCCGGCCACCCCGTACGAGAACGGCCCGGTCATGGCTGAGCTGGTACACGGTACTCTGCTGAGCGTTGAGGGTGACTCCCACACCGCTTTCGGTAACAACGCCGCCAAGTACGCTTGTGTAAACGAGATCACCCTCAAGTACATCAACGAGGGCGTCGTACCGGAAGATGGCAAGTACCCGCAGATTTGCACGATCAAGTCCTACAAGCAGACGGTCAACCCGGACAACCCGGTCAACCCGGTTCCGACTCCTAACCCGACTCCGAACCCGACCGCTGCTCCTACCAGTGGCCCCACCAGTGGCCCCACTGCTGTGCCGCTGCCGACCATGGCCCCCAGCGCCCTGCCTACCGCAGCTCCCACCACCGGCAAGACCGTTGTGGCTGCTCCCGGTAACGGCGGTAAGAAGCCGCTAGCTCACACTGGTGTTTCCAGCGTGGCGATTGTGGCCTTCCTGCTGGCCAGCCTCGGTGGCGTAGCTGTGCTGCGTAGCCGCCGCAAGGAAGCCTGATCGGTAATCGATTAGCGTTACAAACGCTAACGCCGCAACCGGCTAATCACTAGATAGCTGGCTAATAACTAGATAACCGGCTGATCATTAGATAACTGGTTGATCATTGGTTTGGGCCTCAGCGCAAAAGCGCTGAGGCCCAAACTTA
>ERZ772999.1076-NODE-1076-length-16466-cov-2.676071_pt1 | contig 16466 bp, 17 predicted proteins | sample MGYA00511467_ERZ772999 | MGnify/ENA primary metagenome ERZ772999 (study PRJEB29015, sample SAMEA2738064) | human oral metagenome | biome: human oral; feature: human-associated habitat; material: saliva | place: China | collected 2218 ... | reverse complement strand
AGATGGTTTGGAGGTATTAAAACAATGGCGTTCAAATAATCAAGATGTACCAGTGTTGATCTTAACTGCACGTGATACATTGGATGAACGCATTAAAGGCATTCAACAAGGTGCTGATGATTATCTTTGCAAACCCTTTGCTTTGGCTGAAGTGGTGGTGCGATTACAAGCATTAATTCGTCGTCGTTATGGGCAAGTTAAACCACAGATTGAGCATGGCAATGTCAAACTCGATCCTGCACAGCGTAAGGCTTGGTTGAATGAGGATGAAATTACATTAACTGGACGTGAATATAAATTACTCGAGCTTTTTATGCTGAATAAAGAACGAGTGCTTTCACGTGCGACCATTGAAGAAAAACTGTCAAATTGGGATGAAGAATTAAGTAGCGGCGCATTGGACGTGCATATTTATAATTTACGTCAAAAACTGGGTAAACAATTTATTCGTACGGTACATGGCGTAGGCTATGCTTTAGGACAAGTTAATGAAAAATAAACGACTGAGTTTTCGTCTCTTAATCGGTTTAAGTTTGACCGCACTTTGTGTGTGGTGCGTTGCCACGGCTGTTGCTTGGACGGTTGTTAAAAAAGAAGTCAAAGATGTGTTTAATGCACAACAAGTACTTTTTGCCGAGCGTTTGGCAGCTTCTGATTTGAAAAATGTATTATTGGGCGAAAATGCGAACTTTCCACGTGGTGGATTTAAATCACAGAAACGTCATTACGATAATGATGCGTTAGCCTTTGCCATATTTTCTAACAAAGGTGAAAGATTATTAACCGATGGTGATAATGGCGATAAATTTATTTTTCAAAATAAAACTGGTTTTAGTAAAGCGCATATTTTAGATGATGACGATGAATGGTTGATTTATTGGCAACCTGTTGGTAATGGTGAATTGGTGATCGCCGTAGGTCAAGAGTTAGAATATCGCGAAGAGTTGGTCAATAAAATGGTTTTCAGCCAAACAGGAATTTGGTTTGCAGGATTACCAGTACTCTTATTGGTCGCGTTTATTGTGATTTATCGTGCCTTAAAACCAATTAATCGATTGAGTCGAAACGTACAAGCACGCCGACCAGGTGATGTATCGTTATTAGAAACTGATGATGTGCCAACAGAGATTTTACCGTTAGTCCAAAACTTAAATCATTTTTTCACACGTACCAGTGAGCAGTTGGAACGGGAGCGCCGCTTTGTTTCTGATGCTGCACATGAATTACGTAGCCCATTAGCGGCATTGCGTATTCAAACAGAAGTCGCACAGTTAGCTGGCGATGATACACAAACGCGTGAAACGGCTTTAGCGCATTTAACCCAAGGTATCGACCGAGCAACCCAATTAATCGAACAGCTTCTTACGCTTTCCCGATTAGATAATCTTAAAGAATTAAATCATCAGGAGCCTATTCATTGGTCAGAAATTATAACTTCACTTATCGGTGAGTTATATTTCAATGCACAGCAACGCCAAATCGAATTACAGTTTGAGCATAAGGGAGATCCTGCCGTTAAGCAAGGGCAGCCATTATTACTTGCACAAATGCTACGAAACTTATTGGATAATGCGATTAAATATTGTCCTCAAGGCACTCAGGTGAGAGTGATTTTGCAGTCTCGTAAAATTCTTATTGAAGATAATGGCGGTGGTGTTGACCCAGAAGAATTAGCGAAATTAGGGCAGCGTTTTTATCGTCCTGCAGGACAAAATGAAAAGGGAAGTGGGCTCGGATTGTCTATTGTGGCAAGAATCGCAGAATTGCATCACTATCGTTTCAGATTGGAAAATATTGAAACTAACGGACAAATTCAAGGTTTGCGAGCTATCATTGAGTTATAAAAAAAGGCGTTTAATACGCCCTTTTTGTTAAAACATTCCACCAATTAATTCCAATCGACCTTTTTCAACTTTAATTTCTTTCGCAAATTTTTTAATCAGCATTTGTTTCATATCACTTTCATCTAAGGTGTAAACCGGCATCCGACTTAATAAGGCTGCTACACCATCGCTTAATAGCGGCATAACGTCTTGGAGTTGCTCCATTGCACTATTAGGTTCTCCAGACCAACGTAAAATTCGCAGATTTTTTAAATAGAGCGCACCTTCCTGTGCGTTATATTCTGGAACGGCATCAAAGGTTAAATGCAATTTAGCTGGATAGGTTTTACCGGATAAACGGATAAGTGTATCAACCAAACCGCTCATTTCAACACGATTGCTTTCAGTTTGCCCGAGTTTAGTCACCAAATCTTTCAGTGCGTAATCGACAGAAAATAATCCTGGAATACCGAGTTTGTCATTAATTGTGCCTTTTTCACTTAAATACTGGTTAATTTGTTGCTCGCTGATGCTAAAAGGGGAAGCTTGTACAGATAGCGTGAAGAAACCTAATGTCAGTACGGTAAGCACTTTTTTGAAAAAATGCATATTTTTCTCCTTGATTGAAAAAGAATAAAAATTTTGTAGAATGTATCGCTTATCTTTTCAATACACAATAAAAATTTAAGTAGAGACTATGACTACGTCACTTAAAGACCATGTGCAAAAGCTTCTTGAAGAATATCGTGGAGAACGCGTTTTCCGCTTTGAATATTTAGGAAAACAATATTGGTTAAAACAGCCTGAGCAATTAAAAGGGATATGGTTATTATTAAAACCGCATCCAAAACAACATTTTAAAGAAGAGTGTGAAATACTACAGCATCTAAATAATATTGGTGCACCAGTACCTAAATTATGCGATTTTGGTGATGATTATTTAGTATTGGAAGATGCGGGGCCAACATTAAACATCTGGCTGAATGATGAAACGTTGTCTTGGGCAGAAAAATCACATATTTTGCATTCAGCGATGGAGATATTGATTAGTCTTCATCAAAAAGGCATTATTCATGGTCGACCAGCCATACGAGATATCGCATGGAAAGAAGGCAAGATTAGTTTTATGGACTTTGAATCCCATTCAAAAAGCCATAATGAACACTGGTTGATTACACGTGATATGCTGGCATTTTTAGACAGTTTATGTCGTGTGAAAAGCTTGATGAATTATTTAATTATTATAAATCTCATTGCCCGACAACTTATTGGACTGATATGTTGTCTTATGTGAGAAGATTTCGTTGGCTTTATTATCTTTTACTTCCGTTCAAACCAATTGCAAGAACGGACCTATTGGCCGTTTATCGGTTATTTGAACATTTAACAAAGGAAAATCTATGAAAAAATTATTTTTAGTGGCTGTATTAAGTGCTTTAGTGAGTGCTTGTTCTGTTGGTGTAGGTGCTGGCGGTGGCAGTAATGGTGTAGGCGTTGGTGTTGGTCTAGGCACGGGCTTTGGATTCTAACTCTCACTTTAGATAAAGCAAAGTGCGGTCAAAAAATCTTACGTTTTCAAGAAAATTAGCAGAAACCGCTTGATCTTTTGATTTAGATCACTATAATACACCCCATATTTCGGACGCGGGGTGGAGCAGCTTGGTAGCTCGTCGGGCTCATAACCCGAAGGCCGTCGGTTCAAATCCGGCCCCCGCAACCAATAACAAGTTCAGTAAAAAGAACCCCAAATTTGGGGTTTTTTTGTACGAGAAATTTAGAAACTGGGCTTAGGTTCATTGACGAACCTAACCCTTTTTTTATGTCTGAATTTTAAGATTAGGAGCAAAAATTGGCAACATTAGAACAAAAATTGCAAGAGATGCTTCAAGGTGCAGTAGAAGATTTAGGCTGCGAACTTTGGGGGATTGAATGCCAACGTGCAGGTCGTTTTATGACCGTGCGTTTATTCATTGATAAAGAAGGTGGCGTAGGCGTTGATGATTGTGCTGATGTAAGTCGTCAAGTGAGCGCAATTTTAGATGTGGAAGATCCTATTGCGGATAAGTATAACCTAGAAGTGTCATCACCAGGTCTCGATCGCCCATTATTTACGCTTGAACAATTCCAACGTTATGTGGGCGAGGATATCGCCGTGCATTTACGTATTCCAGTTTTAGATCGTCGTAAATGGCAAGGTAAGTTGGAAAAAATTGAAAATGACATGTTGACACTTATTGTTGATGGTCAGGAACAAATTCTTATTTTTGGCAATATTCAAAAAGCCAATGTAATCGCAAAGTTTTAAAGGAGAAAAAGGAAAATGAGTAAAGAGATTTTGTTAGCTGCTGAAGCAGTATCTAACGAGAAATTATTACCACGTGAAAAGATTTTTGAAGCGTTAGAGAGTGCGATTGCACTTTCAACGAAGAAAAAATATGACTATGAAACCGATATTCGTGTATCTATCAACCCTAAAACAGGTGAGTTTGATACATTCCGTCGTTGGTTGGTTGTTGATGAAGTTAAAGTGCCAACCAAAGAAATGACATTAGAAGCGGCACAATTTGAAGATCCTAATATTCAACTTGGTGATTATGTTGAAGACCAAATTGAGTCTATCGCATTTGACCGTATTGCAATGCAAACCGCTCGCCAAGTTATCAGCACTAAAATTCGTGAAGCAGAACGTGCAAAAGTGGTTGAGCAATTCCGTTCTGAAGAAGGCAAAATTGTTACGGGTACGGTGAAAAAAGTAAATCGTGAAAGCATCATTTTAGATTTAGGCAATAAAGCTGAAGCCGTGATTATGCGTGAAGATATGCTTCCTCGTGAGAACTTCCGTCCAGGTGATCGTGTTCGTGGTGTACTTTATAAAGTGAATCCAGAAAGCAAAACAGCACAACTATTCGTAACTCGTGCAAAACCTGAAATGTTAATCGAGTTATTCCGTATTGAAGTACCAGAAATCGGCGAAGAAATGCTTGAAATTCGTGGTGCGGCACGTGATCCTGGTTCTCGTGCAAAAATTGCGGTGAAATCAAATGATAAACGTATTGACCCAGTTGGTGCATGTGTGGGTATGCGTGGTGCACGCGTTCAAGCGATTACCAATGAATTAGGTGGCGAACGTGTGGATATCGTACTTTGGGATGATAATCCGGCACAATATGTAATTAATGCGATGGCACCAGCTGATGTGACTTCAATTATTGTTGATGAAGATAATCACTCAATGGATATTGCGGTTAATGCTGATACCTTAGCACAAGCAATTGGTCGTAACGGTCAAAATGTACGTTTAGCGACACAATTAACCGGTTGGACATTAAACGTAATGACTACCGAACAATTAAATGAAAAACACCAAGCTGAAGATACCAAAGTATTAAATTTATTCATGGATAAATTAGGTCTTGATGAAGAGTTTGCTCAAATCTTAGTAGATGAAGGCTTTACTTCTTTAGAAGAGGTAGCTTATGTTCCTGTGAGTGAACTGACTGCAATTGATGGTTTAGAAGATGAAGATCTTATCGAAGAGTTACAAGGTCGTGCAAAAGATGCAATTACCGCAGCTGCTGCAGCAGAAGAAGAAGCCTTGAAAAAAGCGAATATTGAAGATCGTTTATTAAATCTTGAAGGGATGAATCGTCACATTGCCTTTAAATTAGCTGAAAAACAAATTACTACACTTGAAGAACTTGCTGAGCAAGGTGTAGATGATTTAGCTGATATCGAAGAATTAACCGCAGAGCAAGCCGCTGACTTTATTATGGCTGCGCGTAATATTTGCTGGTTTAGCGAAGAGTAAGGAGTTTAATAATGACTGAAGATGTAAAAAATACGGATGCGAATGCACCGAAAAAACTAAGTATTCAACGCAGAACAAAAACAACCGTAAGCAGTACAACGGCTGGCGGTAAAGCAAAAGCGGTACAAGTTGAAGTTCGTAAAAAACGCACTGTGCCAACAGATGCTGCGCGAAAAGCCGCTGAGGCAGAAAAATTAAAAGCACAGCAAGAAGCAGAGAAGAAAGCAGCAGAAGAAAAAGCACGTTTAGCGGCAGAAAAAGCTGCAGCTGAAAAAGCGAAAGCAGAAAAAGCTAAGGTTGAAGCAGAAAAGGCTGCGAAACCAACGCAAAGTGCGGTTGAAAATAAACCTAAATCTGTAGATCCAGAAAAAGAAAAACGTAAAGCGGAAGAAGCTGAACTTCGTCGTAAAGCGGAAGAACTTGCTCGCCAAAAAGCAGAAGAGCAAGCGCGTAAAGCAGCTGAAGAAGCTAAACGTTATGCTGAGTCTGACTCTTCAGGTAATGATAGTTCATCAGAAGATTACACGGATTATAACTTAAGCTCTCGTTATGCTTTAGAAGCAGAAGACGAAGAAGAACGTCGTAACGAAAATCGTGGTCGTGGTAAAAATAAAGTCGCTAAAGCGAAAAAAGAACGCGATGACGTGAAAGGCGGCAATAAAAATGAGCGCGAATCTAACCGTAAAAATCAAAAAGACGGTAAATTCGGTAAAGGTAAAAATGGTAAGAAAGGTGCCGCATTACAGCAAGCTTTCACAAAACCTGTTCAGGTTGTGAAACAGGATGTTGTTATTGGTGAAACCATTACTGTTGCAGAATTAGCAAATAAAATGGCAACCAAAGCGACTGAAATCATCAAAGCAATGATGAAGATGGGCGAAATGGTAACCATTAACCAAGTGCTTGACCAAGAAACAGCACAATTAGTGGCTGAAGAATTAGGTCACAAAGTGATTCTTCGCAATGAAAATGAACTTGAAGAAGAAGTATTAGGCGATCGTGATGTTAACGCAGAAAAAGTGACTCGTGCACCAGTTGTAACGATCATGGGGCACGTTGACCATGGTAAAACCTCATTACTTGACTATATTCGTAAAGCGAAAGTTGCTGCAGGTGAGGCGGGTGGTATTACTCAGCACATTGGTGCGTACCACGTAGAAATGGATGACGGCAAAATGATCACCTTCTTAGATACGCCGGGACACGCCGCATTTACCTCAATGCGTGCACGTGGTGCGAAAGCAACGGATATCGTAGTTCTTGTTGTTGCGGCAGATGATGGTGTGATGCCTCAAACCATTGAAGCGATTCAACACGCGAAAGCAGCAGGTGCGCCTTTAGTGGTTGCGGTGAATAAAATTGATAAACCAGAAGCCAACCCAGATCGCGTAGAACAAGAATTACTTCAACACGAAGTGATTTCTGAGAAATTCGGTGGTGATGTGCAATTCGTTCCTGTTTCTGCGAAGAAAGGTACCGGTGTTGATGACTTATTAGATGCCATCCTACTTCAATCAGAAGTACTTGAATTAACGGCTGTAAAAGACGGTATGGCAAGTGGTGTAGTGATTGAATCTTACCTTGATAAAGGTCGTGGTCCGGTTGCGACGATTCTTGTTCAATCAGGTACTTTACGTAAAGGTGATATCGTACTTTGTGGTTTTGAATACGGTCGTGTTCGTGCAATGCGCGATGAAAACGGTAAAGAAATCGATGAAGCCGGTCCATCTATTCCTGTTGAGGTGTTAGGTCTTTCTGGCGTTCCTGCAGCGGGTGATGAAGCAACTGTAGTACGTGATGAGAAAAAAGCACGTGAAGTGGCATTACACCGTCAAGGTAAGTTCCGTGAAGTGAAACTTGCTCGTCAGCAAAAAGCGAAACTTGAAAATATGTTTAGCAATATGACTGAAGGTGATGTGGCTGAGCTTAACATTATTGTGAAAGCGGACGTACAGGGTTCTGTGGAAGCGATTATTCAATCATTACAAGATCTTTCTACTGATGAAGTGAAAGTGAAAGTAGTGGGCTCTGGTGTAGGTGGTATTTCTGAAACTGATGCAACCTTAGCAGCGGCTTCTAATGCGATTATGGTCGGCTTTAACGTTCGTGCGGACGCTTCTGCTCGCCGTATTATCGAAGCAGAAAATATTGACCTTCGTTATTACTCGATCATTTATGAACTCTTAAATGATGTGAAAGCAGCGATGAGCGGTATGTTACAACCTGAATTCAAACAAGAAATCATCGGCTTGGCTGAAGTGCGTGATGTGTTCAAACATCCGAAATTTGGTGCAATCGCAGGTTGTATGGTGACCGAAGGTGTCGTAAAACGTAACAACCCAATCCGCGTATTACGTGATAACGTGGTAATCTTTGAAGGTGAATTGGAATCTCTCCGTCGCTTTAAAGATGACGTTTCTGAAGTCCGTAATGGTATGGAATGTGGTATCGGCGTTAAAAACTACAATGACGTAAAAGTTGGCGACCAAATCGAGGTGTTTGAAGTCGTTGAAATTAAACGTTCAATCTAATCGATAAAAAGAGCGGTCAAAATTCAACGTATTTTTGACCGCTTTTTAATAAGAGAAATATTATGGCAAGAGAATTTAAACGCAGCGATCGTGTTGCACAAGAATTACAAAAAGAAATCGCCATCATTTTACAACGGGAAGTAAAAGATCCCCGTATTGGCATGGTAACCGTGTCAGATGTGGAAGTATCAAGCGATTTAGCTTATGCAAAAGTGTTTGTCACATTTTTGTTTGATCATGATGAAGTGGCGATTGCACAAGGCATGAAAGGGTTAGAAAAAGCGGCACCTTATATTCGTTCATTAGTGGGTAAAGCAATGCGCTTACGCATTGTGCCGGAAATTCGTTTCTTCTACGATCAATCCTTAGTTGAAGGGATGCGTATGTCTAATTTAGTGACAAACGTGGTACGTGAAGACGAGAAAAAACACGTTGAGGAAAATGACTAATGTCGAGACCTCGTAAGCGTGGGCGTGATATTGATGGTGTATTTTTATTAGATAAGCCACAAGGCATGTCGTCCAATGACATTATGCAAAAGGTGAAACGCGTATTCCAAGCGAATAAAGCAGGGCATACCGGTGCGCTCGATCCATTAGCAACCGGTATGCTGCCTATTTGCTTAGGCGAAGCTACTAAGTTTTCTCAATTCTTATTAGATGCAGATAAACGCTATGTGGTTACAGCAAAACTAGGTGAACGTACGGATACCTCGGATGCAGAAGGTCAAGTGGTTGAAACGCACCCTGTCAATGTGGAAACATCACAAATTTTGACCGCACTTGAACAATTCCGTGGTGATATTTTACAAGTGCCGACCATGTTTTCAGCGTTAAAACACAATGGAAAACCATTATATGAGTATGCTCGTGCAGGCATTACCGTGGAACGTGAAGCACGTCCTATCACGATTTTTGAGCTAAACTTTATCGAGTATCAAGCACCTTTTCTAACCTTAGAAGTGCATTGTTCGAAAGGAACCTATATCCGTACATTAGTGGATGATTTAGGTGAAGTGTTAGGTTGTGGCGCTCATGTGACAGTGTTACGTCGAACTGCGGTTGCGGATTATCCAACAGAAAAGATGATGACATGGGATGCTTTGCAGGCGCTTGCAGAGCAAGGCAATCTTGCACAACTTGATCAACATCTTTTACCGACAGATACAGCGGTCAGTAAATTACCCGCATTACAGCTAAATGCCGAGCAAAGTAAATGTATTGGCTTTGGGCAGCGTGTCAAATTTGCTAATGAAGCAAAATTACATGGTCAAGTGCGGTTGTTTTCTGACGAGAATATCTTTTTAGGTGTAGCACTTGTCGATAATAACAATGTGATTCGTCCACAACGCTTGATTACGCAATCTCTCTAACTATTTGCCTTTCTTTTTTAATTCCAGTAATCTCACCTGTAACCTTTTAATTGCAATCTATGTAAATAAGATATTACAGGTGAATTATGGATGCCCTTAACCATTTACGTCAGGAAATTGATGCGCTCGATCGTGAACTGATTCAACTTTTTGCTAAACGCCTCGAATTGGTGACCCAAGTCGGCGAAGTAAAGCATGAAAAAGGTTTGCCGATTTATGCACCAGATCGTGAATTAGCGATGTTACAAGCTCGCCGAGAAGAAGCGGCTAAAGCGGGGATTTCTCCACAGCTTATTGAAGATGTGCTACGTCGTTTCATGCGTGAATCTTACTCCAATGAAAATCAATTTGGTTTTAAAACCCTGAATCCAGCCATTAACAAAATTGTTATTGTCGGCGGTTACGGAAAAATGGGGCAATTACTTGCCCGCTATTTGCGCGCTTCTGGTTATCCTATTTCTATTTTAGATCTGGATGATTGGGATGTGGCAGAACGCATTTTAACGAATGCGGATGTTGTTATTGTCTCAGTGCCGATTGATCACACGTTAGAAACAATAGAACGTTTAAAACCCTATTTAACGGAAAATATGCTACTGGCAGATCTCACCTCCGTGAAACGTGCTCCATTAGCTAAAATGTTAGAGGTGCATAAAGGGGCGGTAGTTGGATTGCATCCAATGTTTGGCCCTGATATTGCGAGCATGGCAAAACAAGTGGTTGTGCGTTGTGATGGGCGCTTTAGTGAGCGTTATGAATGGTTGTTAGCACAAATTCAAATCTGGGGCGCAAAAATTTATCAAATTGATGCTGCAGAGCATGATCACAATATGACGTACATTCAAGCATTACGTCACTTTTCTACCTTCGCGAATGGTCTACATCTTTCTAAACAGCCTGTCAATTTAAGCAATTTATTGGCGCTATCTTCCCCGATTTATCGTTTGGAATTAGCCATGATTGGTCGTCTATTTGCCCAGGATGCGGCACTTTATGCCGATATTATTATGGATAAGCCAGAAAATTTAGACGTGATTGAAAGCTTGAAGCAAACGTATGAAGAAGCGTTACAATTTTTTGAAAAAGGCGATCGCCAAGGGTTTATTGATGCTTTCCATCAAGTGAGAGAATGGTTTGGGGAGTATTCCGATCAATTCTTGCAGGAAAGTCGTCAGTTATTACAACAAGCTCATGATTTACGACATGTATAAAATAAAAGTGCGGTTGATTTTCACCGCACTTTTGTTTTGTGATTTATTGTCTTGCCAATCGTAAATTTTGCGGAATTTCCTCAAAGTTCGAACGGAATGGATTAATATCCAATCCACCACGGCGCGTATAACGCGCATAGACGGTGAGTTTTTCTGGTTTGGCGTAATGCATCAAGTCACAGAAAATACGCTCGACACACTGCTCGTGAAACTCATTATGTTGACGGAAAGACACAATGTAGCGGAGAAGTTTTTCGCGATCGATTTGTTTACCCACATAATGAATTTGCACGGTTCCCCAATCCGGCTGACTGGTGATAAGACAGTTAGATTTCAATAAATGGCTTACTAAGGTTTCTTCCACCACGTTATCGGACGTACAATTTTGCAAAATATCCGCATTAAATTCGTAGCTGTGGATTTCGATATCCTGCTCGTCAATACAATCTCCCTTTAAAGTATCAATACTTTGTTCTTGATAGTGGGATAATGGATGTAAACGTACCTTGACCTCGCCTTGGGCACAAGCACTTAGATCTTCTCGCATAGTGCGTTCTACGCTAGCAAAATCAGCAAATTTACTTTGGTTAAAGCTGTTTAAATAGAGTTTAAAGCTTTTCGATTCAATTAAATTTTCACTGCGATAATCAATTTCCACATCGGCAATAGCCACTTGTGGCAAACCTTTTGGATTCAACCAAGAAATTTCATAGGCTGTCCAAATATCGGCCCCTTGGGTAAAAGGCTGTTGTTCGGTAATGCCTAAGCTATCACGATTGAGTTTACGAGGCACGGGTTGTAACAAAGTGCGGTCATAATTCGCAGCATATTCTGTTGCTTGACCGAGTTTTAAAGATTGAAGACTTTTATCTTGATAGTTCATTTGTTTTCCTAAATGACGAAAGCGTTATAAAAAATTCCACGACACATTCGAGACTAATCGACATTGGTCGCATTTAAAGTAAATCACATCAAATAGTGGTGTTTCTAATGCCCAATTACCACCACATTGCGGGCAACAGCGTTGTTGTTCCGATTCTAAAGAATGTCCACCGACACGGTATAAATAATAATAGGTCGGTATGCCACTTTCTTTTTCGATTTCAGTAGCAAGGTAGCGTCCATGTTTACAGAGCGTGCTATTAATCTCGGAGATTTCGTTTAATGCTTCTTTTTCTAAAGCTGAACCATTCATTTGCAACTGATCGCAAGCCTGCCAATTTTCCTGCCATTTAATCAAATCTTGGCTTAAGTGCGGTTGATTTTTTAGCTGTTTATAGAGCGGAATTGGAGAAAAATCATCTCCGCTATGCAATGGCGAGCAAGATTGCAAATGTGTGGTATAAAGTATCTGCCATGCAGGATGGCTGCATTCTGCGGTGCTGTCTGCATTTAAATCATCGGCAATAATTTGAAAACCCTGAAAATTTAGACCGCACTTTTCAGCATTTTCCATCGCCAGATTCACAGATTGATTATTGTTTTCGGGTAAAAGGCTATCTTGCTCCGGGCAAATGACGCGCATCGCAAAACCTTGTTCGCCATCTTCTTCCGTTAAATAAAGCGGGATTTCACGGCCGATAATTTGTCCGTTATAACGCCATTGGTCGATGACTGCATTGAGCAAACGGCTTTGTTGGCCGATGTCATTTTTTAAGGCGGTCAATTTAAAAAAGGGTTCGATCAGATACATAGTTTACAGATTGTGCAAGATTTCTTCGATTTGTTTTAAACCGTTTAAGCGGGTTTCACTTAAGCGAGAGGCAATACCAAGTTCATCAAAAAATTGACGAATATTAAATTGTTGTAATTGGTTTCGGGTTTGGCCGTTGATGTTTTGTAACAACAACCATAACAGACCATTCATAATACGTGCCTCGCTGTAAGCTTGAAATTGAAACGTATCATCATTTTGTGGAATAGACTTAAACCAAAGTCCCGCTTCACAGCCTTGAATCGATTGCATTTGAGCCAATTCATCTGGAGAAGGTTGAGGAAGATGTTTACCGGCTTGAATAATGAAACGGTAACGATCTTCCCAATTTTTTGCCTGTTTAATGTTTTCTAGCATGCTAATAACTCTAAGGATTTATCTAATGCCGCAAAAAAAGCTTCCACATCTTGTGGGCTGTTATAAGGCGCAAAAGAAAGTCTTAATGTGGTACGTTCACCAAGACGGGCTAAGTAAGGTTGGGCGCAATGTTCGCCAACACGCAACGCAATTTTTTGTTCGCTTAATAGGGTAGCAAGATCCGAAGCAGCAATCCCATCAAAAACAAAACATACTACAGAACTTGGTTGCGGTGAATTGAATAAACGACAATTCGGATAGTTTTTTAACCGCACTTTACTTTGCTCGGCAAGCTCAATGGCATGAGTTTCGGCGGCCTGAAAATCCCATTTTTTGAGCCAATCTAGCACTGCACCAAAGCCAATCACGCCCGCAATATTTGGTGTGCCGGCTTCTAATCGATAAGGCAAATCGGCAAAGGTAATACATTCATGGGATACGCGCTCAATCATTTTTCCACCGTAAAAAAGCGGTTGTAGCAGGGAAAGTGAGCTTAATTTTCCGCTTAATACACCAATGCCATTCGGACCATAAATTTTGTGTGCAGAAAAGGCAATAAAATCCGCATCTAATGCCTGTAAATCAATCTGTATATGACTAATAGCCTGAGCGGCATCCACTAAAACGAGCGCATTGCTATGTTGACGAATTAGGCGAATTAAATGCTGGATATGTTGTTCCGTTCCCGTTACGTTGGAAACAAAATTGAGTGCCACTAATTTGGTTTTCTCATTTAAGGCTGCAATTAAGGCATTTTCATCAATTAACCAATTATCCAAAATAGGTAACACTTGAATTTTTGCCCCGCATTTTTTCGCTGTTTCATGCCAAGTAACATAATTAGCATGATGGTCTGCTTGGCTAATTAGAATCTCGTCATCTGCATGCAAAGAGGGGAGTAAACCGTTGGCAACCAAATTAATGCCATGCGTTGTTCCGGAAGTCCAAATTACGGCTTTTTCATCTTCTGCATTAATTAAGGTTTTGACTAAGTGACGGGCATTTTCATATTGTGCTGTTTGTGCGGCTTCGTACTGACTACGATGCACGGAGCCTGCCGATTGATAAAAAGTACTCGTTGCATCAATTAATGCTTGAGGTTTTAATGCCGTCGCTGCATTATCCAAATAGACCACGGCATTTGGCGATTTAAAATAAGGGAATTCATTTTTAAATGATTGGTAATCAAAAGCCATGGTTATCTCCGTGTTTGAGTATTTTTTTCTGTTTACGCCATTCATAAGGGGCAACAGGGTTAGGATCTCGCCATAAGCCAATTTTTTGTTGCTGAGCAAAATCTTGTGCCTGGAAGTAGATTGGATTTTTAGCGAATTGCGGGTAAACCCAAGCCATGCCGTTTTTCACCATTTCTAAGTTGATATTTTGTTCTTGTAGATAAACCGTTGCCAAAATACGTTGGTAGCGATCATAACCCGAAACTGACAACGTCACATTTTGTTTAAAAACAAGCTGTGAAAGATATTGTTTGGCTTTCTTTCCAAATGGTTGGCCTTTTTCTGGCGCATCAATTTCTTGTAATCGTACTTTGAATTGTTTTTTAGTGGGTAAGAGGCAAGTTAAGGTATCACCATCACTGACACCAACGACCCAACACGCCATTTGGCGTTCAGTAGCGAGTGAAAATTGTGTCCAAAGTGCGGCCAAAATTATGGTTAAAAATAAGAAGAATTTTTTAATCATTTGGAATTTCTTTGATCTGCATCGCAAAATTTAGCTAAAATGAATGGGTAATTTTAACAAAAAAGCGTAAAATAAATTTTAATTGTTATTAAAAAATTTGATAGAGGAAATATGTTACTCCAAAAAGGCGTTCAACTCGCTCGTTCGCTCATCATTTTATACATTATGTTACTACTCGGCAATTTGATTTCTCACTACATTCCAGTGGGGATTCCAGGCAGTATTTGGGGGTTATTGTTACTTTTTTTAGGTTTAACAACCCATGTGATTCATCTGGAATGGATTTATTTCGGTTCGAGCTTACTGATTCGCTATATGGCGGTGCTTTTTGTACCGGTGAGTGTTGGTATTATCAAGTATTATGATTTACTCGTTGCGCAATGGAAAATTTTACTCATTCCAAATATTCTTAGTACCTTTTTAACACTTTTTGTGATTGCATTTATAGGAAACTATTTATTTTATAAACAATCCTTTACCCATAAGCGTAAAAAAGTATTAGAAAGACGCAATCTTCAAGCTGACTAAGGTTTTATTATGCAGTATGCAATTTATCTTTATACCATTTTAACAATTTTCGGATTTTGGCTCGCATTACAAATCAGTAAACGTTGGAAATCCATGATTTTCAATACATTCGTGCTCACAGTATCAATTCTTGTGCTGATTTTAGTGGTGAGCGATATTCCTTATGATGATTATATGGCAGGCAATGCGCCGATTAATAATTTATTAGGGGTGAGTATTGTTGCACTAGCGTTACCGTTGTATGAACAACTTCGTCAAATTGCGAAACAGTGGAAAATTATTCTTTCTGTGGTGACATTAGCTTCTCTGTTTTCCATGTTTACCGGTGCCATTTTTGCGATTATTTTAGGGGCGAGTCCTGAAATGGTGGCAACCGTATTACCAAAATCAATCACTACACCAATTGCCATGGAAGTGTCTTCACATTTAGGCGGTATTCCTGCCGTTACAGCTGTAGGTGTGATTGTTGCAGGTTTGCAAGGTTCGGTTTTTGGGTATCTCATCTTGAAAAAGATTGGTATTAAACAACAAGAAGCTGTAGGTTTATCTGTTGGTGCCGTTTCTCACGCATTAGGCACGGTAAGCTGTATGGAAGCCGATCCAAAAGCGGGTAGTTATAGTTCGATTTCTTTGGTACTTTGCGGTATTATGAGCTCAATTTTAGCGCCCTTAGTATTCCATGTTATTCGTCTATTTTTATGAGAACCCAATTAGCTGATTTTTGGACTGAACGTTTCCTTCCTGATCCGCCTCGCGAAAAAGATCACCGACCGCCATTTCGTCGTGATCGCGGGCGGATTTTACATTCTGCCGCTTTCCGTTGTTTGCAAGCCAAAACACAGATTCACGCCGTGGGCGAAAATGATTTTTATCGCACTCGTTTAACCCATTCCCTTGAAGTGGCACAAATCGGTAGCAGCCTGGTTTCCCAATTAAAATTTGCGGAAAGTTATGTTGCTATTTCAGACCAGCTTCATATTGAAAAAAGTGAATTACAGAAACAACTCAAACCTTTATTACCAAGCAATGATTTAATTGAAAGTTTGTGCTTTGCGCATGATATTGGCCATCCACCATTTGGTCATGGTGGGGAAGTGGCGCTTAATTATATGATGCGTAACCACGGTGGTTTTGAAGGTAATGCGCAGACATTTCGTATCATTACTAAACTTGAGCCTTATACTGAAACGGCAGGGATGAATTTAACGCGTCGTGCTATTTTAGGCGTGGTGAAATATCCGAATATTTTAGACTTATCTTCACCACAATATGCCCAGTTGCCGCATACTGAAAACGCTGATCCGCGTTATGTTAAAATTAGCGACTGGAAACCAGGAAAAGGGTTATTCCGTGATGACGTCACAATGTTTACTTGGCTGTTGCAAAATCTTTCTGAAAATGACCGCACTTTATTTGGTTCA
>ERZ772999.1073-NODE-1073-length-16503-cov-6.398407_pt1 | contig 16503 bp, 12 predicted proteins | sample MGYA00511467_ERZ772999 | MGnify/ENA primary metagenome ERZ772999 (study PRJEB29015, sample SAMEA2738064) | human oral metagenome | biome: human oral; feature: human-associated habitat; material: saliva | place: China | collected 2218 ... | reverse complement strand
ATTTGAATTAACAGCCGTTAATAAACGTGTTAAGAAAGTTAATATCACTCCAGATAAAGGAACTGGATGGGAAGAAGTTGAGTTAGTAGCTGATAAAGGTGTCGCTGCTAAATAATCTTCATCTTGAATGAAAAATATTTATAAAAATTTTTAAAGCAGCGAATTTTTCGCTGCTTTTTTCGTATATAAAGAAGGGAGGTGTGTTATGGAAGAGTTTGGTAGAATTCAAGTTAAGTTTCAGTCTCAAAGAGATTCAGAGTTAGAAAAAATGGGAGAAGTATTTCCTGGATTTATTAAGGAAAAAGGAAAATTCGCTTGTAATCGTTGTGGGAATCAAAATATTGAAGACTTCGCAGTAGGACCATGTATTATTTGCCAGAAAAAATGTCATTATTGTTTAAAATGCTTGAATATGGGAAAAGTAAAAGAATGTTGTGTACTAGTAGTTGTTGAGGAAAAAACGCCGGCCTTTTCACCACATTCTGTTCAGTTATATTACAAGCATTCGATGTCAAAAGAACAGGAAAAACTGTCGCAAGAATTAGTAGAAGTAACGGACAAGGAGCATTTAGTATGGGCGGTTACTGGAGCAGGAAAAACTGAAATGATTTTTGAACTCATACGAACAGTATTAGAAAAGGGAGGAAGAGTTGGATTAGCAGCTCCAAGAATTGATGTCTGTAATGAATTAGCGCCAAGGATAAAAAAAGCCTTTCCTTTAGAAGAAGTGATTGTTTTACATGGATTAACAAACGGGACTTATAAAAGAACACCTCTCACCATTGCCACGACTCATCAAATGTTGCGATTTTACCACGCGTTTGATGTATTAATTGTAGATGAAGTAGATGCCTTCCCTTATTCCAATAGTGATATGTTGCAATTTGCCGTTCATCGTGCGGTGAAACCAACGGGAAGACTCATTTTTATGACAGCAACACCTTCAAAATTAGAATTGTGCAAAATGCAACATCATCAATTGTCCTATTCTTTATTACCGGCAAGATTCCATCGGCATCCTCTTGTTGTTCCTCTGTTTAAGGAATTACGAAATTGGGATAGAGCTTTAGAAAAGAAAAAAATTCCCAAAGAATTGTATAGTTGGATGAAAAAGAGACTCGATGAAAAAATTCCTTTTTTAGTATTTGTGTCAACAATTGAGCAAATTCCTGTAGTGGAAGAAATGATGAGCCGAGCTTTTCCAAATGCAAGTTTTTCCAGTGTTTCCTCTCAAGAGGAAGAGCGGCAAGAAAGAATTCAACAGATGCGAGATGGAAAGTTAGATTTTTTAATAACGACAACGATTCTTGAAAGAGGAGTTACTTTTTATGGAATTGATGTAGCGGTTATAGAAGCTCAAGAAGAGATTTTTACAAGGGAAGTGTTAGTACAAATTGCAGGAAGAGTAGGTAGAAGTGTGGATCATCCAGGCGGAGAAGTTATCTATTTCTATGAAGGAATAAGTCGAGCAATGAAACAAGCTAAAAAAGAAATCGAATCATTGAATGAAGAAGCTAGAAAAAGAGGGTTAATAGAAGGTGACTAAAATGCGTTGTGTGTGGTGTGGAAATGATGTAACAGCAGATTTAGGAATTAGTTCTTTATTCATGTTGAATTCAAAACCGATTTGTCGGCAATGTCAAAATTTATTCCATTCATTAGAAAAGGAACCAACTTGTCCGGGATGTGGACGTTTAATGGAAGACCCAAATTTGTGTTATGACTGCGTTCGTTGGAAAGAGATCGATTCTTATTTTCCAATGAATCAAGCATTATATGTTTATGATGAACAAGCAAAAGAATTTATGGAACGATATAAATTTGTTGGAGATTGTGCCGTAGCTTTTTTAATAAAAGAAGATTTAAAAAGAGCGTTGAAAAAATATTTGAAACAAGGATATGCGATTTGTCCACTTCCAACTTCTAAACAAAGTTTAGAAAAAAGAGAATTTGAATCGGTTGAATATCTTTTAGAACTCTCAAAAATTCCGTATGAACAAATATTTCAGCATATTGGAAAGGGAAAAAAACAATCTGAGAAGACAAGAGAGGAGAGGATGAAGTTACAACAACCCTTTGTATTGAAAGAAGAGGTGAACTTGCCGGATAAAATTTTAATGTTCGATGATATTTATACAACTGGGAAAACCATTCGACTAGCTGCTAAGTTATTGCAGGATAAAGGGATAGAAGATGTCAAATTGTTTACGGTATTTCGATAATAAGATAATAAGATGAAATAAAAAGGAATTAAGTCATTTAAAGTTACTTAATTCCTTTTAAACTTTAATGTAGATACTGTTTAAAATTTTGATAAAACGGTTAAAGAAATAACTACTCCGAAAACAAAAGCAAATGAAAAAAGGGATGTAATCAATTGGGTAAGAATAAAACTTTGTAAACCTTTTGGAATTCCAATAATCAAAACAAGAAGGAGTAATCCTATAAAAAGATAGATTCCAACTGTTATCATACGAGATTTCAGTATATTAGTTTTGATTGATAGAGTAATGACTAAAATTGTTAATGCAATATTCAAGATAAATAAAATGGATATTCCTAAAAAAGCAGTATGATTAGCCCTTAAAAAGTTAGGATAAAATATATTCATAATTTGGATATTGAAAAAAGGTAGTAATAGATATAATAACAAACTAGTAGAAGCAATGATTCTTTTTAACATAATAATCCTCCGTTCAATTTTAATGAGTACAATGAATTTGGATGAATTTTTCACCTATATTATACTGTATTTAATGAAGTATTTATATATGGGTTATGAATTATTTAGGAAATATACAAAAAAATCAGCAGAAGCAGTTGTCTGCTTGAGCTGATTGGTGTGAGTTTGAATAAAATGTATTCTTCAAAAATTAAAATCGAGTTGTCACGTAATGATCAAGAGCAATTAGAGCATTTGCAACATCTTCAGCAGTATATTGAACAACCATTTGGTGGATTGTTTCACCATCTTGTGTAGCTAAGCGACCGATTTTAAGTAAATCTTCATATGGCACAGTATCTAATTTTACTTCTTTTAATGTTGTTGGTAAGCCTAATTCTTTGTAGAATGTAATATATTTATCTAATTCTTTTTTAGGACGATTTTCTAATAACAGTTGTGTTAATGTACCATAAGCTACTTTTTCACCGTGAGTAAGAGAGTGAATATCGCCATGTAAAGCAGTAAATCCATTATGGATGGCGTGAGCAGCAGCTAAACCTGCAGATTCAAAACCAATACCACTTAATAATGTGTTTGCTTCAACAACAGCTTCTAAAGCCGGTGTTACTACTTTAGCATTTGCTGCAGCTAATGCTTGAAGACCATTTTCAAATAAAGTAGATTCGCAGGCACGAGCGATAGCTTCTGAAGCGATTGTTGGAGTATCTCCTACCATTGTTTTTCCTTGAGCTTCGATAACTGCACGAGCTTCAACCCAAGTAGCAAGAGCATCTGCAATTCCTGAAACTAGTAAACGAACAGGAGAATGAGCGATAACATTTGTATCAATTAAAACTAATTCTGGATTTTTTGTATAGAAACGATAGCGTTCAAATACACCTTCTGGAGAATAAATAACAGATAAAGCAGAAGTTGGTGCATCTGTAGAAGCAACCGTTGGTAAAATAGCTACAGGACATTGACAGTCATCTGCGATTGCTTTAGCAGTATCAATGGTTTTACCGCCGCCTAAACCAACAATAACTGTTAATGCATGTTCTTTAGCAATTTCAGCTACACGGCTAACTTCTTTGTTCGAAGCTTCACCATTAAAACTTTCATGGTAAACAGTTGCTCCAGCAGCAACTAAATTTTCTTCTAATTCTTTTCCGACTAAATCATAAACGATTGGGTCACATAGAAGAAGTAGTCGATTTCCTAAAGCTAAAACATGGGAAAGACCTGTTTTAAACACATCTTTTCCTTGAACATAACGAGAAGGACTTGCAAAAACTTTTTCCATAAAACAACACTCCTTTGTGTTATAAGATATCTTTAATGTAATACTGAAAGCGGTTTCTGTCAATAGGAATAATCAGTTTTTTTCTTATTTTGCAATGAATTTATACGAGGATTGAGAAAAAAATAACAAAATAACTCATGTATTTTTTTAACACTAAATGTTACTTTGACTAATTTTTCTATATTTTTACAAATGTTCAAATAAATGTTTATGATTCTTTAAAGATATTTGAAAACGGTTGTAAAAAAATAGAGAAAGGTTTATAATTTAAGCATAGAAAGAAATCAAAAGAAGGGATTCTTAAGAGTGGTCCTTAAGAGATTTCTTCAGTCTGGCAAAACCAGATGAAAGGGGAGATTATTATGTTCAAATATAATATTCGCGGAGAAAACATTGAAGTTACAGAAGCAATTCGTAACTATGCGGAAAAGAAACTTTCAAAATTAGAAAAATACTTCGGTGATGTTGCTAATGCAACTGTTCATGTTAACTTGAAAGTATATTCTGAAAAAACAGCAAAAGTTGAAGTAACAATTCCTCTTCCTTACTTAGTCTTACGTGCAGAAGAAACTTCTGGAGACCTTTATGGTAGTATCGACTTAGTGATTGATAAACTAGAAAGACAAGTTCGTAAATATAAAACAAAAATTAATCGTAAATCTCGTGAAAAAGGATTTGATATTCCTGTTGCACCAGTTGTGCCAGAAGCAGTTGAAGAAGATGAATCTGTATTAGAGATTGTACGTACAAAACGTGTTGATTTAAAACCAATGGATAGTGAAGAAGCGGTTTTACAAATGAATATGTTAGGTCACAACTTCTTTATCTATCAAGATGCAGAAACAAATGAAACTCATATTGTTTATCGTCGTAAAGATGGTAAATATGGTTTGATTGAAACAAATGCATAGAAAATACCTTCTTTTTTAGGTAGAGTTGGAAAAAATTTTCCAACTCTGCCTTTTTTTCTTTTCTATTTTGAATAATGATGGTAAAATGAATAAGATGCAATTGGTATACTCATTTGCAAGATAGATGATTAGGAAAGAATAAAATAAAGGAGTCATAGAATGGCAAATTTTTTAAAGCAATTAGTTGAAAATAACAAACGCGAAGTTCGTAAACTTGAAAAATTAGCGGATAAAGTAATTAGTTTGGAAAGTAAAATGGAAGCATTAAGCGATGCAGACTTTCCAGTGAAAACAGAAGAATTTAAAGCAAGATATGCTTCAGGAGAATCATTAGATAAATTATTACCAGAAGCGTTCGCTTTAGTACGTGAAGGTGCTAAACGTGTACTAGGTTTATTCCCTTATAAAGTTCAAATTATGGGAGGAATTACTCTACATAATGGGAATATTGCGGAGATGCGTACAGGGGAAGGTAAAACTTTAACAGCAACAATGCCAGTATATTTAAATGCACTTTCAGGTGATGGTGTACACGTAGTTACAGTTAATGAATACTTATCTACACGTGACGCGAAAGAAATGGGAGAATTATATAACTTCCTAGGATTAAGTGTAGGCGTAAACTTAACTGGACAATCACCAGAAGAAAAACGTGCAGCTTATTATGCAGATATCACATATAGCACAAACAGTGAATTAGGATTTGACTACTTACGTGATAACATGGTCGTTTATAAATCACAAATGGTACAACGTCCATTAAACTATGCGGTAGTTGACGAAACTGACTCAATTTTAATTGACGAAGCTCGTACACCATTAATTATTTCGGGACAAGCTGAAAAATCTACCGTATTATACCAACGTGCAGATTTCTTCGTTAAAGCATTAAAAGAAGATGAAGACTATACGATTGATTTAACTTCTAAATCTATTTCATTAACAGATGAAGGGATTAATAAAGCGGAACAAACTTTCCGTCTACCAAACTTATATGATGTGGACAATTCAGCTTTAGTTCACCATATTGACCAAGCATTACGTGCAAACTACATTATGATTCGTGATATTGATTATGTAGTAGATGAAGGACAAGTAAAAATCGTAGATGGATTTACGGGTCGTATTATGGAAGGTCGTCGTTATTCAGATGGTTTACACCAAGCGATTGAAGCTAAAGAAGGTGTAGAAGTTGAAAATGAATCTAAAACAATGGCGACAATTACTTACCAAAACTTCTTCCGTATGTATCGTAAATTGTCAGGGATGACAGGTACAGCTAAAACTGAAGAAGAAGAATTCCGTGAAATTTATAATATGAATGTTATTACGATTCCAACAAACCGTCCGGTTCAACGTATTGATAATCATGATGTGATTTATCCATCATTGAAGAGTAAATTTAAAGCAGTTGTTCGTGATATTAAAGAACGTCATGCAAAAGGACAACCAATTCTTGTTGGTACTGTAGCGGTTGAAACAAGTGAATTATTATCACAAATGCTTCATCAAGAAGGAATTCCTCATGAAGTATTAAACGCTAAAAACCACTTTAAAGAAGCAGAAATCGTTATGATGGCTGGACAACGTGGTGCCGTAACAATTGCGACAAACATGGCAGGACGTGGAACGGACATTAAGTTAGGAAAAGGTGTTAAAGAATTAGGTGGATTATGTGTTATTGGAACAGAGCGTCATGAAAGTCGTCGTATCGATAATCAGTTACGTGGACGTTCTGGACGTCAAGGAGATCCAGGTGAGACTCAATTCTACCTATCATTAGAAGATGACTTAATGAAACGTTTCGGTGGAGAAAGAATGCAAGCAATTTGGGAAAGATTAAATATTGACGAAAATGGAGATGATAATTTCATCCAAAGTAAAATGTTATCTCGTCAAGTAGAGTCTTCTCAAAAACGTGTAGAAGGAAATAACTATGATACACGTAAAAACGTATTACAATATGACGAAGTGATGCGTGAACAACGTGAAATCATTTATTCACAAAGATTACAAATTATTAATGAAGAAAATTCATTAGAAAAAGTAACAAAAGCAATGATTCGCAGAACAATTCATCGTATGGTTGAAAATCATACTTTAGGTGAAAAGAAAACTTGGGATTTAGAAAGTTTAGTAGATTTCGCAGCAAATGCGATTTGTCATCCAGATGACATTTCATTATCTGACTTAAAAGGAAAAACTCCTTCAGAAATCGAAGGTCTATTGAATGAGAAAGCAATGGAAATTTACAAAGAAAAACAAGAGCAATTAAATGGGGATTCTCAAATGCTTGAGTTTGAAAAAGTTGTTATTTTACGAGTAGTTGACCGTAAATGGACGGATCATATTGATGATATGGATCAATTACGTGAAGGTGTAGGGTTACGTGGATATGCACAAATCGACCCATTAACAGAATATCAAACAGAAGGTTTCAATCGTTTCCAACAAATGATTGCGGCTATTGACTATGATGTAACTCGTATTTTGATGAAATCTCAAATTCGTCAAAACTTACAACGTGAACAAGTACAAGGTGCTAGAAGTGTGATTGCCCAAGGACATGATCGTCCAAATGGAGAACCAGAACAAGCATAATAAGAAGTAGGCTGGGCAAAAGTCCAGCCTACCTTTTTACAATTAGATAGGAGAATGGTATGGAAATTAGTGAAATCAGAAATACATTAGAAAAAATGAATACTCAGATGACAAGTTATAGGGGGTCTCTTTGACTTAGAACATTTAGAAGAAGATATTGCTTCATATGAACAACAAATGTCTGAACCTGGATTCTGGGATGATAATGAAAAAGCTCAAATAGTTATTCAAAAAAGTAATGAATTAAAAGCTGTGTATGATACCTTTCATCAATTAGAATTACAAGTAGAAGAAGTAGAACTTTTATTTGAAATGTATAAGGAAGATCCTGAAGAAGAAATTCATGATGAACTAGTGGAACGTGTTCATAGTGTTGAAAAAGAACTAGAAAAATATGAATTAAGTATGTTATTAAGTGGACCTCATGATAAATGTAGTGCGATTTTAGAAATTCATCCAGGTGCTGGTGGGACAGAATCACAAGACTGGGGAAGTATGTTGTTAAGAATGTATACAAGATGGGCTGAACAACATGGATATCGCATTGAAACAGTCGATTATCAAGATGGAGAAGAAGCGGGTATTAAGTCTGTGACATTATCTATTGAAGGATTAAATGCTTATGGTTATTTAAAGAGCGAAAAAGGGGTTCATCGTTTAGTGAGAATTTCTCCATTTGATGCTGCTGGAAAACGCCATACTTCATTTTGTTCCATTGATATTATGCCTCAATTAGAAGGGGATATTGATATTGAAATTAATCCAGATGATTTGAAAATTGATGTATATCGTGCGAGTGGTGCTGGTGGGCAACATATTAATAAAACTTCATCAGCTGTTCGTATTACACATATTCCGACTGGAATTGTCACTCAAAGTCAGGCGCAACGTTCGCAATTTAAAAATAAAGATCAAGCGATGGCGATGTTAAAAACAAAATTATATCAATTAGAAGAAGAGAAGAAAGCAGCTGAGTTAGCAGAGATTCGTGGCGAACAAAAAGATATTGCTTGGGGTTCTCAAATTCGAAATTATGTTTTCCATCCGTATTCATTAGTGAAGGATTTGCGTTCGGGTCATGAAACTGGGAATATTGGTGCTGTAATGGATGGAGATTTAGATCCATTTATGGATGCGTATTTAAAATGGACACTATCCGGCGAGACGGAATAAAAATTGACTTTTTGAAATAGTAGCAAGAGGACGCCAGCAGCTTCGCTATGCGAATCTCATGGCTAATGCTATAAAAATTAGAAGAATAATGATTAAAATAAAGTTGTTTGGATATCAAATCTAAACAACTTTATTTTTCGGAAAAAAGCACGGAAAAACAGAAAAATAATTTGTTTTATAAGGATGAAAGCGGTAAAATGGAGTTAGAAAATAAAAGGGGGTTTTGAGAATGCAATATGCTGTTAGTGAACTTCGTGGGTTGTTGGATACAATGGAATTGATTGAAGAATTAATTCATGCGTATGAGGTGATAGAAAAAAATCAATTGAGCTATCTTGAAAATGGATTTCCAAATGATTTTATGGATAAGTATATGAAATCTCAAAGCTCAATGAAAATTTATCAATATTTTAATGAACATTTAGATGAATTATCTCATAGTGAACAAATGAAAATACAAAAAATTTCTGATTATTATTTGAAGGACAAATATGCAAACAAATACTTTAATCAAGATTTTAAAGTGTTGCAAAGAGAATTAAAAGAAAAGTGGTTAGAGTCTTTAAACCCTAAACTATTAGAACAATCACTTGAGCAAGATTTAGATATGCTCAGATTATTTTATTCATCTTACTATGCTGAGAAGTTTCATCTGTTTGCTCCGAAATATCAGGACATTTTATGTTGTTTATACGGTGAGGATTTTGTGTGTTCTTGTTGCAAACAGTTAACAAAACAGCATGAAAAAATTATTCATTTTTATAAAACGTATCTTCTTTCTCATAACATTCCAACGAATGCAGATGTCTGTGACTTAATCATTACACAGGGACAAGCTGCCTATTTCTTTAATTACTTTCTAAACCAAATTCATAGTTTAATAGAACCGTATAAAATTACAGTAGAATTTAAGAAAAAATCAAAATGTGTCAATATCCATCAAAAATTTTATATTCATTTATCGCCTTATCATTCTTTTTCAGTTTCTTTATTTGAATTTTTAGGGTTATTTGGGGAAGCTTATGCTGATATTTTACAAAGCCAAGTAGAAAATGAATTATTAGAGGAACAAAAGAATTATCGTATACATGCATGTCGTTATTATGCTACATTAATTCCACTATTTTCGATTGATTTTTCTCGTTTAATTGAAAATTATTTTTGGGATATTAATTCAGCAAAGGAAGTTTATCATACATTATTGAAGAATTTCTTGGCGATTAGAAGAAATCCGGTTTCATCGTCAAATATGAATATTATTCAACTATTTTTAATTGATATGATTGGCTACGAATTGGAAGAAAAGTGGTTTGATGGAGAAATTACATCAAGAGAATTAATTAATTGCTGGCAAGAACTTATTACAGAATATTTTGGGAAAACTTCATTTAATGTATATGAAATTGTTTTAACAATATTTCAAAAATTATTGGAAGGGTTAGGAATTTCATTAGTAAGAATTGGAATAGTATTAAGTACGTTTGAACATGGAATGTTAAATGACCAATATGATCATCCATTTAAAACGCTCCTAAAGCATTATAGAAATCATTTGTTAGATAGATGGTCTCCAGATTTAGAGTTTTTAACAGCTCATTATATAAAAGAAGAAACATTACAATATTTTCTTTTCTATTTTATACAGCTTTATCAACAGATTTCGTAAAATGATAATTCCTCATTAGTGTTAAAATGACATATTTTTGTAATATGCTGTCAATAGAATGTCATCTGAAAAATGGTATAATGGATAAGACATAGACTATGAATAGAGAAAGCTGGTGAGTGCATGATTGAAATGATGAATGTTTCAAAGAAATATGGTAAAGGTATTTTAGCCGTAAATAATTTATCAGTCAGAATTCAAGACGGGGAATTTGTATATGTTGTAGGCCCATCTGGAGCAGGAAAGTCAACATTTATTAAAATGATGTATCGTCAAGAAAAAGCAACCAAAGGAAGAATTACAGTTGGAAAATATGATTTAACAAAAATGAGAGAACGTGAGATTCCTTATTTAAGACGTTATGTAGGAGTCGTTTTCCAAGATTTTAAATTACTACCTCGTTTAACTGTATATGAAAATGTTGCTTATGCGATGGAAGTAATTGAAAAGTCTCCTAAAGAAATTCAACGTAGAGTGGAAGAAGTATTAGCTTTAGTAAACTTAACACATCGTATGACAATGTTCCCAGATCAATTATCAGGTGGAGAACAACAACGTGTTGCAATTGCAAGAGCGATTGTAAATACTCCAGCTGTCTTAATTGCTGACGAGCCAACAGGAAACTTAGATCCAGAAACTTCTATGGAAATTATGGATATTTTAGAAAGAATTAATCAACAAGGGACAACCATTGTAATGGCAACTCATAATAGCCAAATTGTAAATGAAAAGAAACATAGAGTATTAGCAATTGAAATGGGACGCATTGTCCGTGACCAAGAGGAAGGGGAGTACGGATATGAAGATTAGAACCATGTGGCGTCATATTCGTGATGCGGTTAAAAGTTTATTTAGAAATGGTTGGTCTACATTTGGTGCGATTTCTGCAGTATCAATGGTGTTATTATTAGTAGGGATTTTTGTGTCATTACTATTTAACATGAATAAAATTGCGACAGATGTAGAGCAAGATGTAAATGTACGTGTTTATATTGATTTGGCAGCTGATGAAACAAAAACGGAAGAGTTAAAAGCAGCTATTCAAGCGTTGGACGCTGTAGATACAGTTAAATTCCGTTCGAAAGATGAAGAATTAGATGATATTACGAAGAGTGTTGCGCAAGAATTTGAACTGTTTAAAAATGACAGCAACCCTCTAAGAAATGCTTTTGATGTAAGTACGAAAAATCCTAATCAAACAAAAGAAGTGGCAACAACTATTGAAAAGATGGATTATGTAGCTCGTGTTAACTATGGTGGAGCGAGAGCTGATACTTTATTTAAAGTTATTTCAACATCTCGTAATGTTGGGATTGGTGTTATCGCTGTATTACTAATTATTGCCCTATTTTTAATTTCTAATACGATTCGTGCAACGATTCATGCTCGTAGAACAGAAATTGAAATTATGCAATTAGTAGGAGCGACTAAAGCATATATTCGTTGGCCATTCTTCTTAGAAGGTGGTTTCATTGGATTAATTGGTTCAATCGTACCAATTGCTGTATTATGGGGCTTATATTTATGGATTTATAAAGGTGGAAGTGATTTCTTTTCTGGATCTAACTTTAGCTTATTAGCACCAAATCCGTTCTTATATCGTTTATCTTTAGCAATGGCAGGAGTTGGAGTATTAATTGGATCATTTGGTTCAATTTTCTCAATGCGTCGTTTCTTGAAAAAATAACTAGGATAAATGCAAGGAAAATCATTTGCAAGTATGGTTAAACAATGGTAGACTATATTGCATAGAATAAAAGCATTGCACAAGAGGAGTAATACGAATTTAAGTTGATAGAGAGAGAAGGGTTGGTGAAACTTCTTAACAAATTTGTATGAAGGTAGCTTGTAAGTTGGCTAGGGGAATGATAGTATCTTAGCTCGGAGTAGACTTCGTTAACAACGTCAAAGGCATCAGTTATGATGCGAATATTAGGTGGTACCACGAAAATAATCGTCCTATGAAGTGAATCTTCATAGGATTTTTTTATTGTATCAAAATTATTTCATCAAGGAGGAAAAAGAATGGCAAAAGAAATGTCACCAAAGTTTCAACCACAAGAAGTTGAAGCGGGAAAATATCAATGGTGGGTTGAATCAGGAGTCTTTCATCCAAACGAAGATCCAAATGCAGAACCTTATTCAATCGTTATTCCACCACCAAATGTAACAGGTAAATTACACTTAGGACATGCGTGGGACGTTACATTACAAGATATGATTATTCGTCAAAAACGTATGCAAGGGTACGATACATTATGGTTACCAGGTATGGACCATGCCGGCATTGCGACTCAAGCAAAAGTTGAAGAAAAATTACGTGGAGAAGGTTTATCTCGTTATGACCTTGGACGTGAAAAATTCTTAGAACAAACATGGGAATGGAAAGAAGAATATGCCAGCCATATCCGTGAACAATGGGCAAAAATGGGGATTTCAGTTGACTATCGCCGTGAACGTTTCACATTAGACCAAGGTCTATCAGATGCTGTTAAAAAAGTATTCGTAACATTATATGAAAAAGGTTTAATTTACCGTGGAGAATACATTATTAACTGGGATCCAAAAGCAAAAACTTCATTATCAGATATCGAAGTAATCCATAAAGATGTAGAAGGTGCTTTCTACCATATGAATTATCCTTTAGCGGATGGAAGTGGAGTATTAGAAATTGCGACAACTCGTCCAGAAACGCTACTTGGAGATACTGCGGTTGCAGTTCACCCTGAAGATGAACGTTATCAAGCGTTAATCGGAAAATCAGTTATCTTACCATTAGTTGGAAAAGAAATTCCAATTATTGCGGATGAGTATGTTGAACAAGATTTTGGAACAGGGGTTGTAAAAATTACACCTGCTCATGACCCAAATGACTTTGAGGTCGGTAACCGTCATAATTTACCACGTGTAAATGTGATGAATGATGATGCTACAATGAATGAATTAGCTGGAAAATACGAAGGTATGGATCGTTTTGCAGCTCGTAAAGCCATTGTTAAAGATTTAGAAGAAGCAGGACTTCTTGTAAAAATTGAAAAACATATTCATAGTGTGGGACATTCTGAACGTACAGATGTTGTTGTAGAACCTCGTTTATCAAAACAATGGTTTGTTAAAATGGGACCTTTAGCAGAACAAGCAATTCAAGCGCAACGTGCAGAAGAAGACAATACGGTTAATTTCTACCCACCACGTTTTAATGATGCATACTTACGTTGGATGGAAAACATTCACGACTGGGTAATTTCTCGTCAATTATGGTGGGGACATCAAATTCCAGCATGGTATCATAATGAAACTGGTGAAGTATATGTTGGAATGGAAGCTCCAGCAGATGCTGAAAACTGGACACAAGATGTGGATGTATTAGATACATGGTTCTCATCTGCATTATGGCCATTTTCAACAATGGGTTGGCCAGATGTTGAAGCTAGTGACTATAAACGTTACTATCCAACAAGTACACTTGTAACAGGTTATGATATTTTAACATTCTGGGTAAGCCGTATGATGTTCCAAGGATTAGAATTTACTGGCAAACGTCCATTTAAAAATGTATTAATCCACGGATTAATTCGTGATAGCCAAGGACGTAAAATGAGTAAATCTCTTGGGAATGGTGTAGATCCAATGGAAGTTATCGAACAATACGGTGCAGATGCCTTACGTTGGTTCTTAGCAAATGGTTCAGCACCTGGACAAGACGTTCGTTATTCAACGGATAAAATGGATGCTGCATGGAACTTTATCAATAAAATTTGGAATGCAAGCCGTTATGCGTTAATGAATATCGGTGATTTAACAGTGGAACAATTAGATATTACTGGTGAAAAAACATTAGCAGACAAATGGATTTTAACACGCTTAAATCAAGTCATTGCTAAAGTAACAGAATTATTCGAGAAATTTGAATTTGGTGAAGCGGGTCGTCTATTGTATCGTTTCATTTGGGATGATTTCTGTGACTGGTATATTGAAATGTCTAAAGAAACATTAGCAGGAAATGATGAAGCTGCTAAATTAACAACTCGTAGCATTTTAGTGTATGTATTAGATCAAACATTACGTTTATTACATCCAATTATGCCATTCGTAACAGAAGAAATTTGGCAATCAGTTCCTCATATTGGAGATTCATTAGTAGTGGCTTCATATCCAGTTGTACAAGAAAGTCAAATGGATGAAGCAGCAGCAGAAAAAATGGAATTCTTAATGGACTTTATTCGTTCTGTGCGTACAAGCAGAAATGAAATGAATACACCATTATCGAAACCAATTGCAATTGTTGCTAAAACTTCAAATGCGGATATTCAAGCTATTTTATCAGAAAATGAAAGCTATATTGCTCGTTTCTGTAATCCTGAATCATTTGAATATGGTTTAGATGTTGAAGCACCAAGTCATGCTGTAACAAGTGTTATTAGTGGAGCTGAAATTTATTTACCATTAGCAGGATTAATTAATATTGATGATGAAATTGCTCGTTTAGAAAAAGAAGCGGCTAAACTACAAGATGAAGTGAATCGTGTAGAGAAAAAATTATCAAATGAAAAATTCGTTGCGAAAGCACCAGAAGCTGTCGTAGAAGCAGAACGTGCAAAAGGTAAAGAATACGCTGACCAACGTCAAGCAGTTCTAGAACGTATTGCAACCTTAAAAACATTAGCATAAAAGAATACTGAGATAAATCAGGTGTTCGATAAATCCTGTTGGTGAGAAATCACTAGCAGGATTTTTTGTTCAGATGGAGGTAGAAAGTTTAATATTTCTTGCAAGTTGAAGAGGGAATTTGTAATATGAAAAATGAAAGAAGGGGAGTTTATGCAAACAGTTAGAGAGTGGATCTTAGATCGAATGAAATATAAACGAAAATACGGGTTAGACAGAATAAGAGCGGTCATGTCTCTTCTTGGAAATCCGCAAGATGATTATCCGATTATTCATGTGACCGGAACAAATGGAAAAGGTTCTACAATTGCGATGTTATCGTCCTTATTTGTTCATCATGGGCAAAAGGTAGGAGCATTTGTTTCCCCTCATTTAATCGATTATACGGATCGTTTTTTAATCAATGGTAACGGAATGTCTGAAGAAGATTTTGAAATCGTTGGAGAACTTGTTCAACAAGCAGAAGCAACATTGATAGCCGAATATGAACCGTTAAGTTTCTTTGAAATAATGACGGCTATGGCGTTAGTGTATTTTTCTAGAAAAAAAGTGGAAGTTGCTTTATTAGAAGTTGGTATTGGTGGATTATTAGATACAACTAATATTGTTCATTCAACGATGAGTGTGATTACATCAGTTGGAATGGACCATGAAGAAATGTTAGGAAATACGATTGAAGAAATCGCGATTCAAAAAACGGGAATTTTTAAACAAAACCAAGTAGTTGTATTGGGAAATTTACCGATAGAAGCCTTGAAGGTCGCAGAAGTGGTAGGAGAAGCTTATAACTGTGACTTACATCAGTTTAAACGAGAGTTTAAAATTGAACCGCATAAAGAGGGGTTAGTGTTTAATAATTCAGATCATCAAATTCATATTCCTTGTTTAAATTTGAAAGGAAAGTATCAATTAGAAAATGCCGCAGTAGCATTAGAATGCTTTTTACAATTTGAGAAGAAATTCCGCCTTCCAATTGAACAATCTGCTATTCAAGAAAGTTTCCAAACGGTTACTTGGCCTGGAAGAATGGAAGTCGTACATCAAAGCCCTACAGTGATACTAGATGGAGCTCATAATGTTCATGCATTAAAACGATTGATTGAAATGGTGAAAGAATACGGAGAAGATGGGGCTCATCAGACAATTTTATTTTCAGCTCTAAAGAGGAAACACTATAAAGAAATGGTCGATTATTTACGAAAGGAATTACCTGAAGCTCGATTAGTATTAACGACTTTTGATTATGTAGGGGCAATTGAAAAAACGGATTACCCTCATAGTGAGATTGAGTTTGTAGAAGATGCACAGCAATTTATTGAGAATTACATTAATAAAACGTCAGACCAAGAAATGCTTTGGATTACAGGTTCTCTTTATTTTATTTCTTTTATGAGAAAAATTTTTATAAAATAAATATTTTTAAGCCTTTTTTGCATATATATAAGTTGAAAGAACTATTGCAAAAGGGGGAAATAAAATGGAAATGGATCAACAATTATTAGAATTGCCATTAGAA
>ERZ772999.1069-NODE-1069-length-16542-cov-21.578638_pt1 | contig 16542 bp, 10 predicted proteins | sample MGYA00511467_ERZ772999 | MGnify/ENA primary metagenome ERZ772999 (study PRJEB29015, sample SAMEA2738064) | human oral metagenome | biome: human oral; feature: human-associated habitat; material: saliva | place: China | collected 2218 ... | reverse complement strand
GGCGAGGGCTACGACAGCCTTAACCTTGTGCATGGTGCTCCTTTGCTGGGCGCGGTTGAAGTTCAACCGCTAGATAAAGGTTTTTTGATACGTTCCCATTCTAAGAGCTAAGGCATACCTGACGCACCCCGGGTCTGAGCGTGAAGCCCCCGGGGGAATGTGACGTTTTATGAAGGATTCGTCGCGCCCCCGGTACCTTCGGCCGCCTCGGCCTCCGCCGCCTCCACTTCTGCCGCGAAGGCGAGCGCGCCGCGGCGAAACACTCCGGAGGTCAGGGCGTTCACGTGATCGCGTCCGGGCAGGGGAATGAAACGGTTGAGCGGGTTGTCGTCGCGCACCATGTCGTAGAGTTCTGCACCGTCGGCGGCGATGGTGTCCGCATCGCCGAGCACGACCGCAACGGGTACGCGCGGATGCGCACCGGGGTTGCCCGCCGGCAGCTCGGGGGAACCGGCGCGTAGGGCGGGTACGTCGAAGAAGGGGCCGAAGGGAATCCGCACGAACTTCAGCAGCGCATCGGGCTGAACGGGGGAGTTGTCAATAATCGAGGTGAAGGAGGCAATCGCCTCGTCGGTGGAGTCCGCCGCCGGGGTCTGCGCGCCCGCGGAGGCGCTGGTACCTTCGTGCGCCTCGAGCATGGCGCGCAGGGTGATGAGGTGGTCGTGCAGGGGCAGACCGCCCAGGGTGAGGGATGCGACCGCCTCCGGGTGGGTGAGGGCAAGCTCCCAGCCTACGCGGGCGCCGAAGGAGAAGCCGATAACGTGCGCGCGCGGTTGTAGCTCAACGCCGAGGTCATTCTCGGTGGCGACGGTGCGCAGTAGCCGAGCGAGCATGTTGGTGAACAGGTGCATGGGGGTCAGCGGCTGACCCACCGCATCGACAGAGGGCACCGAATCGACGGGAATTTCTCGGCTGCGCACACTCGTGTGGTCGGGGAGCTTGCAGTCGATGGCGTGCATGGACTCGGGGTCCTTGAGGTATTCGTCCGAGTGGTAGGGCAGGGCAACGATTAGCACGGGGTATCCGGCGCGCAGGTATTGGCGGATCCAGCCGGTGCCGCCGTAGAGCTGTTCGCCGCGGGTGGCGAAGCCGTGAATCATGAGGGCCGGGATGCGGCTTTTGAGCTGCTTCGGCTGGTAGAGGGTGTACTCGAGGTTGGGTAGGGTAACGCCGGGTACAGCAAAGGGCGCGGGAGAGAAATCTGCACTGGTCATATGTCTATCTTAGTGACCAGCGCGGGGTTTCTGTCCTGCGCCCTTTTCTATCTCGCGCCCTTGAAAGGTGGAGGCGATACGCGCTCAGCGGAGCTGCCGCTTAGTTCTTCTTCGCTGCGCTTACATTGTCGCCGCTCGGAGTGTCAGCACCCAGGTCGAAGAGCGCCTCCTGCTGAGGCTCAGCCTTTGCGCTCGTTTCAGAAGCCGGAGCCTCGGCGGCATCAGTCTTCGCCTGCTGTTGCAGCTGCTCCTTGCCGTTTTCCAGGCGCTCCTTACCGTCGGCAATGAGCGTGCGAATCATGGTGGTGTTGGTATCCACAGCTTTCTGCACGCGTTGTGCTACGGAGGGGCCCTTCGGCTTGGGGAACATGACCTGGCCTGCCGCCTGCTGCTGCAGTTCGCGTCCTTCAGCCATGAGCCGCTCCTGGCGTGCCTTCATTGCGCGGGAAGCGGATGTATGACGAGGCTGAACCTTCAGGTGGCCATAATCGTCTTCGCCGGCAATGATTTGGCGCATGAGCATGATTTCGGCGTCCAGGTGAGCGCCGAAGAGCAGCATATTGTTCATAATCCAGATGAACAGCAGCATCACGATTACACCACCGATCAGGCCGTAGGTGGCGTTGTACTTGCTGAAGTTATCGGCGTAGAGGGTGAAGCCGAAAGCACCCAGACCCATACCCGCCAGGGCGAGTGCCGCACCGGCAGAGAGCCTCCACGCTTTGAATCGGCGCACGTTCGGGGTTGCCGCGTAGAGCAGGGTAATTAGGCCGATTGCCATGAGCAGAATCAGCACCCAACGGCCGTTGAGCCAGATGAGCTTGATGAGCTCCATGTCCACGGTTTCGGGTACGTACTGACCGATCAAATCGAGGACGGTTACGCCCAGCAGCATCATCAGAATCATGAGTACTGCCAGGATGATGAGTGCGGCGGTGATGAGCACGTTGATGGGCTTGAGCATCCAGCCGGGTCGGCCTTCACGCACGCCGTAGACGCGGTTGAGCGCGCGGCCGAAGGAGCCGGTGTATCCGGAGGCGGACCAGAGGGCACTGAGGATACCGGTCAGCAGTACCAGGCCAGCGCCATGACCGCTGGTGAGCTGCTTGATCGGGTCTTCCAGGATGCCGTACATCTGGGTGGGGGCGTTGTCCTTGAGGAAAGCGAGGATGGCGGCGGCGCTGTCTTCGCCCTGACCAAAAATACCGAGCAGGGAGACAATCGCCAGTAGCGCCGGGAAGATGGACAGCACCGTGAAGTAGGTGAGGGCCGCCGCCATGTCGGTGCCGCCGTTTGCACCGAATTTGTAGATGGCACGGCGCAGGATGTAGAGGAGACTACCCCTGGGAAAGTCGCGTAGTTTAACGCTGACGTACTTGGGGTACGCGGGCTTCGGTTTGCGTGTGAAGAGTCCGCGTCGAGCTCCGGCGGGTGCCTCGGCGGGGGAGGCTTCCGTGGGTGAGCCGGTGTGTGCAGCCAAATGGGGCTCCTTGGGTGAGAGTGGTGAGGTGTACACATGCGGCGCCCCGCACGTCTCGCGCTGAGACCGTACGGGCGCACAGTTTGGGCGGGAAGAACAATGAGCTGTTCTTCCCGCCCCTGCGGTGACATTATAGGGTTTCTACCGCCCCACATAATTTACTTGCGATGCAAATACATGGTGTGCTTGCCCTCTCGGGGTCATATATCTCGATACCTTGGGCACGCAACAGGCCCCTCCACGCGGGGTGGAGGGGCCTGCCGAAAGTACGCGTCGAACGTTCAACGGGTTACGCGCGGCTAGTTGTGGATGCCCAGAACCTTAGCGGTGTGGCCCATCAGCTCGTCAGCCAGCTGCGGGTTGTCGTTGAGCTTCACACCGTAACCGGGGATGAGCTCCTTCAGGCGAGGCTCCCAACCGGCAATCTTGGAGGGGAAGCACTTGGACAGCAGATTCAGCATAATCGGAGCCGCGGTGGAGGCACCCGGGGATGCGCCCAGCAGTGCAGCAATCGAACCGTCGGCGGCGGAGACAACCTCGGTACCGAACTGCAGGATGCCGCCCTTCTTCGCGTCCTTCTTCATGATCTGAACGCGCTGACCGGCCTCGATGAGCTCCCATTCGCCGCCGTCAGCCTCGGGGTAGTACTGGTACAGCGACTCGAGACGGGCTTCCTTGTTCTTGAGTAGCTCGGAGACGAGGTACTTGACCAGGTCCAGGTTGTCCAGGCCCGCACGGCTCATCGGGTAGATGTTGTTCAGACGCAGGGACAGGGGCAGATCCAGCAGCGAACCCTGCTTGAGGAAGTTCGTCTTGAAACCCGCGTAGGGGCCGAACATGAGGGCACGCTTGCCGTCCACGTAGCGGGTGTCCAGGTGAGGCACGGACATCGGGGGAGCACCCACGGATGCCTGGCCGTAGACCTTTGCGTTGTGCTTCTGCGCGGTAGCCTCGTGGGTATTGCGCAGGAACAGGCCCGAGACAGGGAAGCCGCCGTAGCCCTTACCCTCCTTGATGCCGGACTTCTGCAGCAGGTGCAGGGCACCGCCACCGGCGCCGAGGAACACGAACTTAGCGTTGATGGTCAGCGGTTCTTCCTTGTTGATGCGGTTAATCGCGTCAACGGTCCAGGAGCCGTTGGACTCGCGGTTCAGGTTGGTGACCTGGTAGCCGTAGCGAACCTCGACACCCTTGGACTGCAGGTAATCAATCATGTGCTGGGTGAGCGCACCGAAGTCGACGTCGGTACCCTCGGGAGCCCAGGTAGCGGCGATGGGCTCATTGCCCTTGCGGCCGTTCACGGTCAGCGGTGCCCACTCGGCAATCTTCTCGCGCTTGGTGGAGAACTCCATGCGCTCGAAGAGCTTCTCCTTGCGGAAGGCGTCGAAACGTGCGGCCAGGTACTTGGAGTGGTCCTCACCGAAGACCAGGGACATGTGCGGAACCGGGTTGATGAACTCGGTGTTCGGCAGAATCTTATCTTCAACCAGGGAGGCCCAGAACTGGCGGGAAATCTGGAACTGCTCGTTGATGTTCAACGCCTTGGCGGTGGAGACGGTGCCGTCGGGGCCGGCGGGGGCGTAGTTGAGCTCGCACAGTGCCGAGTGGCCGGTACCGGCGTTGTTCCAGGGGTTGGTGGACTCCTGAGCGGCCTTGTCGAGGCGCTCAAGCAGGACGATGTTCCAGGTCGGCTCGAGCTCCTTGAGGAACACGCCGAGGGTGGCGCTCATGATGCCGCCGCCCACCAGGACGACGTCGGTTCGTTCAGTACGTGCTACCACTGAATTCTCCCTAGGGTGTGGGTGCCCGGCGTCGGGCACAACAAATAATTGTGGGGTATATCATCTAGCCTACTATCTTTTGAAGGGTGAGTTGTAGCTAGAATCCACAAAATATTGGAGAGTGGTACACCTCATAAGTAAGGTTTTCTTAGGGTAGAAAAAACCTTAGCTGTCGTTGCCCGGTAGCCTCCGCCCCTCCGCGGAGGCGCGGGCCGCCGTACGTGCCGCCGCACGTTCTGCCGGCCTCGCGGGGCATCCGGCTACGACAGGCGCAGCTTGCTGAAGAACTCAATGGCGTTCTGCTCGGTCTGGTAGCCCTGCACGGAGCGGCTCACCGCAACCTTCGAGGTCACGTTCAGCAGGGGAACCGCCGGCATGAACTGGCCGAGCTGGGTAACCACCTGCGCGTACAGCTCACGCTGCGCATCCACAGACTTGGCCGAGTCCGCGGCGCGGATGCTCTCCATAATCTGCAGGAAGCTCGGGGATTCCTCCACGGGAACGGCCGTGGCCGAAGGCGTGGGGGTGGGGGAGGGTGAAGCGGAGGCGGATTCCTCCGGGTTCGCCGGATTCGGCGAGAAGCTTGGCTGCGGACTCGGCGTCGCCTGAATCCGAATATTTGAATCCGCACCGTTTGAAGAGGGTAGCTCGACGGTCTTCGCCGTCACCCCGGTCGTCATGCTCTCGGGTGCCGCGGCGACGATTGAGCGCACCTGCTGCTCGGCAATCATCGGGGCCAACGCCGGACCGAAGAACGCATACGGGTCGCGGTACATGCCATAGAAGCCTGCCAGCGCAATGCCGCGCGTCGAGGACGGCTCGTTCACCTTCGCGTGGTACTCCTCCCAGGTGAGCGGCACCGGCACAATGTTGAGGCCCACCTCGATGAGGGAAGCCACCATCTCGGAATACACCTTCTGCGGGGTATCCATCCAGGGCAGGGAAACATCCGCGGGGTAGTAGCACTCAATCATCTGGTTGTTGTACCCGGCCGTGGCCAGTAGCGAACGGGAAAGGTCCTGATTGCGGTCGGTGTGCTCCTTCGCGTGGTCGGCCTGAATACGGAACGACGGGGAGACAAGAGTCTGCGCGTCAGAGGTGCCCTGCGGGTAGTACTGGTGGAGTGCCCCGCGGTCAACGGCGTGGGAGATGGCGCGGCGCACCGAAATATTCTTGAGCACGGGGTGCGCCGTATTCAGGTGCAGGTACACGAGCGAGAACGGGTCGCGGCCCGGGGTCTGGTAACCGTCACGAGCCAGCTGGCCCAGATCGGAGGAATTCACCTGATCGCACGCATCGATCATTCCCTCGACCAGCGCGAAGTAGCGCTTATCGGAGGAGGTCAGGGTCGAAATCTGAATCTCATCAAGCTGCGGGCGTGCACCGTCAAAGTGCTCGTTCGGAAGCAGGCGCACGGTGCCCTTCTCAGAGGACTCGATGCGGAAGGCTCCGGTGCCCACCGGAACACTGGTGAGCTTCTGGTCGCTACCAAAGAGCGCGGGGTCGATAATGCCGAAGGCCTGCTGAGTCAGGATGCATCCGAAGGCCAGCGAGGGGCGCGAGAGGGTCACCACGACCGCGCCGTCCTGCTCCTTGACGGAGGTCACCAGCGGGGTGAAGGAGACGGGCTTCGGCTCAGGCTTCGTTGCCTCCGTCTTCGCGGTCGCCCCCTTCTGAGAACCGGAGGAATTGGGATCCGCAGACGGGGATGCGCTGCTCTGGGCATCCGCGGTTGCGGAGGCGCTCGCTCCCGCGGTCGGGGAGGCCGTCGCGGACGGGGTGGCGGAGGCATCTGCCGAGGCATCCTTCTGCGCGGGCTGCTCCGGCACACCAAAACCCCACGCGTACAGGGGCTGTGCCGGAACCACCAGCGCGGCGGTAGACTCGCCCGTTGCCAGGGCCTGCCAACGCTGGAAATTCTGCACCACCGCTGCGGCCGTCAGGGCCGTACCGTTGCTGAAATGCACGTTGTCACGCAGAACAAACGTATGGGTCAGGCGGTCGTCCGAAACCTTCCACTCGCGGCAGAGCGAATCGGTCGTATCGGGGGAGCCCGTGTAGTGGTCTGCTGTGAGCAGGGTCTGCAGAACCTGCGCCGTCACCTGATAGGTGCTTGCCACCGGGGAGAGCGCGGGGTCCAGCTGAACGGGGGCGGCACCCTGCGCGAAACGAAAAATACGGCCCGCCGAAGCCGCTGAGGAACCCGATGCGGGGTTGGAGGAACCGGTCGAAGCGCACGCGGTTAGGGCCGTTCCCGCGCTCAACAGGGCACCAAAACGCAGAACGTCGCGGCGGCTCAGGCCGCGTGAACCGGCGGTTGCCCGGAGCAGTTCAGCGTTTTTGCAGGCCGAAGAGGCACGATGATCATTCAGCACGGGAGGTCCTCTTTTCCATAGCGGATGCTTGTATTCAGAATACCGGCTCGAGTCGCGCTCGGGCACTCACCCTGCCGCAATCTGCGAGAGCGGGGCCGCGGGCGGGTGCCCGGGCACGGGGCGGACAGCGGGGCGCGGATAGAACAAACCCGCCGCCACGGTAGTCGTGACGGCGGGTTCACTGTGAATGTGTGTGCGCGAGGGGGGACTTGAACCCCCACGCCGTAAGGCACAGGAACCTAAATCCTGCGTGTCTGCCAATTTCACCACTCGCGCGCGCGGACCTCACCCCGAAGGGATGCGTCAGAGGTCCAAGACCCAAGTCTACACTAGAGGCTCCTCTAGATGCGAAATCGGCGGTGTATCGTTCCGCCACCGCTTCCCGACCATCGGCCTGAGTGGTGCCCCGGCCCTACTTCGGGTCGATGCCCAGGTCGCGACGCAGCTTTGCCACGTGGCCGGTCGCGCGCACATTGTACTGGGCCACAGAAATAACGCCCTGCTCGTCAATCACGAAGGTCGAACGAATCAGGCCCTCGTACACGCGGCCGTAATTCTTCTTCTCACCCCACGCGCCGTAGGCCTCAGCTACCGTGTGATCGGCATCGGAAAGCAACGGGAACGACAGCGACTCCTTCTCCGCAAAACGGGCAATAGCCGACGGCGAATCGGGGGAGACGCCCAGAACCACGTAGCCCAGAGACTTCAGCGAGGCCAGATTATCCCGAAAGTCGCAGGCCTCCTTCGTGCATCCGGGGGTCGAAGCCTTCGGGTAGAAGTACAGAATGACCTTGCTACCCGTGTAATCGCTCAGGCTGTGCTCCGCGCCCGATGCGTCGGGGAGGGTGAAAGCGGGGGCCGGGGTGCCCGGCTCAAGACGGATGCTCATGATGCTCCTCAAAGTTCATTGCGTGTGGCGGGTGTGCCCGCCCCAATACTTCACCCCAGTCTAAAGCGTTCCTGTCTCGGGATGCACCCCGCTTGGGGGAAATGGTTCCGGAGAGTCTCATACCCCCGCACCATATAATGTGTTGAAAGTCACTATGTATCGAGTTGCGCAAAAAATTGGAAGTGCGTATAGTATTTTCTTGTTGCAAGGGAAACCTGCAAAAACAGAATAAGCGCCTCTAGCTCAATTGGCAGAGCAATTGACTCTTAATCAATGGGTTCTGGGTTCGAGTCCCAGGGGGCGCACATCAAGAAAGATCCCGCTGATTCTTCGGAATCGGCGGGATTTTTGCGTTCCCTGAATTTTATAGATTTTGGCTTGAGGTGCATATTATCCTCTTTGCTTCGGGTTTTGATGCTTGGAAGACGGTATTCGCCCTCGTTCCTACAGGGGACCCGTCCTCGCTTCGCTTCGGACACCCTGATGTCACTACGGGCGATACCGTCTTTCCTTGCTTGGTTACCTGGTGCTGCGGCAGGGGATATATGCACCTCTGCGCGTATCGGTATTCGGGGTGCGCTGCGGTCCCGCCGGGGTTGCGGTAGATTCGCGGTGGTTTTGTGTGCGCCCCGTGCCTAGCGAACTGGGGCGGGGGATGGCTGTCGCGGTTTAGTGTGTTGCCTGGTGGTTGGATGTTTTGCGTGTGGGGCGGGGCTGTCGCCTTTTGGTCTCTTGTGAGATAGCTAGCCTGGTGCGCGCAGAGGGGTCGGTGCCGTCCGTAGCGACATCAGGGTGCCCGAAGCGAAGCGAGGGCGGGTGCCCCTGTAGGAGCGAGGACGTGCACCGCCCCTCAAGCGGTCAACATATCTGGGTGCAGGCACACGAAAGCCCGCCGCAACCCTAAGAGTCACAGCGGGCATCCAACACGAAAAGTCTCTACTACAGGACCGGCCAAATCCGCGTCACAAACTCGCGGAAGTCCTTCACATCCTTACCCTGCTCCAGCAGGCCCGTGCCGTAGCGGGTCACCACCTCCGCATTATCCTCGAAGGCCAGCTCGAACGCGCTACCGTTCACCGATTCAATCACCACGGAGTCCTCACCCACCGAATAGGCGTGCAGGGCGTTCGTATTATCAATCGTCGTGGCCGTACCCGCGGGAGTCAGTCCCGGCATGTTAATCGGCGCGATTATCACCTCGTCCGGAGAATCCTGGTAGCCGATGATGAAGTGCGTCTGATCCGGTGACTGGTGCACCGCCAGATCGGGGTTACGGTACACGGCGCGGCCCGTCGCGTACACCAGATTGTACGCACCGTAGTTAATGATCTGCTCATCAAAGACGGGGTGCATCACGCGCACGAGCTCCTCGGCGGTAAGGAACTCGGGATTCTCGAGAGAGTTGAGGGGGTCGACAACCTCTGCGTACTTGCTTGCTTCGGTCAGCTCGTCGGCGACCGGGATAATCGGTTCGGTCATAGCTTCAGTCTACCGGGGCAGGGGAGACAGGTCACGGGTTTACGGCGATATTACGCATCATTAACCGGGCAATACGCGTCTTTTGCGGATGCTGGAGCGAGGTTCATACAAGATAGTGCACCAGCGTGCCGAGTGTCCACATCATGAAAGATGAGGCCTGACATGGGCTAATGTGCTCACAACTCGGTTGCCGCCCCTCTAGAGACTTGACTCACCTCTCGGAAAAGGGGCACTATAGAGGGGTGAAGACAGCAATGTTCCAGCGAATTCTACGCCTTGTCGATGTCGCCTAGGGCGCGTGGCAGGGTCTATTCACTGCGACTAAGCGCCCCTATCGCTACCACCAACAGCGGGGGGCATTTTTTATAGCTTGGTACCACCGGGCATAGGATGCGTGAGGACCACATAAATCCCACGCAGAACATTGAGTACAACGAAGAACCAAAAGACACGAGGCATTTCCATGACCATGGGATTTTCCACTTCTGATGACGCGGTAAACGCTCCCGCAGAACGCATGACCGGTTCTCAGGCAATCGTCCGCACCCTCGAAGACCTGGGTGTGACAGACGTTTTCGGCCTGCCTGGTGGAGCTATTCTGCCGACCTACGATCCCCTGTACGATTCCAAGAAGGTTCGTCACATTCTGGTCCGTCACGAGCAGGCTGCAGGCCACGCAGCTCAGGGCTACGCTGTCTCCAGCGGCAAGACCGGCGTGTGCATCGCAACCTCTGGCCCCGGCGCCACCAACCTGCTGACCGCAATCGCTGACGCCAACATGGACTCCATCCCCCTGGTCGCCATCACCGGTCAGGTTTCCACCAAGTTGCTCGGTACCGACGCATTCCAGGAAGCTGACATTGTCGGCATGGCAATGCCCATCTCCAAGCACTCCTTCATGATTACCGACGCACAGGACATCCCCCGTGCGCTCGCCGCAGCCTTCCACATCGCCTCCACCGGTCGCCCCGGCCCCGTGCTTGTGGACGTCACCAAGGATGCACAGGTTGGCATGATGGAATACCGCGGCATCCCCGAGGACCTCGAGCTGCGCGGCTACACTCCCGCAACCCGCGGCCACTCCAAGCAGATTCGCGAAGCCGCCAAGCTCATCACCGAGTCCAAGCGCCCCGTCTTCTACGTCGGCGGTGGCGTGGTGCGCGCTGGCGCATCCGACGAGCTGCACAAGCTGGCTAAGCTCATCGGCGCCCCCGTCGTCACCACCCTGAACGCTATCGGTGCGTTCCCCGAGTCCGACCCCCAGAACCTCGGCATGCCCGGCATGCACGGCACCGTTCCCGCAGTGGCTGCCATGCAGAAGTCCGACCTGCTCATCACTCTGGGTGCCCGCTTCGACGACCGCGTGACCGGCCAGGTCGACACCTTCGCCCCCGAGGCCAAGGTCATTCACGTCGACGTTGACCCCGCCGAGATTTCCAAGATTCGCTTCGCTGACGTCCCGATTGTTGGCGACCTGAAGTACGTGCTGCCCGAGCTGACCGAGCTGCTCTCCACCGAGTTCGCTCAGGAGCTGCCCAACCTGGGCGAGTGGTGGAACGAGCTGAACGAGATCCGCAAGGATTACCCGCTCGGCTACGAGAAGCCCTCCGACGGCCTGGGCTCGCCTGAGTACGTGCTGGAGCGCATCGGCGCCCTGACCGGCCCCGACGCCTACTACGTCACCGGCGTTGGCCAGCACCAGATGTGGGGTGCACACTACCTCAACCAGGAAAGCCCCCGCCACTTCATCAGCTCCGCAGGCCTCGGCACCATGGGTTACGGCGTTCCCGCCGGCATGGGTACCCAGGTGGCACACCCCAACTCCACCGTGTGGATCATCGACGGTGACGGCTGCTTCCAGATGACCAACCAGGAGCTGGCAACCTGCGCCCAGAACGGCATCCCCGTCAAGGTTGCCGTCATCAACAACTCCTCCCTCGGCATGGTGCGCCAGTGGCAGACTCTCTTCTACGATGAGCGCTACTCCAACACCGACCTGAAGGACGGCTACGGCACCGCACGCATCCCCGACTTCGTGAAGCTCGGTGAGGCCTACGGTTGCGCCACCTTCCGTTGCGAGCGCGACGAAGACGTGGACGCCACCATTAAGGCTGCCCTGGAGATCAACGACCGCCCCGTGGTTATTGACTTCACCGTGAGCCCGCACGCACTGGTCTGGCCTATGGTTCCGGCCGGCGTGTCGAATGACAAGATTTGGATTGCGAAGAACACTTCGCCCGACTTTGACCGCGAGGGAGAGAACAAGTAATGTCTCAGCACACCATGTCCGTTCTGGTAGAGGATAAGCCCGGCGTTCTGACCCGCGTCTCCGGCCTCTTCTCCCGTCGACTGTTCAACATCCTCTCGCTGGCTGTCGGCCCGACCGAGCACCCCGGTGTCTCCCGTATCACCGTCGTGACCGAGGGTGACGCCCACACCATCGAGCAGATTACCAAGCAGCTGAACAAGCTCGTGCACGTGCTCAAGGTCGTCGAGCTGCCCGCCGACTCCTCGACCCAGCGCGGCCACATCCTCATCAAGGTCAAGGCAGATGCAGTAGCTCGCCTGCAGATTGTTCAGGCAGCTGACCTGTTCCGTGCCTCCGTCATCGACGTCTCTCCCGAGTCCGTGGTCATCGAGGCCACCGGTTCGGCAGAGAAGATTCACGCTCTGCTGGATGTCCTGGAGCCCTACGGTATTCGCGAGATTGTTCGCGCCGGTACCATCGCCCTCTCCCGTGGCCCCCGCGCCATGAGCGAGCGCATCTAACGCCCACACCGCGAGTGTAGAACAACCCCGCACACGCGGGGAACAGATCGGGTATCGCATCGCTTCAGCCGGGAAACCGGCGGCGATGCGGTACCCGGCTCTATAGGGTTCGCGAACCTTCCGGATGCTTCAGATGCTGAGAAGTACTCTCGAGAACCCGAAACTAAACAGCTTTCAAGTAAAATAGTGAATGTTGAGCCCAGCCTGGGCCGCATATCATAAAGTACTTAGGAGAAGAAAAATGGCAGCAACCATTTTCTACAACGACGACGCAGACCTCTCTGTGATTCAGGGCCGCACCGTAGCAGTTATCGGTTACGGCTCTCAGGGTCACGCACACGCACTGAACCTGCGCGATTCCGGCGTGAAGGTCATTGTTGGCCTGCCCGAGGGCTCCAAGTCCCGCGCCAAGGCTGAGGCAGAGGGCCTCCGCGTTGCAACCGTCGCAGAGGCAGCAGCAGAAGCTGACGTCATCATGATCCTGACCCCGGACCAGGTCCAGGCAAAGGTTTACGCAGAGAGCATCGAGCCGAACCTGAAGCCCGGTGACGCACTGTTCTTCGCGCACGGCTTCAACATCCGCTTCGGCTACATCACCGTTCCCGAGGGCGTCGACGTTGCCATGGTTGCCCCCAAGGGTCCCGGCCACATCGTGCGCCGCGAGTTCGAGGCTGGCCGTGGCGTTCCCGCCCTGGTTGCAGTCGAGAAGGACGCATCCGGCGAGGCACTCGCACTGGCTCTGTCCTACGCTAAGGCACTGGGTGCAACCCGTGCAGGCGTCATCAAGACCACCTTCACCGAAGAGACCGAGTCCGACCTGTTCGGTGAGCAGGCGGTTCTCTGCGGCTCCACCTCTCAGCTGGTTCAGTACGGCTTCGAGGTTCTGACCGAGGCTGGTTACCAGCCCGAGATCGCTTACTTCGAGGTTCTGCACGAGATGAAGCTCATCGTCGACCTGATGATTGAGGGCGGCATCGCTAAGCAGCGCTGGTCCATCTCCGACACCGCAGAGTACGGCGACTACGTCTCCGGCCCCCGCGTGATCTCCCCCGAGGTCAAGGAGAACATGAAGGCTGTCCTGGCAGACATCCAGAACGGCAGCTTCGCAAAGCGCTTCATGGATGACCAGGCAGCCGGCGCACCCGAGTTCAAGGAACTGCGCGCCAAGGGCGAGGCACACCCCATCGAGGCTACCGGCCGCAAGCTGCGTAAGCTCTTCGCATGGAACTCCGTTGACGACGACTACACCGAGGGTTCGGTCGCTCGCTAAGCGGTAGCCAAGCTATAGCTTTCTGAGAATCCGGCGTCGCGCCTCTCCTCCCGTGTGGGGGAGGGGTGGGGCGCCGGATTTCTGTCTAACGAGAGCCCCATGACCCCCCAGCAGTATATGTGATGTAGTTCATGCTTCATTTGGTTGCGGGTGGAGCGGAAAGCGTGTATAGTATTTTCTTGTTGCAAGGGAAACCTGCAAAAACAGAATAAGCGCCTCTAGCTCAATTGGCAGAGCAATTGACTCTTAATCAATGGGTTCTGGGTTCGAGTCCCAGGGGGCGCACTTGAAAGAAAATCCCGCTGATTCTTCGGAATCGGCGGGATTTTTGCGTTCCCCGCGAAAAAGACTGGAGAAGCTTGGGGGTATAGATATTTCCCCTTGCTCCTACAGGGGACCTGTCCTCGCAGAGCTCGGACACCCTGATGTCGCGGCGGGGAATATCTATACCCCTGCGTGTCTGTGGTTCAGGGGGTCGTGGAATCCCGCCGGGTTCTGTGGGGGAATCGCGGTGGTTTAGTGCGTGCGCCCTGTGCCTAGCGAACTGGGGCGGGGGAGGGCTGTCGCGGTTTAGTGTGTTGCTTGGTGGTTGGGTGTTTTGCGTGCGGGGCGGGGGAGGCTGTCGCGTTTTGGTGTGTTACTTGGTGGCTGGATGTTTGGGCTGGTGCGCCGTGTTTTCCGGAAGCGCCCTCAGGGTGTCACACGGACGCTCTCCGCAGCGGAGCAAGGAGGGGCGGAGCGTCCGGGTGACGGGTGCCCCTGCGTAGGCGCGGAGGAAACATGCGGCGTGGCAGCCTCCACCCACAAGCAATGAGCCACCGCGTATCAGAGTGTAACCCCGGTGAGAGCCTCGCCTAAGACTGCGGTAAACTGAAAGTTATGACTGCAACTCCGTTCTACATCACCACCGCCATCTCCTACCCCAATGGCAACCCGCACATCGGCCACGCCTACGAAACCATCGCCGCCGACGTGCTGGCCCGCTTCAAGCGCCTCGACGGCTTCGACGTACGCTTCATGACCGGCACCGACGAGCACGGCCAGAAGATGCAGACCACCGCAGAGAAGCTCGGCAAAACCGCCAAGGAACTCGCCGACGAGAACTCCGCACGCTTCAAGGCCATGAACGACGCCCTGAACATCAGCTACGACCGCTTCATCCGCACCACCGACCCCGACCACTACGTCGCATCCCAGGCCATCTGGAAGCGCATGGAAGAGAACGGTGACATCTACCTCGGCAAGTACGCCGGCTGGTACTCCGTCCGCGACGAAGCCTACTACGCAGAAGACGAAACCGAGGTCCGCGACGGCCAGCGCTACGCCATCGCAACCGGCACCGAGGTCGAGTGGACCGAAGAAGAGTCCTACTTCTTCCGCCTCTCCAAGTACGGTGACAAGCTCCTCGAGCTCTACGCCAACGAGGGCTACGTCTTCCCCGAATCCCGCCGCAACGAGCTGATCTCCTTCGTCAAGGGCGGCCTCAACGACCTGTCCATCTCGCGCACCACCTTCGACTGGGGTGTGCCCGTGCCTGGCAACGACAAGCACGTCATGTACGTGTGGGTCGACGCCCTCACCAACTACCTCACCGGCCTCGGCTACCCCGACACCGACAACGAACTGTTCACCAAGTACTGGCCCGCCGACCTGCACCTCATCGGTAAGGACATCACCCGCTTCCACTCCATCTACTGGCCCGCGTTCCTGTGGTCCGCAGGCCTGGAGCTGCCCAAGCGCGTGTTCGGCCACGGCTTCCTGCTCGTTAACGGCGAGAAGATGTCCAAGTCCGTCGGTAACGTCGTCGACCCCGCAAACCTCGTCGACGCCTTCGGCCTGGACGCTGTGCGCTTCTTCCTCATGCGCGAGGTTTCCTTCGGTCAGGACGGTTCCTACTCCGAAGAGTCCATCATTAACCGCATCAATTCCGACCTGGCCAACAACCTCGGCAACCTCGCCCAGCGTTCGCTGTCTATGGTCGCCAAGAACTGCGGCGGCGCTGTGCCCGAGCACGGCGAATTCACCGAGGCCGATCGCAAGATCCTCGACGAGGCGGCTGCCCTCTACGAGCCGGTTCGCGCCGACTTCGACGAGCAGGCCTTCCACCGCGCCCTCGAGCGCATCTGGACCGTGCTCGCAGACACCAACGCCTACTTCGCTGAGCAGGAGCCCTGGACCCTGCGCAAGAACGGCGAGCTTGAGCGCATGAACACCGTGCTGTACGTGACCCTCGAGGTCGTGCGCCAGGTTGCTCTGCTGCTGCAGCCCGTCATGCCCGACTCGACCGCCAAGCTGCTGACCCTGCTCGGCGTGCCCGAGGGTGAGTCTCGCCAGTTCGCGGCCCTCGGCACCGCGCTCGTGCCCGGCACCGAGCTGCCCGCACCCGCACCGGTGTTCCCGCGCTACGAGGCACCCAAGGCGTAACGGTTGCTTGAGTAATAGCGGCTGGCGCGTGCGATAGCGCCGTAACGGATAGCGTGAGAAAGCCCCCGGCATCCTTACCCCAGTGGGGAGGAGCCGGGGGCTTTTTGCATGCACTTATACATAGGTGTAGGTGCGGGCAGAGAAGCGAGGCAGAGATATGGGGGTAGGGGTACCGGGTAAGGGCGTGGGGAAGGAAGGAGAACGCCGGTTGAGCCGCCACTCATCCTTAAGGATGAGGTCCGCGCCCCGCCCAGCCCGCCACAGGCTTACCTCAGCCCGGGGGATTAACGATAGCCCCTGCATCCGCTGGTAAAGCCCCTGTGAACACCCGCTAAAATCAACCCGGAGGATGAGAAAAACACCGTAGTCAGCGCCACATTGCGTGAAATAATTGAACCATGACTACGACAACTCCTCACGCACAGACGGCACAGGTTGCCGTCTCCGCACGAAACCTTTCCAAAACCTACGGCGTCGGTGAAGCCACCGTCCACGCCCTCAACAACGTCTCCGTTGACTTTGAGCAGGGCAAGTTCACCGCCATTATGGGCCCCTCCGGCTCGGGTAAGTCCACGCTGATGCAGACCATCGCAACCCTGGACACCCCCGACCCGAACCCGGCAACCTCGATTCGTATCGGCGGTACCGAGCTCTTCGGCCTGAAGGACAACGCCCTCACCGAATTCCGCCGCGAACACATCGGCTTCATTTTCCAGGCGTTCAACTTGGTGCCCACCCTCACCGCGGGCCAGAACATTGACCTGCCCCTGGGTCTCGCCGGTAAGAAGCCGGACCCGCAGTGGCGCGACTACCTGGTCAAGACCCTCGGCCTGGAAACCCGCCTCGACCACCGCCCCGAAC
>ERZ772999.1054-NODE-1054-length-16668-cov-6.504304_pt1 | contig 16668 bp, 13 predicted proteins | sample MGYA00511467_ERZ772999 | MGnify/ENA primary metagenome ERZ772999 (study PRJEB29015, sample SAMEA2738064) | human oral metagenome | biome: human oral; feature: human-associated habitat; material: saliva | place: China | collected 2218 ... | reverse complement strand
CGACGACCTTCTGGACCACAATCAGACGCTCTAACCAACTGAGCTATTCCCACCAAATTGTAAAAATTCGCTAAACAAAAGCCTAGCACAGCCATTATATCAGAACTATGACTGCCTTTCAAGCTGATCAGTATCAATTTTTCTTAAAGATCCTAAACTACTAGTAACTAAACATCCAAACTAGTAACTGAATTCCTAAACCAGCAATAAGAGCCTGGATCTGCAGCTGCGTTCAAAAATTATTTTCCGCCAGACCCAAACTTCATCCCAAAATCAGGCTTGAAACTTTTTGCAATACTACTCCCTCCATATCCACTACCCCCCTGTGGCCGACCAATGCCATATCCGCCACTTCTCGAAGAATCTCCTCCGCCTTCACCATAGCCGCCGTAACTTCCTCCGTAGCGACCAGTATTGCTGCCACCCCGTGATTGTTCTTGGCTGAAGCTCTGTTTTGCCGCGGCCGCATAATCCCGATAGTTTGTCGTACCGTTACTACTGCCGCCAGCGCTCGCCCCCTCACGCCCCGCTCCCCCGCGCATCAGTTCTTGCTTCCTTACCAAATCATCATGATAGCGATATCCGCCAGTCTCACTCGTCCCTTTAGGATTTGATTCGGGCATCTGTCCTGCCCCACCGTCTCCGTACTGTCTTCCACTTACATCGCCAGCCGCCCCTTCACCCCCCATGCCGCCAGCATTCGCCCGCTCACGTTCGAACATCCCCCTTGTTCGCTCCCTAGTTATCGCAATCTGTGAATTTAAACTTGCATTCTCGTATCCCCTCACAAAACGTCGATTCTCGTTTAAATCCTGTCGCTCCGCCACTGTTTTTCCAAAAGAAGCCGCCCCGATTTTTCCCGAATTTTGTGTATCAGCATAGCCAGAAGAATGAAAAAACTCTTCCCGCCTGTCATCTCTCAGAGAAAAAGATCGTGCAAGTTCCTGATCGTTTAATGCAAAGTCATATCCCATGCTTCTATCTTACCATAACCGAAAAGAAAACCGTCCAAATCGTACACTTGACTGAGCAGAATTATATGGTTATTAAGCTGTTTGCTACCATTGACAAAAACCAGATAATATAGTATTATAAGTCCGTCTACTGAATAGTTCAGTAGAGGCTCTTTTATATAAAAGAGTTTGGATTGTTTGGGCGCGACAGCGCCAGAAAGGGGCAAATATGTCCAAAAATAGAAAAGACGAATATAGTTGGGGAGAAATCTTCAACAGTTTCAAAAAGGGAATCATCGGATCCGACGACGATTTCGACGATGACGACTTTGAAGTTATCGAGGAAGCTGAGTCGGCAGAGCAGACAGACAAGAAAACGGAAGAGTCTGCAAAACCGGTTCAGAAGCCAGCCTCAAAACCGACTCAGAAACCAGCAGCGAAGGAGGCTGACAAGGATTCCGTCCTCTACAGTACTCTGCAGATCGACTTGAACGCCTTTGTTCAGACTGGCCAGGTCTCTAACGCCCTTCTGCAACTCTTAAAGGAAGGGTTCGACAAGAATCCCGACCTTTTGGAGCAGATTGCACAGTATATCGCAATCAGAAGAAGGGGAGAGGAGAGGATCCATCCAGGCTACCTCGTTTCCTATAAGGGGGAGCGTTCAATGTTCCTCACGAAGGAAAAAGCCCTGGATCATCTTCTCAGCAATCCTGGTGCTTCCGTCAGGGAGACAATTTTTGCCTCTATCGTGAAAAACGGCAAGACTGTCGACACCCGTGAGGCCACAGAGGAGGAAAAGAAGCGCTACTACGAGCGGAAATCCTCCGAGGCTGACGCCTCAGGACAGGAAGGCCAGAATTACTAATCTTTTTTTAAGCTCTTTTATCCCCCCACTCCGGGGGGATTTTTCATGCAAAAAATTCTCCCGTTATCCCTTAATCTCACCCCTATTAAACACTAATTTCCCCTATCTTCCCACAACCTACTTGCAAGCATAAGCATAATCATTGCATAACCATTGACATTTTATGCAGAATATAGTATAATCACACCAGTCTGAGGTACGGCTTAACCCCCGCTACCAATAATGACGACCATTAAAAACCGAATCATCTCAGGTTCAAACAATGAACCTGTTTACATAGATGTAGTAACTGACGCCCTAGGCGCCTCAACCATTTTAGGGAGGCGTCGTGGTCCTCCTTAAAATCAATCCACACAAAGTGGAAGATCCCAAGGAGGGAAATATGAAAGTTTTTTTATTTATCGTTTACATGATCCTTGGCTTATTTGCAGCAAGACAGCTGCAGATAGGCCTCGTCAGAAACGCCAGAGAAGGCGGAGCTAACACGGCTCCGCTCAGAAGCAGAAAGTTCTATAAGCTCCTAGTAGCCTTGATCTTTCTCTTCACTGGCTTACCTTACTTGATCGTTAGGTTTTTTCCTAACGGTCAAATGTTTGCGGTTTTTGTATATGCGTTTGGCTTATTTACCCAAACAAGTATACTTGTCGCATCACCCAGTCAGCCTGAACTTGGCTGGTCGATGCTGGCATACGCAGCGGCAGCTATTATTAGCGGCTACCATGCGTACTTGTCAGTAAAGTTTGAGCTTTTCAGCTCAATCTTGGCGGCGGCCGCAGCCTGTCTTCTTCTCGTTGGAGTATTTCACTTCCTTCGAAAGAAGGCAGATGACGAAGAGGAAGACGATTTTGAAGACGCAGCTGATAGCGCCATGCTTGAAGCTGCAAAAAGGGTATTCACGCCATCAAGCGTGGTTACCGTAGTACTTATAGTCGCTTGTCTAGTTGCTGGCAGATTTCTGCTAAAGCAACTGGGCATCATGTAAAGATCTCCCCAGCAGAGGGGAAAGGAGAGATATATGAACAAGAAAAGAAAGGGCGTCAGCCCGTTTAACAAGATCCTGATAGCTATGGTAATCATTTTGACTATCATGGGCGGAGCAGTATGGGCGAAAAATACTTATTTCGCTCAGAGCACTAAGGAAGCGATTGCTTCTGACAGTCTCACCGAGGAGGAACTTAAAGCCGCTAAGGCCGACCTTACGGTCGACCTTGATTCAGAAATTCTGCAGGCTGCCTATCCAGAGGTAAGCCGAGAGTTTCTGTATAGCAGCATGCCTAGTCAAAACAAAGACAGGGTAGCTGCTGCTGGCTTTAGTTCTGCGCTTACATTCCCATTTTCTGGCGCAAGCCAGAAAGACGATCAGTCCTACTCGGACGAAGTTATCAAAGGCTGGTGGGATACAGAGCTAACAGAGGAGTTGCTCCGCAATGAAGTTTATGGCATTGCAGTAGGGCAAGCTCTCTCAGAGGTTAGATTCTCTGATGGCTCATATCTTACAGACATTAATCCCTGGTTGAATGAATTTAACCAGAAGATCAATGCGGCCTTCCAGGATGGTGGACTTGGTAACGGATATTTCCTTACCAAGGAAACCGCGGATGGTCCTATTCTCGTTACTGACGAGTATAGACGCTACGCGGTAGGAATGAGATGGATCCTCGATCGTTTCATTGTCAAAGGCGTAAGTAAGCTTTATGCTGAGAAGCATTGGGGCTTGCGTCCTGCCAATGACCTGCAGCCAAGCAGGATCAAGGCAGAGGCCTTTGAAGAACCAGAGGACAGGGATGCCCTGGTCGTTTCTTTCTTAACTAAGTCAGGAAAGAACGTTCTTATTATTGGATTTAACGTCCATGATAAGAGACCAGAGATACCTGGAAGTAGGCCAAGGCCTATTCCTGAGGAATCTCCACAGGAGACTCCAAAGGAGACTAAGCCGGAACCTACTAAACCTCACAGGGATCCGGAGCCAACAACTCCTGCTCCTACAAAACCTCACAGGGATCCTGAGCCAAAGCCTACTAAGCCAACCACTCCGGAGACAACGCCTACTCCGACTAAGCCGACTACTCCAGAGACCACTCCAGCTCCTACCAAGCCTGTTCCTACTACTACTCCTGAAACAAAGGATAGGAGTAAGGATGCGATAGATAGAGACGGAGGCAAGTGGGGCGGTAACTCAAACAGAATTGGCAACAATGAGTTTGAGCCAACCGACCACGTAGGCGAGACTGGAAAGGGTCATGGAGATCCTGCAAAGGAAACTCCAGCGACTCCTACTCAGGATCAGTCTCATCAGGATGTGAAGGTTGACCATGTCGACCAGAACAAAATGAACTACGAGACTATTCCTGAGACCAAGTCTTCTTGGAAAACCGATCAGGGTCAAAACCTGATTACGGGAACCCAGGAAAACGCTGGCTCTGGAAACCAAGGCTCTGGTAACTCTGGCAACAATTCAGCTGGAAACTCCAGCACCGCAACAGAAGGCACTCCGCTAACTGGATACGGTGAGGAATTCCATCTTGAAGACTAACTTCGGTTGGACCCAGCTGAAAACGGAAAAACCGTCACAAAACCCAGGCCGCAAGGCTTGGGTGAGTGGCAACATCTATAGCACTTTAACTTTAATACCGGTAGCCCCGCAAGGGGCTGCCGGATATCCATGAACTATTTTGAATTTGAGATGATTCGGTTTTGCGTGGTAAGACGAAAATTAAAAATTCGGCTAGTAAACTTTGTGGGAATGTTTATTAAACCAATACCCAGCAAAACCAAACAAAATTAAAGTGAGAAATAATTATAAGAAAGGAGCTTTTATGAAAAAAGCACTCAAAATTATGTCCGTAGCTGCTGTTTCTGTAGCTGCTGGTATCGCCACTGTCTCAACCGTTTACGGTTGGGGTGATAACGCTGGCGGTCGTCCAACTTACACCATCGCTGACATCAACGCTGGTAAACTTGGCGACAAAATCGTTATGAACTCTATCAAAGATGATGATTCTTCTCTTACTGAAGCTGAGAGAAGAGCTGGTGTTACTACACCACTTACCGACGAACGTTCATTCATCGGTATCCGTGATGCTGCCACCGGCGCTCAAGGTAAAAACAACGTCTGGAACATTGGTAATGTAAACATCGAAGAAGGCAAAACCTATGTCATTCGTATGTACATTCACAACAACAACCCTAAGGGTGTCAATGCTGTTGCTAAAGATGTGACTGCACAGGTCGACCTTCCAAACATGGTTTCTAAAGAAGCTCGTGTTACTGGTTACATCAATGCCAGCAACGCAACTCCATCTCGCTACTGGGATTCTCTAAATCTTAAGAGCGCTGATGGTCGTGCTTTCTACCTCGACTACATCGAAGGTTCTGCTCTCTATGAAAACAACATTTTCAAGAGCGGTACTACTCTTTCTGACAACCTCGTCTCCACTGGTGTCAAACTTGGTTACGACAAGCTTGACGGTAACATGCCAGGTTGTTATGAATATGCTGGTTATGTAACTCTTCAAGTTAAACCAGTTTTCGAAAATACTTCAATCATGAAGCAGGTTCGTAAACAGGGTGAAAAGGACTGGAAAGAATCTGTCGATGCTAAGGTTGGTGACACTGTTGAGTATCAGATTCACTACAAGAACCTCAACGCTTCCAAAGTTGAGAACGTCATGATCAAAGACTCTCTTCCAACCAACATGGAATATGTTAAAGGTACTACTAAACTTTACCGCTCAGATCTCCGTGATGGTGCTGTTAACAACGAAGATAGTCTATTGACCAACGGTGTTAATATTGGTAATTACAACCTCCGTGGTGACGGTTTCATCCGCTTCCTCGCTAAGGTTGTTGATAAGAACCTAGTTTGTGGTAATAACCGTCTTATTAACTGGGCTAAAGCTAGTGCTAACGGTTTTGCAGTTCAAGATAGTGCTGATGTTTATGTGAAAAAGGAATGTGAGCCAACTCCTACCCCAACTCCTACCCCAACTCCAACTCCTACACCTACACCAACTCCTACCCCAACTCCAACTCCAAAAGAGTTACCAAAGACCGGTCCTGAAACAATTGCCACTGGCATCATCGGACTTGGTTCTGTAGTCACCACTGCTGGATACTACATTGCTAGCCGCAAACAACTTCGATAATTGACCGCTCCGAAGTATAAAAACTCTCGGACGTCAAACGAAGTCCAAAATTCTAGGCTCAGCCTCAGAATGAAAAAGAACCAGATTAATCTGGTTCTTTTTTGTTGCCATACGTTTCTGCTTCCACACTATTTTCTACCCCCACACTATTTCTGACTGCTGTCGATTATTATTAACCGTCCCAACGTATGCTCGTTAAGCTTGTAAAATATAAAATATATATTATAATAATTTCAACTATTCAATCATAGACTAGAGTACATTATTACGCGAGTCTATTTTTTCTTTGGGGAGGAATACTAATGAAGAGAACAATTATATTGCCACTAATTTGCATCGCACTATTCTTATTTATCGCCTATAGCCATCTAGGTAGAATTAATAAGAAGGATGGTAAGTCCAAGAAGACAGATCAGCTCAAGAAGTCGGGTCAGTTCAAGAAGCCAGATCAATATTTTTCGAACACTGACAAGGATTCTGAGTTATAGATAGACACGGTTGTTTTAGATAGGTAATCAATATCAGCTTTTACGTTAAGAGCCTTTTGATAAGGCCAAGAAAAAATTTGCGACCCTCTTCGGAGGGTTTTTATTTTTCCTCTGTTAATTTCTTGATCTTTGTATTACTATTAGGAAAATGATCAAGCGGTTGTTTGAAGAAAACGACAGTAATTTCTTTCACTTGCAAAATCATAAAATAATTGTTCTTATGCTTGCAAAATATAAATTTATGTAGTATAATCACGGCAACTAATCAATAAAGGACTAGGGCACTTTAAGAAGCTCTGGTCCTTATTTCTTTCATAAGGGGGTAAAAAACTATGAAGAAAATGTTAACTGTTATATTGATGATACTCGCGGTAGTAGTATTTACTTCCGCATGTGCAAGCAACCAGGCAGCCGGACAAGGTGCGCAAAGCGTGCAAAACGTCAAGGCTGTAGATAGTAAGAAAAATACTTTCGCATCTACTTATCTGACAAATATAGATAAAGATGCGGAGATGTATGTGGCAGATTTTGATTTTAATCAATACCTGCTTGATAGCGGCGCTATTAATATTCAGAGATTAGATAATATTCAGGACTCTGAAACACTTATTGCAGCTCGCTATCCAAACGGAATCGTTACTGTCTACGAGTTTTCTAGTGACAGGAATGATCCATGGAGTTACGGATTCCTCGCTTCTATTAATGTATTTGTTGCTGAAGAAAACTATGACGTCAACGGCAGATACACTGGACTAGTTCCAGAAGAGGACATGGGGATTTGCTCAGACTGGTCGCACTATTTTTATGTTAACGGCACCGCCGAAATAGTGAACGACCTTAAGTTCGAGGAGGATTATAGTAATAACGGTAAATATGGATTTTTTACCGTTAAGCCTAATGGCATCTACTATGTAGAAGCTAAGAACGGACAAAAGAATCTTCTGGTGGTACCTGACTTTATCGACCTAGGTTTTAAGGCCTCAATTCTTCCATATATCAACATGAAGGATCCTTCATTTAGAAAAGATCCAATGGAAGGAAAACTTAGGGGTATATCAGACTAAAAATTAGGCTCTCCTTTGAGGGCCTTTTTTCATGTATTTTTCATGTATTCTTTTTTATCGGCTTTTTAAAATCCTTATGTTATAATCAAACCAAGATGGGCCCAGAAATAAATAATTCAACCAATAGTATAAATAGCTATAAATTCTCCGAACAGCAATTGAACGTTCCGACGAATAACTTAGCTTCAAAAAGAAGCAAGAATAAAAAATTGATCTTTATAGGTGTTGCTGCTTTATTTTTTGTATTATTTATAATTCTTATCTTGAAAATCTTTATATCTCCGAAGAAGGTTGGCTCTGGTGATATTAAAGATTACACAGCCTTTGTTAAGCTTTATCAATATGGTGACGAGAATGAAAAAAAAGATGTTAATGCTAATTTGCCAGCAAATTATACTTATGCTTATAAGATGCTGTCAGAATCTGCAACCTCTGAAGAAAAATCGAATTATGCATCAAAGCTAAATGAACTATATTTAAAATATAGTAATCAAGAACCGATTGCTTCCTTTTTGGCGCTTTTTAATAATTATCTTGAAATAGGGGAAAAAGTTGCAAAAATAAGAGCAGCCTACGTGCAAGATAGTCAAGTAGCTAAAAACCTTGCTAATAAATATGTTTCTCAAATAAAAACTTCAGAAATCTCTTATGTAAAAGAGCGTCTTGATTATTTTACTATCTATTATAATAAATATATTGATTACCTAGACCAAGTAAAGAACGCTGGATGTATAAAAGGAGACTCCATAGATGCTAGTTGTGAGGTTAATAATAGAATTAATCCTGACAATGAAGCATTAAATACTCTATATACAGAATTAGATGGCATAGAAAGAATATTTTCCGATAGTTATCTAGATTCAACTTTATATCTAAATAATTCTATAATTGCGCTCTATAATACAAAATCAACTACTAAGGAAAAATAAGAGATGAAAGTACCTATAAGTAAAGATAAAAGTAAAAGACTAATCATCCTATCCGTAGTAGTTGCATTTTTATTTCAATTTATATTAACCTCAGTAGTTAATATTAATTTTACAGAAGACGTTCACGCCGAATCTTTATCCCCAAAAGATACATTACTACTTAAAGTCTTAAAAGCCAGCTTTAAGAAATGTATAGAAGGAGGCGTTCTAACAAAGAAGGAAATTAAAGATTCTAAAATTGATAGAAATATTTTATTTAATGTAACATCTCCTATTTTTGGGAATGATAAAAATGTCCGCCTGCCATTTAAATATGGCTCGGGAAATACAATTGATGATGGTGATATCTCATGTGAGCAACTCTTTGAAGGCTATGGAGGTAGCGATGGTAAGAATAGCTTTAGCACCTTCTCCGCACTCGGGGGCAAAAATCGCCCAAATTATTTTGCAGCAGTTGCTGAAAGAAACAGTTTAATCGAGGCACTTGGTTATACTACAAGTGATAGAGGTAACGCACAATTATATTGTGCAGCACTTAATTATACAGTTACTGAAGCGGGTGGTACTGGTAGTACAAGAACAACAAACTCTATATGTGTAAATATTGTTGACGGGAAAATCAAACCGTCTCAAGGTGAGAAAATCACAGCAAATGATGTGACCGTAAAAAATACTACTTCAGACAAATATGTCAGATTAGGATTCGATGGATACAATAAAAAGGTATATGTATCTATGGACCTATCGGAATTGCCAGAAAAAAATAATTGTAAATATGGTAGTAAATCAGTATATGATAGTCCCAGCCTGGATAAATATATTGGAAAAACACCTGGAGAGTTTTTCTCAAATATGTTTAATGAAATAGACTCGAGTCAATCATTAAATAAGGCTAAGGCTTCTGGATTTTCGACAAAAGGTAATGGGTGGCCATGTACTGGCGATACCTTTCCAAAAGAAATTGGTGCAAAGTCTGTGGTCACAAATAGTACCGGTTCAGTTGATACTGGTTCTGATGAAAAGGCTGGTAGTGGTACAGATTTAAATAATTCACTAGCGAAAGATTACACTTATGGTGGCTCTCCAAACTACGATAAGCTTATGAAGTATTATTTGCCTTCCTATTCTGCTCCATCAACAGGCGCTGCAATTGGTACGCTTGATTATGAACTATACGGAGGATCGTCGACTGCGTCTCAAACAAGTGGGTTTACGGCGGTGGAAAGAGCACATAACTGGTATTATGAGCTTCACGATATATTTAACGCAATTTCCGTTGATACGTCCATCGGTTGTAGCACTTCACGTCCGTCCAATGGAGTCTATCTTCAGTATCTTAAGAAATCTGAAAGCGATCCTAATAAGACTGAAATTCAATACTGCCCAATGAATGAGTCGGTATTAAATTTGAAGGCAAACGAAGCGCTAATGAAGCACGAAACAAATGGAAAAGGAGTAGTTAATGCTGTTGATCCTATAAGTGACACAATTAAGCCACAGACTGCTAGGGAGATTCTAAATAACTTGAATTCAATCAACCTTGCTTCAGTCTGTGCTGCCGATTCAAGCTTCCCCCTCTGTCAGGCCACTCCAATTGAATGTAAGGAAGACCCAAACAAAAAAGGTTGTAAGGAGTTGGCTGGCGATAACGCTTCCGAGGAAGAAGATGGGGCAAAAGGTGAGATGTCAGCCTGTTTTCAAAACGCTGGTGCTCTCGGTTGGATGATCTGTCCTCTCATGTATACTCTTCGCGACGCCGTCCAAGGTATTTTCAATGAATTCGTCGAGCCTCTCATTCGTGTCGACAAGTCAATCGTCACTAATCTCGCACAAAATAATGATTCTTCCGCCATGTATAAAGCTTGGTCTCTGTTCCGTAATATGGCAAACATTATCTTTGTCATCGCCCTTCTCTTTGTGATCTTTTCCCAGGTTACTGGTTTTGGTATTGATAACTACGGTATTAAGCGTCTCTTGCCGAAATTAATTGTCACCGCCATTATCGTCAACTTTTCATACTTTATTTGTGGTATCGTCGTCGACCTTTCGAACCTTATTGGTAATAGTGTAAGAGATATCTTTGAAAATGCCTCTAGGGATCCTACCTTCACCGCTGGAACAGGTAGCGATGGCCTGGGTGCTCTTGGCGTAGCTACTGGTGTAGCTACTGGTGTTGCCGCAGCTGTTACTGGCGTTGTAGCTCTTGTTACTGCTGGTTCAGCCCTTAGTGCCGCCGCTACTAGCGGGGGGCTCCTTGCACTCATTCTTCCTGTCCTAGGTCTTGCTGCCTCTGCTTTTATGGCCGGCTTCTTCGCTCTACTTATGCTCGGTGCACGTCAGGCCATTATTATTATCATGATCGTAACCTCACCAATTGCCTTCGTCCTTTATGCTCTTCCAAATACAAACGCTCTTTTCAAGAAGTGGGTCTCCCTCTTCCGTGGACTGCTTCTTCTTTATCCAATATACTGTTTCATGGTTGGCGGTGGTTTTATGGCCGCTAAACTGATCGTCAAGGATTCCACTGGTGTCTTTATTCAGCTAATCGCCGGATTTATCAGTATTGCTCCATACTTTGCTGTACCGTCCATGACCAGGAATGCTCTTAAGGGCTTCGACGCTGCAGTCAATGGTATCGCCAAACTCCAAAATCGTGTAAATGGCGGTATGCAATTTGCTGGCAAGAAGGTCATGAACTCGGAAACCGTTAAGGCTTCTGCTGGCAACTATGAATTTGGTAAGCAAGCAAAATTCGCTAAGAAATATGATGGCTACACTCAGGAGCAATTAGCACAATTATCCCCTAGTAAACGCAGGCGCCTCATGACTGCGCTCGGTGTGGTGGGAAAAGATGCCCAGCAGGCTGCCACAATCGGCGCAGCAATGTCTCAATTTAAGCATGATACCGACACGGCAGGTATGGCAAGAACGGCGCGCACTGCTATGGATCAGGAAGACGATAGACAGGCTGAGTCCTTGCAGTCTGAGTATGCTAGACAAAACCTCGACCATATATCTGCGCTTGCAATGCTAGAAGAAGCACAGGGTTTTGATTATGCAAATGCATCGTATGAAGCAAGTCGTGAAAATGATCGTAAACTCCGAGCCTTACAGGGACATTTATTATCTACTAAAGAAGGGCAAAAGGCCTACAATAGATATTTGTCTGATGGAGCTCTTTATGAGAGATATGAGACGGATGCGAGTGGCAGAGAGATTGGAAGAGGGGAAAAAATCGTCTCCGCCGAAAAATCTTCGACTCGCGCAAAAGCGACTCTTGCAAGAAACTTTGTCTCGAAACATTCAGACCTTAAGAAAGATTTTGGCGTTACATATACCCAGATGCAATCGATGCAAGGTAGTGGCGACCTAGAGAGTATGAGAGAATCTAGTGATGCTAGTCAAATCATGTCCAATAGTCGTAGTGCTGCGGTTAATAAGTTTGTTGATACTATGGATTCTAAGGATGTTCGTGAGATTAGTAAGTACGATGCGAAAGAGGTAGATAAAGCCATAAAAGAAGGCGAGATTACAGGAGATACAAAGGATAAGTTTAAAGTGGTCGTAGAGAATGCAGTTAGGACTCTTGAAAATGACCCAACTCAGGTCGGTGAACTTAATGATAGCGCACAGAATCTTATTGCGAATGTTTCTGGCACTAACTTGAATAATCTTGGTAATCGCGTAATGGAGGTTCGTGATAATAATGGTCGACTCGTTCAAACTATGAGATGGGCTAAAAATGGACCTGGTAACAATAATAACAATAATAATAACAATAACAACAACAATAACAACAATAACAACAATAACAACAACAATCAATAATAATAGTAGCCAAAATGGTGGTCCAACCCCATAATATTACTTACCTAGGCCCAAAAAAATATGAGCGTAACGCTCATATTTTTTAGTGCTCTGTTATTCTCTACTTAACAGCAGAAGAAAAATTGCAATTATGTAAATTACTTAGCTTTTTCCGCCGCAGCGAGCACATTCTCAAACAGCACTCCGACTGTCAATGGTCCCACGCCGCCAATCTTTGGCGTGATCGCCGAGATGTCTGTTCTCTCGCGGATCTCATCGGAGATGTCCCCGACTAGTTTTCCGCCTTCGCTGGCTGTCCCAGCATCCACAATCACCGCTCCGCTTCGAATCATCTCGTCAGTAATTAAATCAGGCACACCAGTTGCCGTTACAATCACCCCATAATCACGTAACTTAGAAAAATCTGAACCACGATGAAAAACTTCAACATTCAGTCCTGAATTTCCCCACATCGAGGCCAATGGTTTTCCCACGAGCCTCCCCCTGCCAACAATTGCAATCCTTTTTTGTTTTAGGTCAATATTATAACCAGTCAAAAGCCAGTTAATCGCCGTTGCGGTTGCACTATCAAAGTCGCCTTTTCCAGAAAGTCCGTCCACATCCTTCTCAGGTACAATCTCACTTAATACTTCTTCAGTTATCTCTGAATTCACTAGTGGTAGCTGTACGATAATTCCAGAAACCGTTTTGTCCTCATTGGCTCCTTGAACCGCCTGCTTTAAAGCCTCGGCCGTCGGTTCCACCTTAAGGTCAACCACCTCAACTCCAATATCCTCCCCATACTGGCACTTCAGTCCCACATATTTTGCAATCACTGGATTGTCAGAATCTCGCACAATCACGAGCTTCGCACGTTTCCTGTTGCTTCTCAACATCTGCACTAGGTGCGCCTGTCTTTCCTTAATGAACCCCACTAGTTCTCGGCCGTTTAGTTCTTTTACCATATTAACTCCTAGGCCTCAATTTCGTCTGGTTCCTGTTCAATCTTAAAACCAAATTTATCAAATACAATCTTAGCGATTTCTTCTCGTGCCGCTGCAAGATCTGCATAAGATTCGGCAGATTCATTAATTAAAATCAAAGCCGCCTTGTCGCTCACCTTCATACCGTGAAATACCTTACCTTTTAGTCCAGCCTCTTCGATCAACCAGCCTGAATTTACTAAATTGGTACGTTTTTCGGGAGAATCTGGTCCCACCTCTTTTGCATTTCGCCAAACTTGTATTCCACGAGCCTCGGCCTCGTCGGCTTCCTCATCTGTTAAATAGACATTCTTAAAGAAACTGCCCGCACTTGCAATCTTGTCAGGATCAGGCAACTTACTATTGCGTACCTCCTTAACCATTCTTGCAATATTTAATGGTGAAAAATCAGTTTCTCCGTGCTCGTCAACATAGGCCTGAAGGGAACGATAAAAAGGAGGATTTAACTGACCTTTTTCTACACGCACCGTTGTCGAGTAGATAAAATAACGTCCCACATTCTCACCAGAGTTAAAAATCGATTTGCGATAGCTCATCTTCATTTCTGAAGCTGGCACTACCACAAATTTTTCTAGCTTAGTATCATAGGCTTCGACTGAAACAATTACCTGAGTTACTTCTTGGCCATAAGCTCCAATATTTTGTACTGGTGCAGCTCCTGCCGTGCCAGGAATCCCAGCCATCGCCTCAATCCCAGAGTAACCTCGTTCGGATACATAAGTCACAAGATCATCCCACTGCTCCCCGCCATAAGCCTTAAAATATGCCACTCCTTCTTTTTCTTCTTCGCCAGCTGGTGTCTCAATTTGAGAAATCCCCATAATCCGATCAAGAATAATTACGCCCTCAAATCCTTCATCTTTTGAAAAGGTATTTGCACCTCCTCCCAGTACCCAGACTGGTAGATTACGTTCCTTTGCAAACTTATAAGCTTCTGGAATATCTTCCTTAGCAGTCACCGTAATCACAAACTTCGCTGGACCGCCAATTCGCATCGTTACTAGGTTTTTGATCATTACATTTTCTTCAATTTTTAACATTTTTTCCTTTCATAACCATGCTTTAACAGTTGGTATTAATACCTAATTTTAACACATACCTGTTTGCTTGACTATTTCTCATGCCCTCCTATAATTAAGCCATAAACAGGAACAATATATGAAAAATCAAGAATCCTATTTCGATGGCGGACTTCTGCAATTAATCGGTTACAATATTCTTGGCATCTTAGTCACAGTCTGTACTCTGGGTATTTGCTTGCCTTGGGCCTACTGTATGATCTATCGCTGGGAAACAAAACATACAGTCATTAATGGACGTCGTCTCGAATTTGATGGTACCGCCGTTCAGTTATTTGGCAACTGGTTAAAATGGCTCTGCCTCACAGTAATTACCTTCGGCATCTACGGTTTCTGGGTTAATATTCGTCTCAAGCAATGGAAAGTTAAACACACTCACTTTATTAATTAAAAATATTCCTAATTTACTAATTAGATTACAGGGGCGTCTTAAGTTTTCCAGCTGCCACCCCTAATATCGCCCGAACAACGTTGCTTGACAATACATAAAAGAATTATATAATATATAAATATAGTATCTGCTATGCACCTTAAATTTTTGATTAAATTCTAAGAAAAACCAAACATTTTATAGATGAAACCCCTTTCCGTTTTTTGCTCTTGGATGGTAGTTAGGTCATTAAAACCAGATTAATTAGCTAACTTCTGTCCAAGAGATCTCTTGGCTAATGATTAGAGTATGGGGAAACCCCATCGTAAGCCACGGGCTCTAATTAACCCAGAAAGGGGAATTATGAAGTTAGAAACAACTAACATTACAGGCGTGAAATATGTAGTAGATAACAGGCCATCTCCGATTGCTATCTATATTACGGCTGGCAAGAAGTTTTATTGTGTCGGCGACCGCATCGCGATTCGCTGTCCACAGAAAAGACAAGAGGCAGCGCTATGTAACGAGCCGAGGCCGTATACTGATGGGGTAATTTCTCGCATCAATCGTTGTGGTGATGACAATTTCTTTGTCGTTACCTTGAATGATGGCAGGGAGGCCACCTTTAGCCTTAAGCAGATTAAGAAGGTCACCAGTTGTAGCGAATGTTTCCGCATTCGAAATCAGCTCTATTTTAAGGTTTCTGAATGGCAGGTTGAGGTTGACGATTTAAAACGCCAATATGACGACATTGCCAAGAAAAAAGCGTGGTCAACTTTATTTACCATTGACCAGATAGTAGGACTCTATTACAAGATCCTCAAGCTTAAATGCGTGGACTATGGTCAGTGGGATATTCCTGAATGCCAGGATATGTATAATGGCGCCTATAATGCTCTCAGCTGGGCGTATCATAATATGACTCACGGAAGAATATAACTCACGGTCACGGAATTTGACTCACGGAATTTAATCGAAACCCGCCCCGGTCCTGAACCGGGGTTTTCTATGGTATAGACTAGTCAGTGTGACGACTTTATGTTAAAATATAACAGATTAAAGAAAGGCTAATATGGCAGTTAAGAAAAAGAAGATTGTGATTTCCAAGCTTAATCGTAACAATAACCATAAGCACAGCGAGAAACGCAAACATAACAAATAAGTTCCCGATTGGGGGACTTTTTTGTTTACAATCTTCGGGCCGTGACTATCTTACAGGCTTAAGCCGCCGTGTTTAGCCCCCTATATTTTTATCGTCTTACTATTTTTCTGCCGTAACTTTATAAAGATAAAATGAGGAGTATGTTTTTTCATACTTTACTCCAGGCACTTCAAAACTGTTGGAGATAAAATAGAGATCTTTTTTTAGCCTCTTTGCTTCTGATTTTACTTTTGTGTAGATTTTTTCGATATCTTTTGAATCGCTAAAGGTGTAGACTACGGTTGTCTCTGGCGGAAAAGGAAAGTCTAGGTAATTGCGGCATACTACTTTTGTAGACTGGCCAAGTTTTCGTAGTCTAATCCGAGATAAGAATGAGAGAACTGGGTGCAGTTCGACTCCGATCGCTTTTGCGCCAAATCCGGCCGCTACTTTAAGTACAATCCCATCGCCCGACCCCATGTCAATTAGTAGATCTTTCTTGGATAATGGATAGAGCTTTTTAAACATTTTTAAAAGTTCGCGAGATAAACTGGGGACGTATGGCGCCCCGAAGAACACCGTTAACCCAAAGATAATCACAATGGTCATGATGATTGTGATGATTGTTTGTGTTAAGCGAAAGAAGTCATTCATGATTCTATTCTATCTTATTTTTGTAAAACTAGGGCAATTCGAAAAAGTTACCCATGATTCCATGCTGTCTTATTTTTTTGTAAAACTAGGGCAAGATGTGGTAAACTTGAACCAGTTGCACCCGTAGCTCAGTGGATTAGAGCATCTGTCTTCGGAACAGAGGGTCGTG
>ERZ772999.1051-NODE-1051-length-16702-cov-6.780080_pt1 | contig 16702 bp, 17 predicted proteins | sample MGYA00511467_ERZ772999 | MGnify/ENA primary metagenome ERZ772999 (study PRJEB29015, sample SAMEA2738064) | human oral metagenome | biome: human oral; feature: human-associated habitat; material: saliva | place: China | collected 2218 ... | reverse complement strand
AGAAAATTTTATTATTTCTTTTTCTATAAAATTTAATTCTTCATACACATCCTCATCAATTAACTTTTTTAAATTATCATCTATTCTAATATTTCTATTTAATATATTATTTTCTAAAACAAGCAAAACATTATTACCTGGTTCGGAATAAACTGGTTTCTTCAAAAAGAATTTTTCCATTTCACTATATATTCTCTTAACACCCTCATTCATTTCTTTAACCCAGCCAAACTCTGACAATACTCTAGCTATTCTTGGGTTTCTAGAATAACGTTGTGTTAGGATATTCTCAATAGTAACAATATTAGGTAATCTTCCAGGGCTGTGTATTTCTATTCTATCATCAAACATAATAAATTTTATATATTCTCCTCTAATAGAATAATTTCTATGAGTTAAAGCATTTACTATCCCTTCAAACCAAGCAAATTCAGGATATTCTGGCATTGATTTGAAATTTCCCTCTTCTCCATCTAAATATTGAAATTCTTTTAGCTGAGTTTTTATAAATTCTTTTACTTCTGTTATTATTTTGGGAATAGCCTTATCAAATGTTTTCTCTTTTATTATATTTATTTCGGTTCCTACTCCAGCTTTTGTTCCATCATATCTAACAAATTTTAATCTAGCTTGAGGTAGATATTTTGTGGGTTCTTTTGCGAATAAAAGTACACAAGCATTAGTTAAAAGTCCTTTTTTAATAAAATTTCTTGCTTTTAATATGTCTTCTAAATTTGAATTTGTTAAACTCATATTTTTTCTGTAAGATTCAACTAACTCTAAGTCAATATCTTCTATTGAAGAATCTTCAACTACTTCATCTTCAAAATATCTCTGTCCTCTATCATATTCTAGTTGAGTTATTTGTTCATGATTTAATTTTTCTGTTTTATCAAATTGTCTTAAATAAACATTATTATCATATGATTTTATAACTCTATCATAAGCTGGTTCTACTGAAATTACTAAAATCTTATCTTCTTCTCCCTTTTTATTTTTTACATCAAATATCTCATATTTAGGTAAAATAGGAGTATCTCTTAGTTTTGTAACTGTCATATTCTTAAATTCATCTATTTTATGTGCTTTTGAATTATTAAATCCCGTTATTTCTCCATTATCTTCTACCCCAATTACCAATGAGCCTCCATCTGCATTTGCAAAAGCAACTAAATGTTTCAATATATCAAGTGGTTCTACTCTTGCACTTTTTCTTTCAAGATATTGATTCTCGGGAGAAGATATGAAAGATTTAATTTTATTATCCATAGTCCACTCCTTATTTAATTTCAATTTCAGCAATAATCTTATCTATCTCTTTTCTTAATTCTTCTTCTCTTGCAACAATTCTTTGAATTTCTTTATTTAATTCAACTATATCTATTTTTTCACTAGTATCTTCTTTTTCTACATAAGTTGAAACAGATAAATTATAGTTTTCTTCAACTATTTTTTCATAGTCAACAAGATTTGAAACATATTCTATATTTTCTCTCTTAGTAAATTTTTCCACTATATCATTGATATGTTTTTCTGTCATCTTATTACTGTTAGTAACTTTTACAAATTCTTTTGAGGCATCTATGAATAATACTTTATTATCAGTTTTTGCTTTCTTCATTACCATAATACAAGTAGCTATACTTGTTCCATAGAATAGATTATCTGGCAATTGAATAATACAATCAATGTAGTTATTATCTATTAAGTACTTACGAATTTTTTGTTCAGCACCACTACGATACATCACTCCAGGGAAACATACTATAGCTGCTGTCCCATTAGGTGCAAGCCAAGAAAGAGAATGCATAATAAAAGCTAAGTCTGCTTTTGACTTAGGTGCAAGTACTCCTGCTGGCGAGAAACGAGAGTCATTAATTAATATTTGGCTACCATCACCTTCCCATTTTATTGAGTAAGGTGGATTAGAAACTATTGCTTCAAAAGGTTCATCGTCCCAATGTGCTGGCTCTGTTAAAGTATCACCATGAGCAATATCAAATTTATCAAAATCTATGTCATGTAAAAACATATTTATACGGCATAGGTTATATGTTGTGATATTTATTTCTTGTCCAAAAAATCCATTTCTTACATTATCTTTTCCTAAAATTTTTGCAAATTTTAAAAGTAATGAACCACTACCACAGGCTGGGTCATATACCTTGTTTACTTCTGTTTTTTCCACTAAAGTAAGTTTAGTTAAAAGTTCTGAAACTTCTTGAGGAGTATAGTATTCTCCACCACTTTTACCTGCATTTGAAGCATACATTCCCATTAGATATTCATAGGCATCTCCAAAGGCATCAATGGTATTTTCTTGATAATCTCCTAATTTCATATCTCCAACACCATTTAATAAATTAACTAAGTTTTCATTTCTCTTAGCTACTGTTCCACCTAATTTATTACTATTGACATCTATGTCATCAAATAGACCTTTTAAATCATTTTCACTTTCAGTTCCATTTGCTGAATTTTCAATATTTTTAAAAATAGTATCTAAAGTAACATTTAAGTTTTCATCTTTATCTGCTCTTTTTCTAACATTTACAAATAGTTCACTAGGTAGAATAAAAAATCCCTTTGTTGCTATTAAATCTTCTTTTGCAACTATCGCATCTTCATCACTTAAATCTGCATAATTAAAATCAGGGTTTCCTGCTTCAATTTCTCCTTTATTAATGTAGTTAGTTAAATTCTCTGAAATATATCTATAGAACAGAATTCCTAAAACATATTGCTTAAAGTCCCAACCATCTACACTCCCTCTTAAATCATTGGCAATAGCCCATATTGTTCTATGTAATTCTGCTCTTTCTTGTTCTTTTTTATTATCCATTTTTCCCCCTAATATTTTCTATTTCAATTCTCTTGTGATATTATTTATCCATTTTCTACTTCTATATCTCCAAATAATTAGAGGTAATTTAATAATTTCATCTGACATTATTAAAATATAGACAAGTTTTGTAGAAAGTCCTAAATAGAAAGCTCCTATGGCAGAAAGTAAGACTGAACCACACCAAAGTGGTATAGCATCTGATATCAATGCAAACTTTGTATCTCCACCAGCTCTAAATACTCCAACAATTAAAACTGCTGAAATACTTTGTAAAGGTATATAGTAAAATAAAACATTTATAGTATGATTTAAAAAATCTTCCACTTCAGCATTTAAAGCAAACTTACTTATGATAAAAGGTTTTGCAATGTAAAGTAAGACAACTCCCACTAAACTTGAAAGGAAAGAATAAAACAAAAGTTTCTTTGCATAGATTTCTGCCGTATGAAAATCTTTTTTACCAATTTCTTTCCCCACCATAACTGCTGCTGTGTTTGCAAGCCCAAAAGCAAAAACCATTGCTAGTTGTCTAACAACAGATGTTATAGAATTGGCTGCTACTATAGAAGTTCCTAACCTTCCTAAGATAGCTATTCCTGCTGCTGTTCCTCCAGCCCATAAAAGTTCATTCATCATAGTAGGTGCTGAATATTTAAAAAAATCTTTCTTTAAAACAGGATCTAAACTCTTGATATATTTCCATTTAATAGAAACAAAGTGATGATTTTTAGAATTGTAATAGAATACTATTCCTAGTTCAATAATTCTTGCAACAAGTGTTCCTATTGCCGCTCCTTCAACTCCCATTTCAGGAAAACCAAAGTTTCCATATATTAAAAGATAGTTGATTATTAAGTTACTAACAAAGGAAGTTGCATAGGCAACTGTTGATACTCCAACTCTTTCAACACTTCTCATAGTAACTAAATATACTATGGAAATAGAAGTTGTTAAATATGAAAAACTAACTATCTTTAAATACCTTATTCCTTGTAAGATAGTAGCTTCATCATTACTAAACAATCTCATAGCAGTTCTTGAAAAGAAAAATGCAAAGATAAAAAAGCCTATGCTCACAAAAAAGGCTATTTTTATTCCAATAGCCAAAACTTTCTCAATAGACTTTATATCTTTTTTACCCCAGTACTGTGCTGTTAAAACAGTTGCACCTGAGGCTATTCCAAAGAATAGTAAAATTAAAATAAATTGTACTTGCCCTGCAAGTGAAGAGGCTGATAGTGCTACCTCACTATATCTTCCAAGCATAATAACATCTGTACTTGAGATAGCAACATTGATTAAATTTTGTATTGCTATGGGTAGTAAAAAAGTAAGTACAGATTTTCTAAAAGAAGTCTTATCTAACATTATCTTTCTCCAATAAAACTACACAATATGATTTAACTCCCGTTTCATCTCCTGTGAAACCTAATTTTTCTTCAGTCTTAGCCTTTACATTTACAAGTTCAGGCTCTATTTCCAAAATTTTTGCAATATTATCTCTGATACTATCTATATGTGGTCTTAATTTAGGTTTTTGTATCACTATAATTGAGTCTAAATTCACTATTCTATAGTTTTTTTCTTTCATGATATTATTTATTTTTTTTAATAAAATTGCACTGTCTATATCCTTTAAATTTTCATCATTGTCAGGAAAATGTAGCCCTATATCTCCTAAACCTAAGGCTCCAATTATTGCATCAGTTATTGCATGTAAAAGTACATCTCCATCAGAATGTCCTAGAACTCCTTTTGTATGAGGAACTTCTACACCACCTAACATCAATCTTCTTCCTTCAACTAATCTATGAACATCATAACCATTACCTATTCTTAGCATTATTCCTTCTCCTTAGTAGTCATTTAATTATTTACGTTCTAATATAAAAGTATTTTAAATAAAATTCTATGAATGATATATTCTTTTTAAAATTTTTTATCTTTCTAAAGTATCCTCTAAAAATTATCTAATTGTTCTTGTTTCCTATGTTTTTTAAAGTTACTATCTAAGTGACCAGAGATTATTTTTTTTAAATCTTCAACTTCTTCGCAAATTGATTCAAATTCTAATGCACATGAGTAATCTTTTATTGCTTTTTCATATTCTTTTAAGCAATAGTAAGCATCTCCTCTATCAATATAATAATCGATTCTTAAAGGGAATAAATCTGTTTCTATTGAATAATGTTCTATTGCTTTTGAATAATCCTCTATTGCTTTTTCATATTCTCCTAAATAATAATAAAGTTCGCCTCTAGCATGATAATACCTGTATGTAACCCAACCTTCTTCTATTGCTTTTGAGTAATCTTCCATTGCCCTTTCATATTCTTTTAAATAATAGTAAGCATTTCCTCTATTACAATAATAATTACCCCTAAAAACAACTGAATATGGACTTAATTCAATTGCTCGTGAGTAATCTTCTATTGCTTTTTTATATTCTTTTAAATAATAATAGGCATTTCCTCTATTATTATGATAATCTCTATCAGTAGGTTCTAACTCTATTGCTTTTTTATATTCCTTTAAACAATAATAAATATACCCTCTATCACGATAATATTTCCCTTTAGTAGAGTTTGAATAAGAACTTAATTCAATTACTCGTGAATAATCTTTAAGGGCTTTCTCAAATTCTCTTATAGAAAAATATATATCTCCTCTATCAATATAATAATCAATATTATTGGGATTTTTTACAATCTTTTCAGTATACTCTTCAATTACTTTTAATAAATCATCATTCTCTTTTTTTCCCATTAAAACTTTCCTCCCAAAATTTTAATTGTTTTTGTAGATACTGTTATAAGTTTCAATCAATTCCTTTTCACTAACAGTAGAAGTACCAATTTTTCCAACTACTATTCCTCCAGCTGCATTGGCTATCTTTGCTGCTTCTTCCCAAGTTGCTCCTGCAGCTCTTGCTAAAGTGAAAACTGAAATAACTGTGTCCCCTGCACCTGTTACATCATAGACTTCCTTTGCATAAGTAGGAATATTGTGAATTCCTTCATCATATAAAGTCATTCCTTCTTCACTTCTTGTGATTAAAACAGTATCCAGTTTATATTGTTCTTTTAATTTTTGTCCAACTATATCTATATCTTCTCTTGAATTTGCATCTACAGCTAAATAAGCTTCCTTTTTATTTGGAGTGATAGAAGATGCTCCCACAAAGTTAGTAATATTTTTTGGTTTAGGATCAACTGTAACTATCACATTATTTTCTCTACAAAGATTTATAATTTTTTGTGAAAGAGATTTTGTTAAAAGTCCCTTATTATAGTCAGATAAAATAATCGCATCTAATTCTTTTATATGATTTTTAAGATTTTCTATTATTATATTTTCTTCTTCTTCATTGATAGAGAATTCTTCTTCCCAGTCAAGTCTTAAAAGTTGTTGATGCCCTGCTATTACTCTTTTCTTTACAATAGTAGGACGGTTATCAGCCTTTAAAATTAAATTGCAATCCACATTTTTAGGAAAGGCATTTATAAGTTTTTCTGCATTGTTATCGTTTCCAACAAGTCCTCCACAATAAACATTTGCACCTAATGCAGCAAGGTTATTGATAACATTGGCAGCTCCACCTAAAACAAATTTTTCTTCTGTAACTTTAACAACAGGAACAGGTGCTTCAGGTGATATTCTTTCCACTTTTCCCATAATATATTCATCTAACATCAAGTCTCCAATAACGGCTATTTTAATATTTTTAAAATTTTCTATTAACTTTTTAATCATAACTAGAACTCCCTTCTATATCCAATTTGTATTAATTATCATTTACCTTTTTATTATAACATAAAATACAAAACTTAAAATATTAGTAAAATAAAAAAATTTATGGTAGAATTAAAAAAATATTTTGGGGAGAGTGAATTATGAAAAAAATTATATTAGCAATATTTTTAATGTTAGGGATGCTGTCTTTTGCTTCGCCTGAGAGTTTGCCTGATTATGTAGACAAAGAGAAATTTCAAGAAAATGGTTATCATATAAGAGTAAATAAATCAGATACTTTTACAATAGTTAAGAGAGTAGAAGAGACAGTTGAATCCATAGTTATAAAATATAACTTAGATAACAGAGAAAATTCAATTAAAAAGGCATTAGATGAAATAGATCCAAAAGTTGTTCCAAAGGATTTTAAACTTTTATATGAAAATGAAAATGAAAAAGCTTATATTAAAAGCTATTTATCTAAGGGTATATATATAAATATTTATGTTGCCAAAAATTCTAAAAATGAAAACTGTTATCCTATTGTTTCACTTGTTACACCTGTAAAGCTTTCAGAAAAAGAAATAGAAGAATCTACTGAGAATTTTTTAAATGAAGCTGAGAGCTTCTTAAAATAAAGATATCCCTACCATTACTTCCTTTGTAATAGTAGGGATTTTTTATGTAAAAATACTTTCCATATTCATTTTGCATTCATTTAATATTCACCTTTTTATTATAACATAAATTGCTAAACTTAAAATATTTTTTAGGAGGACAATATGAAAAAAATTATATTAGGATTATTCTTAATTTTGGGAGCATTATCTTTTGCTAGTCCTAGCTTTGTTGATGTGAATAAAATAAAACAAAATTCTTATGAAATTTATGATGATGATGATGACTTTTTTACATTTGTAAAGTCTACTGATGAAGCTGGAATATCTGTGACTTTTACTGTGACAGAAGGTGTTAATGCTAAAGAGGTAAGTGACATAATCAAGTCAAGCACTCCAGATAATCAACAATTTTTAAGTTCTATTAATAATAAAAGAGCTTATGTAAATAAATTTGCTAATAATGAAAATGGAGGTTTCACTTATAATTTTGTTGCTAAAAATACAAAAATTAAAGATTGCTATATATCTGTTTTATATGCAACAGATAATGAACTATCTAATACTGAATTAAATAATGCTGTGGATAAAGTTCTTAACGAGGTTGAAAGCTATTTAAAATAATGATAAAATAGATAAGTTACAAAAAAAATTAATAAGATTGGAGAGAAGAAAATTATGAAAAAAATTATATTAGGGTTATTTTTAATTTTAGGAGCAATGTCTTTTGCTTTACCTAAAAATTTGGATGTTAACAAGGTTAAAAAAGCTGGTTATGAAATTGCTAGAGATGAGGATTCAGCTGTAATTTTGGGAAAAGCTACTGACGATGCTGGAATTACTGTTGCTCTTTTTTTAGGAAATGTTAATGCTAAAGGTGTTAGTGATTCTATAAAGGCTACTGCACCAAAAAACCAAAAATTCTTGTCTTCTAGAGAAACTAAAAAAGCTTATATCTCTAAATACAAAGATACTGAATACAATGGATTTACTTATAGCATTGTTGCTAAAAATTCTAAATCAAAAGATACTGTTATTTCTTTTTTATACATGACAGATAAAGAATTAAAAGATGCTGATCTAGATAAAGTTGCTGATAAAACTATAAATGAGATTGAATCTTTCTTAAAATAAATACATAGACAAGGAGAAAATTTGTGAAAAAACTTATATTAGGATTATTTTTAATTTTAGGAGCTGTATCGTTTACTATGCCTAATTTTATAAATACAACAAAATTACAAAATTCTGGTTACACTATTATGGAAGATAGTGAAAATATACTTACAGTTGCAGGTGCAGATATAGTTGATGGAGATTCAATTTTAGCAGTGTCATTTTACCTGTCAGACATGAGTCCAAAAGAACTGAATGATTCTATTAAAGCTGAGGCACAACAACAAGATGCAAAATTTGTAGCTAGCTTTGATAATAATAGAGCTTATGTAAATGAATTTAAACATGTAGATTTTTATTCTTTTACTATTGTACCTAAGAAACAAAAGATAAATAAATACCATATTTATGTTACATATATGTCACCTAAAAAATTATCAAAAGAAGATATAAATAAGGTTATTGATGCCACTTTAAATAAAGCTGAAGGACTTATAAAATAATAAACAAGTAGATAAGGAGAAAAATTTATGAAAAAAATTATATTAGGATTATTTTTAATTTTAGGAGCTATGTCTTTTGCTGTACCTAGTTTTATAGATGCAACAAAACTACAAAAGTCTGGTCATGATATTATACAAGATGAAGAAAACCTATTTACAATTGGATCACCTAAAGAAGATACAGCATTAGTGATATCATATTATCTAACAGATAAGAATTCAAAAGAACTAAGTGATACTATAAAAGCTGATGCTCCTGCTGGAGAAGTAAAATTTTTATCTGCAATTAATAACGATCAAGCTTATGTAAATGAATTTCAAAGTGATAATTTCTATTCATATGTTGTTGTACCTAAAAAGCAAAAATTAGGAAAATACAAGATTTATGCTACTTATGCAACAGTTAAAAAATTACCAAAAGATGCTATAAACTCAACAGTTAAATCTGTTATAAACGAAGCTGAAGGACTTATAAAATAACTGAAACAGATAAGGAGAATTTTATGAAAAAATTTATATTAGGACTATTTTTAATTTTAGGAGCTATATCTTTTGCTGCACCTAAATTTGTAGATATGACAAAAGTAAAAAATGCTGGTTATGTAATCAAAAATGAAAGAGAAGATATACTTACAATGGCAACATCAGATGATGATTCAGCAATAATAATATCATTTTCTACAGCAAATATGAGTTCTAAAGAAATAAGTGATTTACTAAAATCTAATGCATTACGTGATAGTGGAAATTTTATAGCTACACTTGATAACAATAGAGCTTATATAAATGAATTTGAAGCACAAGGTTTCTATTCATATATGATTGTTCCTAAGAAAGAAAAAGTAAAGAATCAACATACTTATGCTACTTATGTATCATCAAAAAAACTTAGCAAAAATGATCTTTCTAAAATTACTAATGCAATTTTAGATGAAGCAGAAAGTTATATAAAATAATTGAAATAGATAAGGAGAATTTATGAAAAAATTTATACTGGGATTATTTCTAATTTTAGGAGCTATATCGTTTGCTGCACCTAAATATGTAAATACAGATAAAATTACCCAACTTGGTTATAAAGTAGATAATGATATTCCAGAAATATTTTTATTTCAAAAAATGGAACCCGATGGAACAGGAATATCAATTTCACTTTTTGAAATACCAAATAAATCTTCAAAATATATAAGTGATATGGAAAAAGAAAATACACCTAGTGAGGCTCAATTCATAAGTTCTGTTCAAAATAATAGAGCTTATGTAAATAAATTTAGATATCTAGATGTATACACATATAATTTTGTTCCTAAAAAGCAAAAAGTAAAAGATTGCCATATTTCAGTTTTATATATGACAAAAGAAAATTTATCAGGTGAAAAATTAAATAAAATAATAGATAAAATTTTAAATGATGCTGAAAGTGTTTTAAAATAATATAATTTAAGGAGAGAAACATGAAAAAATTTATACTAGGATTGTTTTTAATTTTAGGAACTATATCATTTGCTACTCCTAAAAATTTAGATATAGTTAAAGCTAATAAAGCTGGTTACGATGTTCTTAGAGAACGTGAAGATGATATTATATTAGGAAAATTCACTGATACTGAAGGAACTACTGTTGGAATAATTTTTGGTTTTAATGATATGAGTGCTAAAGATTCATTTGAATCATTAAAAGCTAGTTCTCCAGAAACATTAAAGCTAGTTTCTATTACTGAAACTCAAAAAACTTATATTGCTAAATATATATATATAACTGAAGATGCTTACTTCTATGCTCTTAGTCCAAAAAATCTTAAATTTAAAAATGTATATTTTTCTGTTGTATCTACAACAAATAAGAATTTAGATGGTGATAATTTAAATAAAACTGCTGATGCTTATATAAATGAAATTGAAAGTTTTTTAAAATAATATAATTTAAGGAGAGAAATTATGAAAAAGTTAATTTTAGGTTTGTTTATGATTTTGGTTGCTTCTTCTTATGCTGTTCCTAGTTTTGTTAATTCAAAAAGAGCAGAAGAAAGAGGTTATAAAGTAGTTAGCGATTCAGAAGGAAGTATTTCTATGCAAAAAGTTGAGGACGAAAGTGCAACAACTATTTCATATTGGTATGGAGTTAAAAACCCTGATGCTGCTGAACTTAATAAAATTTTAAAAGAAGATGCTTCTAGAGATCTTCAAAATAAAGGTTCTTTAAAAATGGGAAAAGCCTATGTTGAAAAATATGTTGATGGGCAAAACTTTATGTACACTATCGTTTTTAAAAACGCTAAGCCTGCTGATACTTTAACATCTGTTGCATATTATACAAAAAAAGAAATTCCTAAAAATGAATTAAATAAATATGTTGACAAATTGTTAGCTGAATCAGAAAAATACATAAAATAAGAATAAAAGATAAAAAACTACTAATTGCAGTTAGTAGTTTTTTTTTGCTATTTTTTATTTACCTGATTACAACTTAATTATAATCTTTATTTTTCTTATTGTCAATGATATAATTTATTTGCTATTTTTTCCTCCTATGAGCTTCTAAAAGGAGGTGAATAGGTTGAAAAATTTTTACTTGATTACACTGATAACAGTTATTTTCTTACTGTTATCTAAAAATGCTTATTAAGCTTTTATGTGGGAGTTGTTGCAGCAACTCCTGCTTTTTATTTAAAAATTCCAACATATATCGTACATAAGCCCGCAAGAATAAATAGCCCCCCTATAATAGTTAGAGCAATTTTACTATTTTCACTTACTTCAAGTTCTTTTAATTCTTTAATATAATATTCACTTGGATTTTTTTTATTATAGATAACAGTAACTGCTACCTCCCCTTTATTTTCACACTTCAATAAAAAAGAAGCTCTACTTTCTGTAGAATTATATGTTTTATCATAGCTAAAAATTTTCTCATTCTGATTTTTAAATTCTATTCTCACATCAAATGATCGAAAACGCTGACCTCCTTCTATCTTTATAAGCTCCAAAGTTCCCTCTGTTTCAAGTAGATTTTCTTTGTTATTTTCTAAAGATTTTTTTATTTCATTAGCTTTTTCTCCAGATATTTTCGCCATACTAATAAATATGTATCCTATTAAGAGTATAAATATTGCAACTATAAAAATTCCCATTCTATATCCTCCATATCTTTCACTTATATTTCTTACATTATATAATAATATTTTTAGTTTCTCAAAAAAAAATTAAATTTTTTAAAAAAAAACTCTTGACATTTTATTTTATATATGATATATATAGTTTATGATTATTAGCAACCTACTTAGTAGAGTGCTAATAGTTCTCCCCTCTATATTATTTTATGTAGGAATAGCTATCATGCTTTGATAGCTAGTTCCTCGCTAAAAATTAGAGGCTTAAAATTGTTTAAAAAAATTTAGATATATATTAGAGATAATAAATGTTAGGAGGTTTATTATGATGAGTCCAAATCAATTTACGGAAAATACTATTACTGCAATTAACTTAGCTGTGGATATCAGCAAGGGAAATATGCAACAAAGTATAAGACCTGAAGCACTTGCCTTAGGATTACTTATGCAAAACGATGGATTAATTCCAAGAGTGATTGAAAAAATGAATTTGAATTTGAAATATATCATTTCTGAATTAGAAAAAGAAATGAGTAATTATCCAAAAGTTGAAGTGAAAGTTAGCAATGAAAATATTTCACTTGATCAAAAGACAAATAGCATTTTAAATCGTGCAGAAATGATTATGAAAGAAATGGAAGATAGCTTTTTAAGTGTAGAACATATTTTTAAAGCTATGATTGAAGAAATGCCAATTTTTAAAAAATTGGGTATCAGTTTAGAAAAATACATGGAGGTATTGATGAGTATAAGAGGAAACAGAAAAGTAGATAATCAAAACCCAGAAGCAACTTATGAAGTTTTAGAAAAATATGCAAAAGATTTAGTTGAACTTGCTAGAGAAGGTAAAATAGACCCTATCATTGGTAGAGATTCTGAAATCAGAAGAGCAATACAAATAATTTCAAGAAGAACAAAGAACGACCCTATTTTAATTGGAGAACCTGGTGTTGGTAAAACTGCAATAGTTGAAGGGCTTGCTCAAAGAATATTAAATGGAGATGTTCCTGAAAGTTTAAAGAATAAAAAGATATTCTCTCTTGATATGGGAGCTTTAGTTGCAGGTGCTAAATACAAAGGTGAATTTGAAGAAAGAATGAAAGGTGTTTTAAAAGAAGTTGAAGAATCAAATGGAAATATCATTCTTTTCATAGATGAAATTCATACTATAGTTGGAGCTGGTAAGGGAGAAGGTTCTCTTGATGCTGGAAATATGTTAAAACCTATGCTAGCAAGAGGAGAATTAAGAGTTATTGGTGCAACTACAATAGATGAATACAGAAAATATATAGAAAAAGACCCTGCTCTTGAAAGAAGATTCCAAACAATATTAGTAAATGAACCTAATGTTGATGATACTATTTCAATACTAAGAGGACTTAAAGATAAATTTGAAACTTATCATGGAGTTAGAATAACAGATACTGCAATAGTTGAAGCTGCAACACTTAGCCAAAGATATATAACTGATAGAAAACTTCCAGATAAGGCTATCGACTTAATAGATGAAGCTGCTGCTATGATAAGAACAGAAATTGACTCTATGCCTGAAGAACTTGATCAATTGACAAGAAAGGCTCTACAATTAGAAATTGAAATCAAAGCACTTGAAAAAGAAACTGATGATGCTTCAAAAGAAAGATTAAAAGTTATAGAAAAAGAATTAGCTGAATTAAATGAAGAAAAGAAAGTTTTAACATCTAAATGGGAACTTGAAAAAGAAGATATTGCTAAGATTAAGAATATTAAAAGAGAAATTGAAAATGTCAAACTTGAAATGGAAAAAGCTGAAAGAGAATATGATTTAACAAAATTATCTGAATTGAAATATGGAAAACTAGCAACTCTTGAAAAAGAATTACAAGAACAACAAAATAAGGTTGATAAAGATGGAAAAGAAAATTCTCTATTAAAACAAGAAGTTACTGCTGATGAAATTGCAGATATCGTTTCAAGATGGACAGGTATCCCTGTATCAAAACTTACTGAAACTAAAAAAGAAAAAATGTTACATCTTGAAGACCATATAAAAGAAAGAGTTAAAGGACAAGATGAAGCTGTTAAGGCTGTTGCTGATACTATGCTTAGATCAGTTGCAGGTTTAAAAGATCCTAATAGACCTATGGGTTCATTTATATTCTTAGGACCTACTGGTGTTGGTAAAACATATCTTGCAAAAACTTTAGCATATAACCTATTTGATAGTGAAGACAATGTTGTCAGAATAGATATGAGTGAATACATGGATAAGTTCTCAGTTACTAGACTTATAGGTGCACCTCCTGGATATGTTGGATATGAAGAAGGAGGACAACTTACAGAAGCTATTAGAACTAAACCTTATTCAGTAATCCTATTTGATGAAATTGAAAAGGCTCACCCTGACGTATTCAATGTATTATTACAAGTTTTAGATGATGGTAGACTTACAGATGGGCAAGGAAGAATAGTGGATTTCAAAAATACTTTAATTATAATGACATCTAATATAGGAAGCCATTTAATACTTGAAGATCCTGCTCTTTCTGAAAGTACAAGAGAAAGAGTGGCAGATGAGCTAAAAGCTAGATTTAAACCTGAATTTTTAAACAGAATAGATGAAATAATAACTTTCAAAGCTTTAGATTTAGAAGCTATTAAAGAAATTGTTAAATTGAGTCTAAAAGATTTAGAAAACAAATTAAAACCTAAACATATTACACTTGAATTTTCTGATAAGATGGTTGATTATTTAGCTAATAATGCTTATGACCCTCATTATGGTGCAAGACCTTTAAGAAGATATATTCAAAGAGAAATTGAAACAAGTCTTGCTAAGAAAATTCTTGCAAATGAAATTCATGAAAAATCTAATGTTTTAATAGACTTAGATGACAACCATATTGTCTTTAAAGAAATTTAATAAATTTGTTCTTCATAAACCCTTTATACATATATAAAAGTGTGAGTAGATAAAACTGCTCACACTTTTTTTGCTTTGAAATCTATAAAAATAAATGTTATAATTAAACAGACAATATATTCGCATTATATTAATCTCTAAAAGATTAGGAATCAGAATGCAAAAAAGGAAATGCTGGAACATTTCCTTTTTTTATTCAATCATATTTTTTAATTCTTCTAAACTTTCCTCAATATTGACTAAATCAATGAAAAATATATTTACTTTAACTCCATCATTACTTTCAAAATATTTAGTTTCTATCATATCTTTAGTTTTAGGATAAATCACATATATTTCTGGGATAATCCCATTTTCTTCATATTTTTTTGCATAGGCATACATTTGATACATATCCACTGAAGAAATTCCATAATTTTTCCTACTCTCAGGTATGAGTCTTTTCCATTTAGTATCTAAGATAACAATTTTATTCTCTTTCCTTAGTACTATATCTGGCTTTAAACTAAATATAGGTCTTGAATTTCCATTATTTTTTTCAAGAAATAAATGATATCCCTTATCTTGAATTGATACTTCCCAATTATTTGGCAAAAATTTTTTCCTAACTTGTTGGGCTACATAGCTTTCAAAAATTTTTTCCATTGGAAAAAGTATAGCTCTTGATGAAACTTTACCTGAAAAACTTGTAAAACTTTTATTAAATAGAAAAACTTTAGACCATCTCATTAAATTTGTATAGTCTTTTGTGTTTCTATCTATAGAAATTTTAGAGAAATCTTTTTCATAATTAGTTGATGTTTCCACCAATTCAAAAGCTATAAGAAGTTGCCTTATCTCTTTAGAATTTTGAGTACTATTTGTTAATTTTTGTAGTTTTAATAATGTAGCTTTTACCAATCTATTTTCAGCTCTATCAACTAAAAATTCATCATAAGCCATATAGAATTTTTCCTTATGTGCTAAATTCATTTTTATATGTTGACTTACTTGTAATTTTCCTTTATAGAATTTTATATTATCTTCTTTTGTTACATAGGCTGATTTTAAACCATTTTTTACAAGGATTCTAACATCATTTAAGTACATATTAATAAAGATTTCATACAGATTCATTTTACTAATTTTTAAATCTGCATTTTTAAAGTTTTTACCTGAAAAGTCTTTCAAACTTCTTAACATCTTTAGAAAGATTACTTTTGTTTTGTTATTTTCTTCATCAGTAAAATCTATCTTTGGTAATATCTCTATTTTATATCCACTCTTAAGTTGAATTAAGCCCACATAATTATTGACTTTTACTACTGTTCCAAGATTTCTATCTTTTGTTTTATATACTTTCATAAAGTCCATTACATCTGTTTCTTCTTCTGAACCAACAAATTCTTCTATAAAACTAATTAATTCTTTAAAGTCCTTTTCTGGTAGATACTTATTTCCTTCATTTTCATAATCTTTCTTAGAAATAATATTTTGAAATTCTTTTATCTGAATAATTCTATCCATTACTCATCACTTATTTTTTCACTTAAATCTTTTTTCTTTGAAATATTTTTATAAGCCATGATATTTTTGAAGTTATCATAATTTATAATATATTTTTTCTCTGGAATATCTATGTCATCTATATTACCTTCAAAAACATCTTCAGGTATAGAGACTGCTGAAATAAACTGCTCATCTTCATTTTTGGCATTATCTCCTAGAACAATTCTAATTTTTTCATAATCTTCATAGAAATATTCTTGTAACAAAGGAATAACTGATTTCTTAAATATATTTTCTAGTTTATCTATGTTATTATTTTCCTTCAATTCTAAGAATACTGCATGTCCTATTGTATGTTCTCTATCATAAAGATATTCTATTCTTTCATTG
>ERZ772999.1048-NODE-1048-length-16720-cov-8.294449_pt1 | contig 16720 bp, 13 predicted proteins | sample MGYA00511467_ERZ772999 | MGnify/ENA primary metagenome ERZ772999 (study PRJEB29015, sample SAMEA2738064) | human oral metagenome | biome: human oral; feature: human-associated habitat; material: saliva | place: China | collected 2218 ... | reverse complement strand
TTTAAAGTAAAAAATAGCTCGTTACTAAGTAGAGCTTAAAAAATTTTCTTTGAAAAAACTTAATGATTTATACGATTACTTACCAGCCTATAATGTTTCTGGAGCTCCACAAAGGCTCCTTCAACATTATAGGACGTCGCAGTAATCTTAGTTTGAAACTTTTATTAAATAGTGCAAGAACACTCGTGACTCTAGCACTCGTAGGGTGTCAGTCATGGGAGGTTCAGTATAATAAGGAAAGGTGTGAAAAATGAGTAGTCGTATTTATCTCAGTATAGATTTTGGTAGTACATACACAAAATTGACTGCAATAGATTTAGACAAGGAGGAAATTATCTCCACAGCAAGAGCAATGACAACGGTTAAAACTAATGTTTTAACTGGTTTTAATATGGCATTTGAAGAATTAACAAAGGACTTAAAAGATAAATTGAAAGACTATGAAATAGTTAAAAAAGTAGCTTGTTCCTCTGCTGCAGGAGGATTAAAAATTATAGCCATAGGTTTAGTTCCTGAGTTAACTACTGAAGCTGCTAAAAAAGCTGCTTTAAGTTCAGGTGGAAGAGTTGTAAAGACTTATGCTTTTAGACTAAGTCCTGAAGATATGGAAGAAATCTCTTCTCTTGACTATGATATTCTACTTTTAACAGGTGGAACTAATGGTGGAAATAGAGAATATATCTTAGATAATGCTAGAACTTTAGCAGAAAATAATATTAACAAACCCATTATAATTGCAGGTAATGAGGAAGTTAAAGAAGAAGTAGAAAAAATATTTAAATCTCATAATATTGAATACTATAGTAGTGAAAATGTTATGCCTGTTGTAAATAAAATCAATGTCCTTCCTGTTAAAGAAGTTATAAGGGAAGTTTTTATGAATAATATAATCAAGGCTAAGGGTATGGAAAGTATCCAAAAAATTGTTGGTAATATAATAATGCCAACTCCTACTGCTGTTATGATGGCTGCTGAAATTTTTTCAAAAGATAATGATGACACTATTGTTATTGATATAGGTGGAGCAACAACAGATGTACACTCTATTGGAGCAGGTTTACCAAAAGCCAATAATATTCAATTAAAAGGTATGGAAGAGCCTTATTCAAAAAGAACTGTTGAAGGCGATTTAGGAATGAGATACTCAGCCCTTGCTCTTTATGAAGCCACTAGTTTAAATAAAATTAGAGAATACCTAGGTAGTAAAGATTCTAAAATTAATATAAGAGAAAATTTTGAATTTAGACATGAAAATCCTGATTTTGTAGCTGAAACTGAAGATGATATAATCTTCGATGAAATGATGGCTATGTTATGCACTGAAATTGCTATAGATAGACATGTTGGTACTTTAGAATCTATTTTTTCACCTATGGGAACTCTTTTTGTTCAAAGTGGAAAAGACCTAACAGATGTAAAGTATGTAATTGGAACTGGCGGAATAATTAACAATAGTAGAAATCCTAAAAAAATATTAGATTTATGCTTATATGATGAGAATAATCCTTTAGATTTAAAACCTAAATATCCAAAATTTTTAGTGGATAAAACTTATATTATGTCTGCTATGGGTTTACTTGCTAGTGATTACCCTGACATAGCATATAGAATAATGAAAAAATATCTTGTAGAGGTATAATGGAGGAATTTAAATGTCTATAACATTTAAAAAAATTGATAAAGAAGATTTTCTAGAGATGAGAAAAAAATTTTTAGAAAATTATAAAGGTTTAGATGACTTTGATTTAGAGACTGCATTTAGATTTCATAAGTCATTGCCATACTATAAAAATTTTCAGAAAATGTTAGAAAAATCTATACAAGATAATAAAATTGCAATTGAGGCATATAGCAAAGAAACTCTTTTAGAAGATTTAATAAAAAATTTAAATTCTCTCCACAGAGTTGGACAGGCTGATTTTCTCTCAATTATAATAGATTCTCATACTAGAGAAAATCATTATGAAAATGCTAGAACAATATTAAATGACTCCATAAAATCTAATAAATCATTGCTGAATGGTTTTCCTTTAATAACTTATGGAACAAAATTGGCTAGAAAAATTGTAAATGATGTGGAAATTCCATTGCAGATAAAACATGGTTCAGCTGATGCAAGATTACTAGCTGAATTCTCTTTTTTAGGTGGTTTTTCTGCTTTTGATGGTGGGGGAATTAGTCATAATATACCTTTTAGTAAATCTGTACCATTAAAAGATAGTTTAGAAAACTGGAAATATGTTGATAGACTTGTTGGATTTTATGAAGAAAATGGAGTAAAAATAAATAGAGAAATTTTCTCTCCACTTACAGCTACACTTGTTCCACCTGCAATTTCTAATTCTATTCAAATCTTAGAAACTTTACTCGCTGTTGAACAGGGTGTAAAAAATATAAGTATAGGAGTTGCTCAATATGGAAATATAACTCAAGATATTGCTTCTTTACTAGCACTTCAAGAGCAAATTAAATTTTATTTAGATACTTTTTCTTTTAAGGGTATTAATATTTCAACTGTCTTTAATCAGTGGATAGGTGGCTTCCCAGAAGATGAATTAAAAGCTTATTCTTTAATTTCATACTCTGCAACAGTTGCTTTGTTTACTAAAGCCAATAGAATCTTTGTTAAAAATATAGATGAGTATACAAAAAATTCATTAGGAAATACTATGATTAATTCTTTAGTTTTAACTAAAACTATCTTGGATATTGGAAATAGCCAAAATCTTACTAACTATGAGGAAGTAAATTTAGAAAAAGAACAGATAAAAAAAGAAACAGCTCAAATATTAGAAAAGATTTTTTCTATATGTAATGGAGATTTAAGAAAAGCAATTACCGAAGCTTTTGAAGATGGAATAATTGATATTCCTTTTGCTCCTTCAAAATATAATATAGGAAAAATGATGCCAGCAAGAGATAATGAAGGTATGATAAGATATTTAGATATTGGAAATCTACCTTTTTCTACATCAATACAAGAATTTCATCATAAAAAAATTAAAGAAAGAGCAGAAAAAGAAAATAGAGAAATAGATTTTCAAATGACTATTGATGATATTTTTGCTATGAGCCAAGGTAAACTAATAAATAAGAAAAGTCGTGAATAAATCACGACTTTTATATTAATTATTATTTTCTTAACTATTAGAAGCTAACTTTCATAGTTGCCCAAGCAGTTGGTTGCCATCTCCAGTTTTTAGCTTTAGATTCAGCTTGAACTTGGAAGTTTCTGTATTCTGCTCCAGCATATAAAGATAATTTTACATTATCTGTTGCTTTATAAGATACTCCTAAAGTAGGTTGTAAGTAAACACTATAAGATCTTCTATCGTTGCTATTTTTAGCTTTATATTGATGGAAGTCATATGAGTCATATCCACCTTCAGCATTGAATGATAGAGAAACTTTATCATTTTTATATAATGGAAGTGTGTAATATAAGTAAGCTTCCATAGCTCCATTAAATTGTCCTTTTTTCTTTCCTCCACCTGCTACTTCAAATTCTTTTTTATGTCTAGTATAGTCAGAATATAAGTTTAATTCTGCACTGAATCCTGCAGGTAATGTATAAGTAGATTCAAAATCTAATCCAACTTTATCTCTTGTAGCATCACTGTTGTGTCCAATCCAGCTATGAGCATATTTAGGTCTTAGTCCAAATGTATCTACTTTGAAGTATTCATTTGATGGGAAGTAACCAGCAAAATCAAAGAATACACTAGCTTCTAAAGTTTTTCTTCCTTCATCTCCTTTAACTTGGTTATAAACTAATTTTGATTTAGCTTTAACTTTACTACTTCCTAAAGTACCAAAGTTATAGAAATGTCTAAGTCTTAATGAATCACTACTTATAGTTGATTGTTTTCTATCTGTACTTTTTAAAGTATGATAGTTTCTTGTTCTTATATCTAAAGATTGTTTTTCAGTAAAATTAATATTTGTTAAAGTTTGTAATCTTCCTGCATTTGCAACACTATTTGCCCAATCTTTATCAGTGTCTTCACCAACATTTTTGTTTTCAGTTTCTCCATACCATCTGTAAGTTAATGAAACTGATCCATTTGGTCTCCAAGCTGGAGCAACTTCTCTGTCTCTGTAAACAATAACTGGTTTTTCAACATATTCAATTACTTTTTCTGGTTCTGGAGTAGGTGCTGGCATAACTTCCTTTGCTGCTGCTACAGAACTAACTACTAATAATGATCCTAATAATAATGCTAATCTCTTCATAATAGGTCCCCCTTAAAATTGATTTTTTATATAGTTTTCTTTTATAACTTTACTTAAATTTATCCTATTATAACATACCATTTATAAAATACAAGTTTTTTTTTCTTTTTTTTATTCTTACTGTACTATTTTAAAACTTTTATCGCATTTTAAACATATTAATTTAGCTAAAGAGTTATTTTTAAAATTCAGTCAAATAAAAAATGAGGATAATATCCTCATTTTTCTCAATTATTATTTAATTTTATTTTTTAATTCATCAGAAACTATAAAGTCTGCTTCTGTTGTTGCTCTTATGTCTTCTAAAGAAGAATAAGGAGTTATTTCTTTTAGAACTAAACCTTTATCTGTAACTTCAAAAACAGCTTTTTCTGTTATTATTAAATTTACAACTCCAACAGCTGTTAGAGGTAATTTACATTCTTTTAATATTTTTATTCCACCATTAGATGTATGTTCCATTGCAACTATAACGTGTTTAGCTCCAACAACTAAATCCATAGCTCCACCCATTCCAGGAACTTTCTTTCCAGGAATCATCCAGTTAGCAAGATTTCCTTTTTCATCAACTTCTAAAGCTCCTAATACAGTTGCGTCAACGTGTCCACCTCTGATTATTCCAAAAGAATAAGCTGAATCAAAGAACATAGCTCCTTTAGCAGCAGTTATATGTCCTCCTCCTGCATTTATTAAATAAGGATCTTCTTTTCCTTTTTCTGGTGCAGGCCCTACACCTATACAACCATTTTCACTTTGAAAGATAACATCCATATCTCCAACATAGTTAGCCACTAATGTAGGAAGACCTATTCCCAAATTTACAACATATCCATCATGAAATTCTTGAGCAACTCTTTTTGCTATAACTTCTCTTACTAAATTTTTATCCATTTCCATATTTATTCACACCTCCATTATTTGCTTTCAACTATGTAGTCTACGAATATTTTTGATATATCTAAATGTTCAGGACTTAATGAACCAGCTGGCACAATTTCTAAAGCTTCAACTATAACAACATCAGCAGCTGTTGCCATCAATGGGTTAAAGTTCTTTGTAGTTTTTTCACAGATAACATTCCCTTGTTCATCAACTTTTGAACCAAATAATACTGCTACATCAGCTTTTATAGGTTTTTCTAGTAAATAGTCTTTTCCATCAACATTAACAATTGATTTTCCTTCTTGAACTACAGTTCCAAGACCTGTTGGAGTTAATACTCCTCCTAATCCATAACCTGCTGCTCTAACTCTTTCTGCTAGAGTTCCTTGTGGAACTAATTCAACTTCCATTGTTCCATCATGCATTTTTTTACCAGTTTCTGGGTTTGTTCCTATATGACTTGCTATTACTTTTTTTACTTGGTTATTAACTACTAGTCTTCCAACTCCTTTATCAACAAATCCTGTATCGTTACAAACTATTGTTAAATCTTTTACACCTTTTTCTATAAGAGCTGTAACTATATTTTCTGCAGTCCCACAAGCTAAAAATCCTCCAAAATGAACAGTCATTCCATCTTTAATGTGAGATATTGCTTCTTCCATTGAAACTATTTTTTTTCTCATAAATTTTCCTCCTTAATCTTAAATATTTAATTCTAAATTACTTATAACTATATATTAACATTCTAAACCTTATGTAAGTCTTATTTTGTAATTAGAATAATAAGAAACCTGTACAAATAAATAGACCTGAAACTATTGTTACTATCAAACAATATCCCATTATATCTTTAGCCCCAAGACCTGCTATTCCTAATGCTGGTAAAGCCCAGAACGGTTGTATCATATTAGTCCAAGCATCTCCCCAAGCTATAGCCATAGCTGATTTTGCAGCAGATACTCCTATTGCTTGTCCTGCAGGCATTACTATTGGAGCTTGAACTGCCCATTGTCCTCCACCTGATGGTACAAAGAAGTTTACTAATCCAGCACTAATAAATGAGAATACTGGGAATGTTTTTTCTGTCGATATATTAACAAAGAAATTAGACATAAGTTTTGCAAGAGACATTCCGTCTGCATCTGCCCCTACCATTATACCCATAATTCCTGCATAGAATGGGAATTGTAACAATATTCCTCCTGCACCTTTTATTGCTTCTGCTAGTGCATTTAAATATCTTCTTGGAGTTCCATGTAATAAAATTCCTAAGAATAAGAATATAAAGTTTACTAAGTTAAGATTTAATGCAAAACCTTTAGTATATAAATATTGCCCTATATAAGCAAATCCCATAATTGAAAGTAAAATAGATACTACTCTACTGTTTTCTATTTTTTCAGCTGGAGTCATTTTAGTTCTATCTAAAACCTCTTCTTCTGGTTCTACTAATAATTTTTGATCAACTTCAACAACTTCATCTTTACTTGGAAACATAGCAACGTTTAATAAAGGCACTATTATTAATAAACCAACAACTATGAATATATTCATTGGTGAAAACATTGTTTGACTTGTTGGAATAGCTGCTGTAACAGCTCCTGCTGTTTGTTGAGCTAAACTTTCTGGATTTCCACTTGCAAGTTGTAGTGGAATAGAACCTGAAAGTCCCCCATGCCATACTAAGAATCCAGTATATGCTGAAGCTATAAGAAGTCTGTAATCCACACCTTTAACTTTTTTTGCAATTTCTTTTGCAAATAAAGCCCCTATAACTAAACCAAATCCCCAGTTTAAAACACAGGCTATACCTGATACCAATGATATGATAAGTATTGCTTGTTTTGGGCCTTTTATTCCTGAAGCAAATGTTTCTAGCATCTTTTTAAATAATCTTGAACTTGCTAGAGCATGTCCTGTTACTAGAACTAATGCCATTTGCATTGAAAATGCTAGTAGTGACCAAAATCCATCTACCCAATACCCAATTACTCCCATAAAAGAAGCCTTAGTAAAAATTAATGCTCCTCCAAAAACTAAAAATGTTAATAATGCACAGAAGATAAATGGATCTGGTAGCCATCTTTCCATAACACGTACACACATTGAAGTAAATCTTTTAAAGATTCCTTTTTTTTCTTTTACACTTTCCATAAATTTCCCCTTTTTTATAAAAATTGAGTTTCAAATTCTCTTTATATATTTTAACTTGTTTATTACTTTATGTCAACTATAAAGCTTACTTTTTTGGTACAATATTTTAATAAATGAAATATATGTTTTAAAATATAACTTAATTTATTATTTAAAAAATATATACACAAAAAAAACCGTGAGATAACTCACGGTTTTCAAATTATTATTTTTTTGGATTTTAACCTTAGCCTAAACTAGATTAGAAAGAAACTTTCATACCAGCCCAAGCAGTTGGTTGCCATCTCCAGTTTTTAGCAGTTGAATTAGCTTCAACAGCCCAGTTTCTATATTCAGCACCAGCTGCTGCATATAATTTTACGAATTCAGTTGGTTTATAAGCAACTTGGAATGTTGGTAACATATATACGCTATAAGAAGCTCTTTCACCTTTTCCTGAACCATTATCTACAACTTTATGTTGATGCCATGCATATGGATCATATCCACCTTCAAAATCAAATGATAATTCTACATTGTTTGCTTTGTATAATGGAGTATGTTGATAGATATAAGCTTCTAATTCTCCATTATATTCGTGTTTTTTATCAGCATAAGCTAATTTATCATGATGCCAATCATAATAGTTGTAAACATTTAATTCTGCACTAAATCCTAAAGGTAAAGTATATTCAGATTCAAAGTTTACTAAAGCTCTTTCTACAGTATTGTCATTGTCATGTCCAGCCCATTTATGAGCATATCCAGTTCTTAAACCAAATTTTTCAACTTTGAAGAAGTTGTTTGAATAGATGTAATCAGCAAAATCAAAGAATACTGATGCTTCAGCGTTCTTTCCACCATCTCTACCGTTTTGTTTATATTCTAATCTAGAAGTTGCATTAACTTTAGAAGAACCTAATTTTCCAAAGTTATAGAAATGTCTTAATCTTATTTGATCGTCAGAAGAATCTCCTTTAGTTCCTCTTAAAGCTTGATAATTTCTTGTTCTTACTTCTAAAGATTGTTTTTCAGTAAAGTTTACTTTTGTTAAAGTTTGTAATCTTCCAGCATTGTTTCTTCCAGCTGCCCAATCTCCGTCAGTATCTTCTTTTTTAGTTTTGTTTTCAGTTTCTCCGTACCATCTGTATTGTACATCTACTGATCCGTTTGGTCTCCAAGCTGGAGTAACTTCTCTGTCTCTGTAAACGATTACAGGTTTTTCAACATATTCAATTACTTTTTCTGGAGCTGGAGCAGGTGCAGGCATAACTTCTTTAGCTGATGCTACTGATCCAACTACTAATAATGAACCTAATACTAATGCTAATTTTTTCATGGTTTTTTCCCCCTTAAATTTAATTTTTTTTGTTTTATTTTAACTTTAATTTGTCTATAATCCCATATAGACATCTCCCATTAAAGTTAGTATACTACATTTTTTTAAATTTGTAAACTTTTTTTTTATTTTTTTAAACTTAAATGGTTTTTTTATAGTCTAATATCGCCTATTTAATGCTATATATTTTTTTTCAATCTTACAGCTGGTTCTGATGGTAATTTAAATAATGGTATAAATCTATCTAAACCAGTTAAAGTTAAAATTAAGATACTTGCTACTGCTATCATAGCTATAAAGTTATATTTAATAATGTCTATTGCTACGAATTCATGTAGAGGATAAACTACTGTAGCTATACCCATATAGAATGCTATATAAACGTGCCAAGGGATAAGTTGAGATCCAAATACACCCATAGCGTCACTGAATGTAGCATTTCTTAATCTCAATGTATACATATCTTCTTCTGAACCTTCAACGTTTTCTTCAACCATTTCTCTGATTATTGGTCCTATAGTAACTATTTGAGCCATTTCATCTGCAAGAGTTGCGTTTCCAAATACACATAGAAGTCCATTGTAGAACATTAATTGTCTTACGCTTCCAGAAATCTTAGATAATAATTTTGAAACAGGTTCAAAAGCATTCATACTCTTCATGATACCACCAAAGGCAGCAACCCACATCATCATTACTATAACCCAGCTACCAGCTGAAGCAAATCCACCCATCATCATATTTAGGTAATCCATAGTGCTTGTAACTGTTCCTGCCATCATTCCAAATACATAAGCAAAGAATAATCCAGCGAATAGACAAATAAATGTTTGTGTTCCCATGAATGCTAGAACTAAAACTATTACCAATGGAACAGCCATATATAAAGGAACTCCATTTTTAACTTGTTCTAGTAATTTAACAGCAGCTTCTCTCTTTTCAGCAAGTGCTGTCCATACATCTGCAGGTATACTATTGATAGCTTCTGTAGGATTTCCAACTGTTGAAGGTAATCCCATTGTGAAACCTGCTATAGCAAATAAGATTATTCCTGATAATAAAACTAATGCTGACCATACACCTTGGTGTCTAATTCTTCTAATAACTTCAACTCTTTGGATACCAGAACTTACTATTGTAGTATCTGAAATAAGTCCTATATTATCTCCAAAACAAGCCCCTCCTGCTATAGCTGCAGTTGTCAATAATAAATTTCCACCAACTATGTGGTTTAACCACAAGAAGATAGGTGCACAAGCTGCGAATGTTCCCCAACTTGTTCCAGTTGCTATTGATAGTATAGATGTTACTATAGCTCCAACAACTGCAACTGTCTTAGCTGTTATTCCAACTTTTAGTGCAATTAATATAAGAGACGCTCCAACACCTGTTGACATAAATGCTTCTGCCATCGCATAAGCTGCCATTAGGATAAACAATGCAACTTGAATTTCTTTTACGTTGTCTATTGCATGATCAATAACTGTTGAGAATTTTTGTTTAGAACAAATCATAGCAATAATACAAGCGTAGATAGTTGCAATTGGTGCAGCAAGAAGTGCATCAAAACCCTTCATCATAAGTGCCGCCAATACAATTACCGGACTTAACTTTAAAAATGCTTTCATACCAAAACCTCCATAATATAAATTTTTTATGTTTTAAAATGAAAAATTAAAAACTTTACTACTTTATATTTATTTTTGATACCATACTCTAAGATATAAAAATCTTAAGTGTTTTTATTTTTGTTTTATGATATGTTAAATATACCATTTTTATTAAAATTTGTCTATAAAAATTACATATATTTCTATATATATAATTAATATTCAACTTATATAATTTTAATGATTATTTTTTAGTATTCATTCCTCTTTGAACCATTTCTTTTAAAACAAATGTTGCAACATCATCTGCATATTTTCCTGGTCCAAATCCAGCATCATAACCTAATTCTTTAGCAAGATCGTTAGTGATTCTAGCTCCTCCTGCTATTAAGATTATTTTGTCTCTTAGTCCTTCAGCTTCTAATAATTCAACTAGGTTAGTTAAGTTTTCTATATGAACATCTTTTTGAGTTACAGTTTGAGAAACTAATAAGGCATCAGCTTTTAATTCTATAGCCTTTTTAATAAATTCTTCATTAGGAACTTGGCTTCCAAGGTTGTAAGCTCTTACACCTTTATATCTTTCAAGTCCATAGTGTCCTGCATATCCTTTCATGTTCATGATAGCATCTATTCCAACTGTATGAGCATCTGTTCCTGTACTTGCTCCTACCATTACAACTTCTCTACCAAAATTTTCTTCTATATATTTTTCACATTCATGCATATCCATAGTATCTATTTCTAATGCTTGAACTTTTATAGCAGTATAATCTACATTGTAAGAAGTTGCTCCATATACTATATAGAATGAAAATTCTTTATCTAGTGCTTCTGAAAACGCTACTGCTGGATTAACAAATCCCATTTTTCTTGCAAGTTCCAATGCAGCTTCTACCCCTTTTTCATTACAAGGAACTGGTAAAGTAAAGCTCATTTGAACCTTACCATCATTCATTGTATCTCCATAAGGTCTTAGTTTTGTTAAATCTAATGTTGTATCAAAATCTCTTTTTTCTGTTGAATATAATCCTGAACTCATTATCTATCCCCTCCTAACATTAAAGGAATGAAAGGATTGAAATATGTACTATCCTTTTCAAAAACTCCTGCAAGACCTTTTCCACCATCTATAGGTCTTCTAACTCCACCAAATACACCTTTTTCTATTGTCTTAAAGATACCCATTGTTTCTATTGTTTTTAACAATTCAGCAGCTTTAGCAAGAACTTCTTGGGCTCTTGTATTCATTATTCCACCTTTTTTGAATTCTATGTCATTTCCAAAATCTTTTAAGTTATTGAAAATGTATTTTGCATTTTCTATTGATAATGCTCTGTCAGACATAAAAGGTGTATGAATTGCTTCTGTAAGCATTCCTAATAAGTGTACTTTTTGTCCTGTTGTTATAGTAACAATGTTAAATAATGCATCTTGTATATGTCCTTTAAATATATTTCCTGTCATAAACTTTGTAGGAGGCATATATTTTAAAGGAGCTTTAGGGAAGATTTCTCTAGCCATTTGAGCTTGAGCAAGTTCTAATAAGAATCCATTTTCTGTTCCTGGTTCCATTTCAAAAGCATGTCCAAGTCCCATTTGTTCTTCAGGTAAACCTGCAACTAGAGCAAATTGTTCATTGATAAATTGAGAAGCTAAAACTGTATGAGCTTCTTCTATAGCATCAGCTGTTGTTAAGTAGTTATCTTCACCAGTGTTTATTATAACTCCAGCAAAACCATTTATAATTCTTGAGAAGAATTGGTCAACCAATGTTCTCTTCATGTTTATATCTCTAAATAGTATTCCATATAGAGCGTCGTTAAGCATCATATCTAGTCTTTCTAATGCTCCCATTGCTGCTATTTCTGGCATACAAAGTCCTGAACAGTAGTTACATAATCTGATATATCTACCTAATTCAACTCCAACATCATCAAGAGCCTTTCTCATTATTCTGAAGTTTTCTTGAGTAGCCATTGTTCCTCCGAAACCTTCTGTTGTTGCTCCATAAGGTACGAAGTCAAGTAGAGATTGTCCTGTTGTTCTGATAACTGCAACAACGTCTGCTCCTTGTCTTGCTGCTGCAACTGCTTGAGTAACGTCTTCATAGATATTTCCTGTTGCAACTATAACATAAAGGTAAGGTCCTTTTTTGTCTCCACCAAATTGTTCTAAGTAGTTTTCTCTTGCTTGTCTATTAGCTTTTATTCTTTCAACTGTTGTATGAGTTATATCTTTTAAAGCTAATTTTATATCAAAGTCATCATGCCATTGCATTTTTGTAATATCTAGTTCTTTTTTAGCAATTTTTTCTGCTATTTCTTGAGGTTGAAGCTTAGTTTCTATCATTGCATTTCCTATATATTTTGCAACTCCTAAACTTATATTTCCATTATCTTTTATATAGTCTACAACTACGTTTGGTAATGGAACTCCAAATTCATCAACACCATCTATTCCTAACAATCTACAGATTGTTCTTTCAACTGTAACTGTACTGTGAGCATCTATGAAAACTTGTGCATCAGCTGCTATTTTCTTTGCAGATTCACGAGCTTCTTTAACAAGCCCCCAATCTAGATCCAATTTTCCCATTTTATTCCTCCATTTCATATTCTTTATATATCATTTCAGAAATTTCATCATCTAAGCCTATTAGCTTTGCTATATTCAAAGCATCTTTTGGCACTTCTGTATCTGTGCTTTCCTCTAAAGTAAAATCCATATTATCTTGAATAGTTTCCAAAGAATTATTAACCTGTAATTTAGTTTTCAATTTCTCAAAATCTAAATTCTTTAAACCTACAACTTGATAATGTTTCATATTGTTTTCAACAACAGAATCAAAGTGTGTAGTTATTATTGATATACTTGATTTATCATTTAGATACTTCGCTAAAGCTTTTACGAACTTTTGCCCCTCTTTTGGATTTGTTCCTCTTGCGAACTCATCAAAAACTATAAGTCCTGTACCATTTTTCACATAAGAATTTATTTCTTTTAATTTTATTATTTCTGCTCCAAATGTACTAAGCCCTTTTGAAATATCTTGCATATCATCAGAGACAAAGAATATGAAGTCTAAAAGAGGTATACTTGCATATTTAGCAAATACGAAGAAGCCCATTTGGAAAAGTAATACATTTTCTGCTATTGTCTTCAGAGCTACACTTTTTCCTCCCATATTAGCTCCTGTTATCATAGTAGTTCCTACATTTAAGTTTATACTGATAGGAGTGTATTTCTTATTTTTAGCTTCTAATAACTCTTTTACTTCTAAGTTTATAGCATCTTCTAAGATTATTTCTTTCTTTTTAGATACTTCTGGTCTTATACCATTATATTCTTTAGCAAATTTTACTTTTGCTATTATAAAATCAAGATTTGATATTTTTTTAACATTAGTTAGAAAATCTTCTGCATAAGATTTTATAGCCTTAGTTAAATTTCTTCTGATCTTAAATTCTTCTTTTTCTTCATCAACTAATATAGATAGTCTTTCGTCTTTTAATCTTTTTACTATTTCATAATCTGTTTCATTGAACAGTCTATTTTCAACTTCTTTTTTCTGTCTACGTATTTCTTTTAAAATTACAGAATAAGCTTCATAAATATAAAAAGTAGCTATTTTCTCATCATTGGGATCTAATATTTTAAATAGCTCATTCATATCTTTTAGTACAAAATTAGAAAAGACTTCTTTGTTCTTTAACAAATAAGAATTCAAATCAACCATAGCCATAAGTTGAGCCTTAATCTCAAATATATCTACTGTGTCTAAAATTATTCCTGCATCTGCATTCTCAACGAGCTTTTTAATGTCTTTAAATCTATGCAAAACTATTTCTATTTCCATTTCTTCTTTTTTATTTTCTGAAATGAAGTCATAAATCTTTTGCATTCTTTCAAATTCTTCTTCTAATTTTTCTTCTTCACCTACTAAAAAATTTTCTAGATTATTCAATTTATTTTTACCATAAGCTGAAAAAACATCAACTCTTGCTAATAAATCTTTAAAATTTAATCTATTTAAACTATTCTCATCAATAAATTTCATATCAATCAATCTCCTAGAACATTAATCACTGGTACAGAAACTTCATTTTGTAGTCTACTTTTAAATTCTTCTTTATTAAAATCAACCCCCAATGGTGAGTGTGGATTTATAGTTACAAAGAGTAAATTTATTTTATTTAAGACTTGAAACTCCATACCACTTAACTTAGCTTTATCTAACAAGGAACTACTTAAGAAAAACTTTGTTCCATCTTCAGCAAGAAGAGTTATTTTCTCATAACTTCCTCTATTATTTATAAATGCTTCTATTATCTTGGGAGTTATTGCTCCTCTTATATAGAAGTACTCTAAGTCTTTTTTCAAATATTCCTTCAAGATATTTGATAAATCTATTGAGTTATCCACTTCTAAAATTGCTACTTCTCCATTTTTATAAAATAGAACAGCTTTCTTATCTCTAAGCTCTTCTACTCTATCCTTTATATTTTTTTCTACTTCATCTAATTTTAAAAAATAAACAGTTTTCTTTGTTTCTTCAACCACTTTTAGCATATCCAAAGATAATGCTGCTCCAGTTGATAAAATTGTTGCCTCACTCACATCACTTATAGCTGTGCTCTTTCTTCCTAAAGCTCCATCTACGATAGAAATTTCACTACCAAATTTCTCCATAAGTTCAACTACAATTTTCACTTGTTTATTATATGAAGGTCCTGCTATGTCAACATAGCCATCTGATAGGGCTCTAACTATAACTATACTCCCCATAGGAGTGGTGAAGTCAGTTACATAAAGGATTTCTTTTGTAATATCACATTTTGCTAAACAGTTCCTTCCTGTTGCAATAATACTGCCTCTTCTAACATATATTCTAGGTTTATCAGTATTAGTTACAACATCTATGTCTTCACCATCTCTCCCTATGGAAGTTAAGCCTAATTTTTTATTTGTTCCAATGTCAGCTATAAGTTTATTTAAAAGCGTAGTTTTCCCTACATTCTTTTCCATACCTATTATAGATATTCTTTTGTACTTTTCTATAAACTTATATGTGTCTAACATTTCTTATTTTTTCCCTTCAGCTTCTGCTCTCTTTCTATTTCTTTCATGTCTTGCTAAGTGGCTAGGTTCTAGAGACATTTTTAATCCTTCATCTAGCATATATACTCCACTGATTTCATACATTTTTTCGAATTTTTCTTCGTCATAGCAAAGTTCGTGTGTATAATTTTCAGGTTCAGTATAAGTAGTTATAACTCCTTCGAAGTTTCTTAATACTACTCTATGAGGAGATTGAGAAATTACATATTGAGGCATTACTGGAGTTTTTCCTCCTCCACCAGGTGCGTCAACAACGAATGTTGGTACTGCGTATCCTGATGTATGTCCTCTTAATCCTTCTATGATTTCTATACCTTTAGAAACTGGAGTTCTGAAGTGTTCAAGTCCCATAGATAAGTCACATTGATAGATGTAGTAAGGTCTTACTCTCATCATTACTAGGTCATGAACTAGTCTCTTCATTACAGGTACACTGTCATTGATTCCTCTTAATAATACTGTTTGGTTTCCTAAAGGAACTCCTGCATTTGCTAACATTTCACAAGCTTTTTTAGCTTCTGGAGTTACTTCTTGAGGGTGGTTAAAGTGAGTATTTAACCAGATTGGGTGATATTTCTTTAACATATCACATAATTCAGGAGTAATTCTTTGAGGTAAAACAACTGGTGTTCTACTTCCTATTCTGATTATTTCAACATGAGGTATTTCTCTTAATTTTTTGATGATGCTTTCTAATTTTTTATCAGAAACTAGAAGAGCGTCTCCTCCAGATAGTAATACGTCTCTTACTTGTGGAGTTTTTGCAATGTATTCTATTGCTTTGTCAATTCTATCCATAGGCATAGCATCATCACTAGAACCAGCGAATCTTCTACGAGTACAGTGTCTACAATACATAGAACACATGTCTGTGATTAGAAGTAAAACTCTGTCAGGATATCTGTGAGTTAATCCTGGTACTGGAGAGTCTTCATCTTCATGTAATGGGTCTAACAAGTCAGCATCAGATTGATGTATTTCTTGTATAGTAGGAATAGCTTGTTTTCTTATTGGACATCTGTCACTGTTCATATCTATTAATGAGAAATAATATGGAGTGATTGCCATTCTTAAAGTTTCAAGAGTTCTTACAACTCCTTCTTCTTCTTCAGCACTTAATTGCACATATTTCTTTAAGTCATCAATTTTTTCTATTCTATTTTTTACTTGCCATGTCCAGTCGTTCCATTCTTCATCTGTTACATTTGGGAAAAATTTCTTTCTAGTGTTAACTGTATTCATAATATCATCTCCTTATAACCTTATAATAATCTTTACTTAATTACATTTATTTTTCTACTTTACCACTAATACTTTAATGAAAATATTTATATTCTAATATTTAATTTTTTCTTAAACTACTGCGACGTCCATTATTGTTGAAAGAGCCTTTGAGGAG
>ERZ772999.1046-NODE-1046-length-16728-cov-6.907035_pt1 | contig 16728 bp, 15 predicted proteins | sample MGYA00511467_ERZ772999 | MGnify/ENA primary metagenome ERZ772999 (study PRJEB29015, sample SAMEA2738064) | human oral metagenome | biome: human oral; feature: human-associated habitat; material: saliva | place: China | collected 2218 ... | reverse complement strand
AGCGCGTCTATGTCCACAGCAGCCTGAAAGACGCGTTCATTGAAAAAATGACCGCAGCCATGAAAGGCGTTCGCTACGGCAACCCAGCCGAAGCCGAACCCGGCGCGCTGGAAATGGGCCCATTGATTGAAGAGCGCGCCGTCAAAGCCGTTGCCGAAAAAGTCGAACGCGCCGTCAAACAAGGTGCAACACTGGTCTGCGGCGGCAAACGTGCCGACGGCAAAGGCTACTTCTTCGAACCTACCCTGCTGACCGATACCGACAACAGCATGGACATCATGAAAGAGGAAACCTTCGGCCCAGTCCTGCCGGTTGCCACTTTCGACACGCTCGACCAAGTCATCGCTTTGGCAAACGACAGCGAGTTCGGCCTGACCAGTTCCGTCTATACCACCAATCTGAATGAAGCGTTTTATGTAACCCGTCGCCTGCGTTTCGGCGAAACCTACATCAACCGCGAAAACTTCGAAGCCATGCAAGGCTTCCATGCCGGTTGGAAAAAATCAGGTATCGGCGGCGCTGACGGTAAACACGGTTTGGAAGAATACCTGCAAACCCAAGTCGTCTATTTGGAAACTGATATCTAACTGCCGATACGGCCCTTCATGAAACAAAAGGCCGTCTGAAGCTGATTTTTCAGGTTTCAGACGGCCTTTCTGCCTTTATAGAAAAAAATACCGACATCGCGTAAAATAGAGCCAATTTTTCACTTTATTCAGGCCGTCTGAACACATGGGCAGCCTGACTTATTTTTCCGGAAAACATCATGAGCGAACAAAACAATCCTCAAATCGAGCCGCAGTTGGACGAAAACCAAATCATCGCCCTGCGCCGCGAAAAACTGCACAACATCCGCAAAGAACGCAACGCTTACCCTAACGATTTCAAACGCGACAGCTTTGCCGCCGATCTGCACACCCAATACGGTGAAGTCAGCAAAGAAGAACTCGACCCACAAGGCATTCCCGTCAAAATTGCCGGCCGCATGATGCTCAAACGTCAAATGGGTAAAGCCAGCTTCGCCACCATTCAAGACGTTACCGGTCAAATCCAGCTTTATTTGAACAACAAAGGCGTGAGCCAAGAAGTTTTGGATGACTTCAACCACTGGGACTTGGGCGACATCGTCGGTGCGGAAGGTACTTTGTTCAAAACCAACCATGGCGAATTGACTGTGCGCGTGTCCAACATCCGCCTGCTGTCCAAATCCCTGCGTCCTCTGCCCGACAAACACAAAGGTTTGAGCGATCAGGAAACCAAATACCGTCAACGCTACGTCGATTTGATTGCCAACGAAGAATCGCGCAATACCTTTATCAAACGCAGCCAAATCATCCAATCCGTGCGCAATTTCATGGTGAACGAGCATTATCTCGAAGTCGAAACCCCGATGATGCACCCGATTCCCGGCGGCGCGACGGCGAAACCGTTCGTGACCCACCACAACGCCTTGGACATTCCGCTCTACCTGCGCATCGCCCCCGAGCTGTATCTGAAACGCTTGGTGGTCGGCGGTTTGGAGCGCGTGTTTGAAATCAACCGCAGCTTCCGCAACGAAGGCATGTCCGTGCGCCACAACCCTGAATTCACCATGATCGAATTCTACGAAGCCTTCTCCGACTACGAGCGCATGATGCAGATGGCGGAAGACATCATCCGCAACGCTTCCCGCGCAGTAAACGGCACGGCAAAAATCAGCTACAACGGCAAAGAAGTCGATTTGGAAAGCCCGTTTGAACGCCTGACCATTCTCGAAGCCATCAAAAAATACAATCCGCACTACACCGACGAGCAGTTGAACGATGAAGAATGGCTGAAAAAAGAAATCGTCAAACACGGCGAAAGCCTGCCGCCTTCTCCGGGCATCGGCAGCCTGCAACTTGCCCTGTTTGAAGGTTGCGCCGAGGGCAAACTGTGGAACCCGACTTTCATCATCGACTACCCTGTCGAAGTGTCGCCATTGGCACGCGCATCCGACAGCAAACCGGGTTTGACCGAACGCTTCGAGCTTTTCGTTGTCGGCCGCGAACTGGCAAACGGCTACTCCGAGTTGAACGATCCGGAAGACCAAGCCGAACGCTTCAAAGCGCAAGTGGCGCAAAAAGACGCGGGCGACGACGAAGCCATGCACTACGATGCCGACTACATCCGCGCCATGGAATTCGGCCTGCCGCCGACAGGCGGCTGCGGCATCGGTATCGACCGCTTGGTAATGTTGCTGACCGATTCGCAAACCATCCGCGACGTGATTCTGTTCCCGCAAATGCGTCCCGAGTAACGCATTGAAATAAAATCAAGGCCGTCTGAAAACAAGACTCTGTTTTCAGACGGCCTTTTTGTTCAAATATGTAAAACGGTAGAATTCAAATCAATAATTCCTTTACATCATAATAATAAAATTCCATGATAATCAAAAGCATAATATAAAAAAGAATATGTAAACGTTTTTCAGTTTGTTAACAGTCTGCTAGAATACATCCAGTTACAGACAGCCTCCACACACAGGCCGTCTGAAAATGCAGAAACTCTGAAAGGTTTGTATGGATCAATTTTTCGAACAGCTTCACGGCTGGGTAAACGCCATCAACGACCCAATGTGGTCGGGATTGGTATATATGCTTTTAGGCGCAGGCCTATTTTTCACCATTACCACCGGTTTTGTACAATTCCGCCTCTTCGGCCGCAGTATCAAAGAAATGCTGGGCGGCCGCAAACAAGGTGATGATCCGCACGGAATCACACCGTTCCAAGCATTCGTTACCGGCTTGGCCAGCCGCGTAGGCGTGGGCAACATCGCCGGCGTGGCGATTGCCATCAAACTCGGCGGGCCGGGCGCGGTATTCTGGATGTGGGTAACCGCCTTAATCGGCATGAGTTCGGCGTTTGTCGAATCTTCACTGGCCCAACTCTTTAAAGTCCGGGACTACGACAACCACCACTTCCGCGGCGGTCCTGCCTACTACATCACTCAAGGCCTGGGACAAAAATGGCTGGGCGTTTTGTTCGCCCTGAGCCTGATTTTCTGTTTCGGCTTTGTATTTGAAGCCGTACAGACCAATACCATCGCCGATACCACCAAAGCGGCATGGGGCTGGGATCAACACTATGTCGGTGTCGCCCTGGTCATTCTGACTGCCCCGATTATCTTCGGCGGTATCCGTCGCGTATCTAAAGCCGCGGAAATTATCGTTCCGCTGATGGCGGTTTTATATCTCGTCATAGCACTCTTCATCATTGCTACCAATATTTCCCTGATTCCTGGCGTGTTCGGTCAGATTTTCTCCAACGCGTTCAACTTTGATTCGGCTGCAGGCGGTTTCCTCGGCGGTCTGATTTCGACCACCATGATGCAGGGTATCAAACGCGGCCTGTATTCCAATGAGGCGGGTATGGGTTCCGCGCCGAACGCCGCAGCCGCAGCCGAAGTAAAACACCCCGTCTCCCAAGGCATGATTCAAATGCTGGGCGTTTTCGTCGATACCATCATCGTCTGCTCATGCACCGCCTTTATCGTCTTGACCTATCAACAGCCTTACGGCGACCTGAGCGGTGCGGCGCTGACCCAAGCGGCAATCGTCAGCCAGGTAGGCGAATGGGGAGCGGGCTTCCTTGCTGCCATCCTGTTTATGTTTGCCTTTTCAACCGTTATCGGCAACTATGCCTATGCCGAGTCCAACGTCCAATTCATCAAGAGCCATTGGCTGGTTACCGCCGTTTTCCGTATGCTGGTTTTGGCATGGGTCTACTTCGGCGCAGTTGCCAACGTACCCTTGGTATGGGATATGGCAGACATGGCCATGGGCATCATGGCATGGATTAACCTCGTTGCCATCCTGCTCCTGTCACCACTTGCCTTCCTGCTGTTGAAAGACTACACAGCCAAGCTGAAAATGGGCAAAGACCCAGAGTTCAAACTCTCTGAACACCCGGGCTTGAAACGCAAAATCAAATCCGATATCTGGTAAAACCAAAGGCCGTCTGAAACTTCAGACGGCCTTTTTAATCCCTGCCATTTAGACAAAACGATGCCCCTTAAAGCAGAAGCCTTAAGGGGCAGAGCGTTGCGGCACATCTTTTCAGACGGCCTTATTGTAGCAACGTTTCTCATTTCGCAGTGCAACAATATGGACGGATTCTAATTCCAAATCGGCACCCAGTCAAGCATTTCATTTGCATGGTAATACTTACCTAGGATATATTTATACTTACCAAACATCACATTACGGAGAAACTGATGGCTGCATTCAAACCCAACCCAATCAACTACATCCTCGGCCTCGATATCGGCATCGCATCCGTCGGCTGGGCAATGGTAGAAATTGATGAAGAAGAAAACCCTATCCGCCTGATTGATTTAGGCGTGCGCGTATTTGAGCGTGCGGAAGTACCGAAAACAGGCGACTCTCTCGCAGCAGCGAGACGCTTGGCACGCAGCGTCCGCCGCCTGACCCGCCGTCGCGCCCATCGCCTGCTTCGGGCCCGTCGCCTATTGAAACGCGAAGGCGTATTACAAGCCGCCGATTTTGACGAAAACGGCTTGATCAAATCCTTACCGAATACACCATGGCAACTTCGCGCAGCCGCATTAGACCGCAAACTGACGCCTTTAGAGTGGTCGGCAGTCTTGTTGCATTTAATCAAACACCGCGGCTATTTGTCGCAAAGAAAAAACGAGGGCGAAACTGCCGACAAGGAACTTGGCGCTTTGCGTGAAGGTATGAAGAGTAACACTCAAGCCTTACAGACAGGCAATTTCCGCACTCCGGCCGAATTGGCTTTAAATAAATTTGAAAAAGAAAGCGGCCATATCCGCAACCAGCGCGGCGATTATTCGCATACGTTCAGCCGCAAAGATTTACAGGCGGAGCTGAATTTACTGTTTGAAAAACAGAAAGAATTCGGTAATCCACATGTTTCAGACGGCCTTAAAGAAGGTATTGAAACCCTGCTGATGGCGCAACGCCCTGCCCTGTCCGGCGATGCCGTTCAAAAAATGTTGGGGCATTGCACCTTCGAACCGACAGAACCGAAAGCCGCTAAAAACACCTACACAGCCGAACGTTTCATCTGGCTGACCAAGCTGAACAACCTGCGTATTTTAGAGCAAGGCAGCGAGCGGCCATTGACCGATACCGAACGCGCCATACTTATAAATCAGCCGTATAAAAAGAAACTGACTTACGCACAAGCCCGTAAGCTACTGGGTTTAGAAGATACCGCCTTTTTCAAAGGCTTGCGCTATGGTAAAGACAATGCCGAATCTGCGATACTGATGGAAATGAAGGCTTACGATGCCATCAGCCGCGCGCTGGAAAAAGAAGGATTGAAAGACAAAAAATCTCCATTAAACCTTTCTCCCGAATTACAAGACGAAATCGGCACGGCACTCTCCCTATTCAAAACCGATGAAGACATTACAGGCCGTCTGAAAGACCGTGTACAGCCCGAAATCTTAGAAGCGCTGTTGAACATCAGCTTCGATAAGTTCGTTCAAATTTCCTTGAAAGCGTTGCGCAAAATTGTGCCTCTAATGGAACAAGGCAAACGTTACGATGAAGCCTGCGCCGAAATCTACGGAGACCACTACGGCAAGAAGAATACGGAAGAAAAGATTTATCTGCCGCCGATTCCCGCTGACGAAATCCGCAACCCCGTCGTCTTGCGCGCCTTATCTCAAGCACGGAAAGTCATTAACGCCGTTGTACGCCGTTACGGCTCCCCTGCTCGTATCCATATTGAAACGGCAAGGGAAGTAGGCAAATCGTTTAAAGACCGCAAAGAAATCGAAAAACGCCAAGAAGAAAACCGTAAAGACCGGGAAAAAGCCGCCGCCAAATTCCGAGAGTATTTCCCCAATTTTGTCGGCGAACCAAAATCCAAAGATATTCTGAAACTGCGCCTGTACGAGCAACAACACGGCAAATGCCTGTATTCGGGCAAAGAAATCGACTTAGGCCGTCTGAACGAAAAAGGCTATGTCGAAATCGACCATGCCCTGCCGTTCTCGCGCACATGGGACGACAGTTTCAACAATAAAGTGCTGGTATTGGGCAGCGAAAACCAAAACAAAGGCAATCACACCCCTTACGAATACTTCAACGGCAAAGGCAACAGCCGCGAATGGCAGGAATTTAAAGCGCGTGTTGAAACCAGCCGTTTTCCGCGCAGTAAAAAACAACGGATTCTGCTGCAAAAATTCGACGAAGACGGCTTTAAAGAACGCAATCTGAACGATACACGCTACGTCAACCGTTTCCTGTGTCAATTCGTTGCCGACCATATGCTGCTGACAGGTAAAGGGAAAAGACGTGTCTTTGCCTCAAACGGACAAATTACCAATCTGTTGCGCGGCTTTTGGGGATTACGCAAAGTGCGTGCGGAAAACGACCGCCATCATGCTTTGGATGCAGTCGTCGTTGCCTGTTCGACCGTTGCCATGCAGCAGAAAATTACCTATTTTGTACATTACAAAGAAATGAACGCATTTGATGGGAAAACCATAGATAAAGAAACAGGAGAAGTGCTGCATCAAAAAACACACTTCCCGCAGCCTTGGGAATTTTTCGCACAAGAAGTCATGATTCGCGTCTTCGGCAAACCGGACGGCAAACCCGAATTTGAAGAAGCGGATACCCCCGAAAAACTGCGCGCATTGCTTGCCGAAAAATTATCATCTCGCCCCGAAGCCGTACACGAATACGTGACGCCACTGTTTGTTTCACGCGCACCCAATCGGAAGATGAGCGGGCAAGGCCATATGGAGACCGTCAAATCTGCCAAACGACTGGATGAAGGCATCAGTGTGTTGCGCGTACCGCTGACACAGTTAAAACTGAAAGACTTGGAAAAAATGGTCAATCGGGAGCGCGAACCTAAGCTATACGAAGCACTGAAAGCACGGCTGGAAGCGCATAAAGACGACCCGGCCAAAGCCTTTGCCGAGCCGTTTTACAAATACGATAAAGCAGGCAACCGCACCCAACAGGTAAAAGCCGTACGCGTAGAGCAAGTACAGAAAACCGGCGTATGGGTGCGCAACCATAACGGCATTGCCGACAACGCAACCATGGTGCGCGTAGATGTCTTTGAGAAAGGCGGCAAGTATTATCTCGTACCGATTTACAGTTGGCAGGTAGCGAAAGGGATTTTGCCGGACAGGGCTGTTGTACAAGGAAAAGATGAAGAAGATTGGCAACTTATTGATGATAGTTTCAACTTTAAATTCCCATTACATCCGAATGATTTAGTTGAGGTAATAACTAAAAAAGCTAGAATATTTGGTTACTTTGCTAGCTGTCATCGAGGTACAGGTAATATTAATATCCGTATCCACGATCTGGATAATAAAGTTGGGAAAAACGGAATACTGGAAGGTATCGGTGTTAAAACCGCCCTTTCATTCCAAAAATACCAAATCGACGAACTCGGCAAAGAAATCAGACCATGCCGTCTGAAAAAACGCCCGCCTGTGCGTTAAATTAATCCATCCCTGTTTCAGACGGCCTGAAGCAGGGATTTTTTATATAAAAATAAGGGGAAAAACATGACTTGGCGCAGCCTGCTTATTCAAAACGGCGGCAAACTATCCTTGCAGTGCCGGCAACTGCTGATTCAACAAAACGGCGAGTCCCATACCGTACCATTAGAAGACATCGCCGTTATCATCATCGAAAACCGCGAAACCCTGATTACTGCCCCGCTCCTATCTGCCTTAGCCGAGCATGGTACAACTCTGCTGACATGTGACGAGCAGTTCCTCCCCTGCGGACAATGGCTGCCTTACGCCCAATATCACCGCCAACTCAAAATCCTCAAGCTGCAGCTGAATATAAGCGAACCCTTAAAAAAGCAACTCTGGCAACATATCGTCCGCCAAAAAATCCTAAATCAAGCATTTGTCGCAAACGAAACAGGCAATGATCTTGCAGCCAAACGGCTGCGCACTTTGGCAGTCGAAGTCCGTTCGGGCGATACAGGAAACCGTGAAGCCCAAGCTGCCGCCCTCTACTTCCAAGCCCTCTTTGGAGAAAAGTTTACCCGTAATGACAACAATGCCATCAATGCCGCATTGAACTATACCTACGCCGTACTCCGTGCAGCAGTTGCACGCACCCTGACCTTATATGGTTGGTTACCTGCATTAGGCTTGTTTCATAGAAGCGAACTGAATCCATTCAACCTCGCCGATGACTTTATCGAACCCTTACGCCCATTGGCCGACCTGGTCGTTATACATTTGCATGAACAAGGCCGTCTGAAAACTGATCTGACCCCCGGCATCAAACAAAACCTTATCAAGACCCTTCACTGTCAAATCTGCATCGAACGGCAACACTTCAGCACCTTAGCCGCTATCGACAAAATGATTTCTTCATTTCAAGCCAGCATAACCGCCAAAAACACCAAACAGCTGAAATTGCCTGAAATCTTGCCATTGAAAGAATACCAATATGAGTGAGGCCAAATTTATGAGGATTATCGTCTTCTTTGACCTACCGGTTACCACGGCGGCCAAGCGCAAAGCCGCCAATCAATTCCGCCAGTTTTTATTAAAAGATGGATACCAAATGCTCCAACTTTCCGTATATAGCCGTATTGTTAAAGGTCGAGATTCGTTGCAAAAACACCACAATAGGCTATGTGCAAACCTACCGCAAGAAGGCTCAATCCGCTGTTTGGAAGTAACAGAAAAGCAATTTGCCACCATGAAACTGCTGTTGGGAGAGCTAAAAACCCAAGAAAAAAGGGTCAATTCAGATCAACTATTATTATTTTAAGCCCATTTTTTAGACAAAATAAAACGGGAAACCCTTATAGAATAAGGATTTCCCGTTGGAGTATTGTAGCACTGCGAAATGAGAAAGGGAGCTACAACTGCAAAAAGTTGAATACACGCATAAGGGCTATTGTAGCACTGCGAAATGAGAAAGGGAGCTACAACACAGCAGATATCGTTAAAAACCGCACTACCATTGTAGCACTGCGAAATGAGAAAGGGAGCTACAACAGCCGCACGACTGCAGCAAGGACAAGCCAAATTGTAGCACTGCGAAATGAGAAAGGGAGCTACAACACTAAAAGGAAACAAAAAATGGAAATCAAAATTGTAGCACTGCGAAATGAGAAAGGGAGCTACAACGCGTCGTCCTTGCCATCGTAAACGATAACTATTGTAGCACTGCGAAATGAGAAAGGGAGCTACAACTGAAATATGACTATGAGTCAGGTCAAATCGATTGTAGCACTGCGAAATGAGAAAGGGAGCTACAACCACCTGATAGTGCCGATGTGTGCGACCGTCATTGTAGCACTGCGAAATGAGAAAGGGAGCTACAACAGAAGCGATGGAAGCCTATGTTGGTAACTAATTGTAGCACTGCGAAATGAGAAAGGGAGCTACAACCTTTCTGTTATCACACGTTCAAACGCAAATATTGTAGCACTGCGAAATGAGAAAGGGAGCTACAACCCCCTGAAAGGGCGAGTTAACCGTTCAGGGATTGTAGCACTGCGAAATGAGAAAGGGAGCTACAACGTGTTTACCATCAGTACCTTTGTAGCCGATATTGTAGCACTGCGAAATGAGAAAGGGAGCTACAACTTACCATCTTGGTCGGTTTCAATATACCCGATTGTAGCACTGCGAAATGAGAAAGGGAGCTACAACAGCGCACGAGTGAAGAATGTCAGGGTGCTGATTGTAGCACTGCGAAATGAGAAAGGGAGCTACAACTCAAGAAGATGACGACGCAAACCTACGTCAATTGTAGCACTGCGAAATGAGAAAGGGAGCTACAACATAAATGTCTTGAGCAAAGCCAAGCTGAAAATTGTAGCACTGCGAAATGAGAAAGGGAGCTACAACGACGCAACACTGCATAAGACCGACGGAAGCATTGTAGCACTGCGAAATGAGAAAGGGAGCTACAACAACGCCGTAGGATTCACCGCAGCACAGATGATTGTAGCACTGCGAAATGAGAAAGGGAGCTACAACTACTGACAGTGCAACCGCCGGCGGCAGTTCATTGTAGCACTGCGAAATGAGAAAGGGAGCTACAACCCACGATGGTCGCCGGTGGGCAGATGTATTATTGTAGCACTGCGAAATGAGAAAGGGAGCTACAACGCTAGCAATCGGCGTTTTATATAAGCGTTTATTGTAGCACTGCGAAATGAGAAAGGGAGCTACAACCTTTCGATGTGTTGTTTGTCGATGGTCTGTATTGTAGCACTGCGAAATGAGAAAGGGAGCTACAACGATCCCTGAAGGCGAAACCATGCAGACATGATTGTAGCACTGCGAAATGAGAAAGGGAGCTACAACCATATCTCTAAAATTAACCGATGTAAACCGATTGTAGCACTGCGAAATGAGAAAGGGAGCTACAACAACTTTCTTTATATGATTATGGCCGCCTTAATTGTAGCACTGCGAAATGAGAAAGGGAGCTACAACAATGAATTTTTCTTTACTGGTTAAGCCGTTATTGTAGCACTGCGAAATGAGAAAGGGAGCTACAACCAGAATCTGATGTATGATGGCTATGTAGAGATTGTAGCACTGCGAAATGAGAAAGGGAGCTACAACCTTTTTCTCAAAGGCTAACAGCGGTTTTTTATTGTAGCACTGCGAAATGAGAAAGGGAGCTACAACTTTTCATTACTCGCCCCGATCGCATTATCGATTGTAGCACTGCGAAATGAGAAAGGGAGCTACAACAGTTAACGTGGCGTTATATGCTGTTGAGGCATTGTAGCACTGCGAAATGAGAAAGGGAGCTACAACGCATACTTCCTGCTATCCATGCGGTTACTTATTGTAGCACTGCGAAATGAGAAAGGGAGCTACAACACATAGCCCGCAAACACATTTTTTTAAACAATTGTAGCACTGCGAAATGAGAAAGGGAGCTACAACTATATTCACCCCATTGAATGAAACAATAAAATTGTAGCGTTGCAAAATAAAATAGAGACTTCCTAAATGAAAAAAGCACTACCTAAACAGGTAGTGCTTTCATATCAATTTGCTTATTCAGCAGAATCAGCTGCTTTATCAACCAATTCAACCAATGCCAAAGGAGCATTATCACCTTTACGGAAACCGTATTTCAGTACACGAACATAGCCGCCGTTACGAGCAGCAAAGCGTGGACCCAATTCGTCAAACAATTTAACTACAACATCACGATCGCGAGTGCGGTTAAAAGCCAAACGACGGTTTGCCAAAGATGGTTTTTTACCCAAAGTAATCAAGGGTTCAACTACGCGGCGCAATTCTTTTGCTTTAGGCAAAGTTGTCACGATGGTTTCGTGAGTCAACAAGGAATTCGCCATATTGCGCAGCATCGCAGCGCGGTGGCTGCTAGTACGGTTTAATTTGCGGTTGCCATTACGATGACGCATGTCATTATCCTTTAATCTTCAAACTTACGGCTTTTCTAAGCCTACAGGCGGCCAAGCTTCTAATTTGGAACCTAATGTCAGACCTTTGGAGGCCAACACTTCTTTGATCTCATTCAAAGATTTACGACCCAAATTAGGGGTCTTGAGAAGCTCGGTTTCAGTACGTTGAATCAAATCGCCAATATAGTAAATATCTTCAGCTTTCAGACAATTAGCTGAACGTACGGTTAATTCCAAATCATCCACAGGACGCAGCAAGATAGGATCGATAGGAGGCGCTTTTTCTTCAACCTCTTCAACCGGAGTACCTTGCAGATCTGCAAAAATAGACATTTGGTCAATTAAGATACGTGCGGCACTACGTACAGCTTCTTCTGGATCAATAGAACCATTGGTTTCAATATCCAAAACCAATTTATCCAAATCCGTACGTTGCTCTACGCGTGCAGGTTCAACTTCAAAGCTAACACGACTGATGGGCGAAAAGCTCGCATCCAACTGAATCGCACCAATCTGTTTGTTCTCATCACGCAATACGCGACGACCTGAAACAGATTGATAACCACGACCTTGCTCTACTTTAATTTCCATGTCGATTTGACCATTGTCGGACAAGTGGCAAATAACATGTTCAGGATTGATGATTTCCACATCATGTGGCAAATCAATATCACCGGCTACAACAGCACCGGCACCTGCCTTTTTCAAAGTCAACTGAACTTGATTACGACCGTGAAGCTTAAATACGATACCTTTAATGTTCAAGAGAACGTCAACAACATCCTCTTGAACACCATCAATAGTAGAGTATTCGTGCAATACGCCAGAAATAACTACTTCAGTTGGGGCAAAGCCATTCATGGATGACAGTAAGATACGACGCAAAGCATTACCTAAAGTATGACCAAAACCACGCTCAAATGGCTGCATAGACACCTTAGCTCGAGTAGAAGACAAGGTATCTACATCGATTTGACGAGGTTTCAAAAATTCGGTTGTGCTATTTTGCATTTAACTGTCCCTCACTGAGCTAGCATTATTTAGAGTAGAATTCTACCACCAGCTGTTCATTAATATCGCCAGTTAATTCTGAACGATCCGGCATATTTTTAAATACACCTTCCAATTTGTCTGCATCAACAGAAACCCAGCTTGGCAAACCGATTTGAGTTGCTAAACTTAAAGCTTCTTGAATACGAACTTGTTTTTTAGCTTTCTCACGAACAGCTACAACATCACCTGCTTTAACTTGGAAAGAAGGAATATTTACAACCTGACCGTTAACGGTAATTGCTTTATGAGAAACCAGCTGACGTGCTTCAGCACGAGTCGAGCCAAATCCCATGCGATATACTACATTATCCAAACGAGACTCTAACAATTGCAACAGTAATTCACCGGTAGAGCCTTTACGTCGATCTGCTTCTGCAAAATAGCGACGGAATTGACGTTCCAAAACGCCATAAATACGACGAATCTTTTGCTTTTCACGCAGTTGCAAGCCATAGTCAGACAAACGTGGTTTCTTTACACCATGCTGACCAGGAGCTGAATCAAGTTTACATTTAGAATCCAAAGAACGACGAGCGCTCTTCAAAAATAAATCGGTGCCTTCTCGACGAGCCAATTTACATTTAGGGCCAATATAACGTGCCATGTTTCAATCACTCCTTTAAATACGACGTTTTTTAGGCGGACGGCAACCGTTATGAGGCAACGGAGTAACGTCAGTAATACTGGTAATTTTAAAACCAAGAGCGTTGAGTGCACGTACAGAAGACTCTCGACCAGGGCCAGGACCTTTTATACGAACTTCTAAATTTTTAACGCCATATTCTTGGGCAACTTTACCAGCTGCTTCTGCAGCTACCTGAGCTGCAAATGGTGTACTTTTACGAGAACCTTTAAAACCAGCACCGCCAGAGGTAGCCCAAGACAATGCATTGCCTTGACGGTCAGTGATTGTAATGATGGTATTGTTGAAAGATGCATGAACGTGCACAATACCTTCGCTTACGGTTTTACGTACTTTTTTACGTACACGCGAAGCTGTGTTTGCTTTAGCCATTAATCAAATTCCTTAAAATTTATTTCTTACCGGCAATCGCTTTGCGCGGACCTTTACGGGTACGAGCATTTGTGCGAGTGCGTTGACCACGACAAGGCAAGCCACGACGATGACGGAAGCCACGATAGCAACCCATATCCATCAGTCGTTTAATGCTCATCGTTACTTCACGACGCAAATCACCTTCAACTTCATATTTAGCAACTTGCTCACGCAAAGCGTCTAATTGAGCCTCGTCCAAATCTTTTGCTTTAGTAGTAGGAGCAATATTTGCTGCCTCACAAATCAATTTAGCACGAGTCGCACCAATACCATAAATAGCCTGAAGGCCAATTACGATATGGGCATTATTAGGGATATTTACCCCTGCAATACGAGCCATATTTTTTCCTTTTTAGGGCAAAGTATGTCACTATACCACAAAATCAAGAGTTAAGAAAACTAACTTCTTAGCCTTGACGTTGTTTGTGACGTGGGTCAGTACAAATTACGCGAACTACACGATTACGACGAATAATCTTGCAATTGCGACAAATTTTCTTTACAGAAGGTTGTACACGCATTTTATTTCCTTTTATCGTTTATCTTGCTCGGAAAACAATCCGAGCACGGGTTAAATCATAAGGAGTTAGTTCAACTGTTACCTTATCACCTGGAGAAATACGGATATAGTGCATTCGCATTTTTCCAGAGATATGACCAAGTACTACATGATCATTTTCCAGTTTTACTTTAAACGTTGCATTGGGCAAAGTCTCAAGGATTTCACCCTGCATCTGTATGGTATCTTCTTTAGCCATAAGCCTACTTACGTGATAAAGATTTCATATCTGGACGACTCATCAAATCTTCATACTGACTACTCATTACGTAGGAATTGATTTGCGTCCTAAAATCCATTGTAACGACAACCAAGATAAGCAAAGACGTTCCGCCTAAATAGAAAGGCACATTCAATGCTGTCGTTAAAAATTCAGGTATCAGACAGATTGTAGTGATATACAAAGCACCAAATAATGTCAGTCTCAGTACAACTTTTTCCAAATATCTAGAAGTTTGCTCACCTGGGCGAATACCAGGTACAAATGCACCACTTTTCTTCAAATTCTCAGCCATTTCTTTAGGGCTAAATACTAAAGCAGTATAGAAATAGCAGAAGAAGATAATAGTTGTTGCAAATAATACAATATACAAAGGCTGCCCATGTTGCAGCATTGCAGCAACCTTGTGAAGAATAGAATTCGTACTATTTGAACCAAACCAACCTAAAAGAGTAGATGGAAAGAGAATAATACTGGAAGCAAAAATAGGAGGAATAACACCGGCCATATTTAGCTTGAACGGCATATGAATGCTTTGTCCTGGCATCATTCCAGAGCCAAATTGCCTTTTAGCATAATGCACAGGAACCTTACGCTGAGCACTTTCAAAATATACTACAGCATAGATCAACAGCAAAATACCAATAACAATGGATACTGCCATTAACATACTCATAGAGCCTTGTTCAGTCAAAGTCAACAACCGAACAATACCAGATGGAATACCCGATACAATACCTGCTGTAATAATTAAGGAAATACCATTACCGATACCACGTTCGGTAATCTGCTCCCCCAACCACATCAAAAACATCGTACCTGTAACCAAACAGACTACTGTAGAAATATGAAACTCAAGCGAACTTGTTACAACAACTCCTTGCTGATAAACAAATGTTGCAACACCAAAGCTTTGTAATACAGCCAATAATACCGTCCCATACCTAGTATATTTCGTAATTATTTTCCGACCAGCTTCACCTTCCTTTTTTAAAGCTTTTAAAGAAGGAATGATCTCTGAAGCAAGCTGAACAATAATCGACGATGAAATATAAGGCATGATACCAATTGCAAATATACTAAAGCGCTCCAACGAACCACCCGAGAACATATTTAACATTCCGAATATGCCGTTTGCAGCGCCTTCGTATAACTTAGCTAATGCAACAGCATCTACGCCCGGTACCGGTATATGAGCACCAATACGGAAAACGACTAAAGCTCCTAATAGAAACACTAGACGTTTTTTCAGATCTCCAAATTTGGATAATCCTGATAAAGATTGTTGATTAGCCACTATAGTGCAAGCCTTATTCTTCTACTTTGCCACCAGCAGCTTCAATTGCAGCTTTAGCACCTTTAGTAGCTTTTACACCTTTCAAGGTAACCGCTTTTGAAATTTCACCAGAAGCAATAACTTTTACATTAGAAGCAGTCGCAGGAATCAGACCAGCTTGTTTAAGAACCAAAACATCAATTTCGTTTACAGCAATCAGATTCAACTCACTCAAACGAACTTCAGCATTAGCGGCAGCAGTCAAAGATTTGAAACCACGCTTAGGCAGGCGACGTTGCAAAGGCATTTGACCACCTTCAAAACCTACCTTGTGGAAACCGCCAGCACGGCTTTTTTGACCTTTATGGCCACGACCACCTGTTTTACCCAGGCCACTACCAATACCACGGCCTACACGACGACTAGCGTGAGTAGCACCCTCAGCAGGTTGAATAGTATTCAAAAACATATTAAGACTCCACTTTCAACAAGTAGCTGATTTTATTGATCATACCACGGTTTTCAGGGGTATCCAAAACCTCTACTGTATGCTCACGGCGACGCAAACCTAAACCACGAGCACAAGCACGATGAGATTCAATTGTACCGATCAGGCTCTTAACCAATGTAACTTTAATCTTTTTTTGCTCAGTCATGGTTAACTCCCAAAATATCTTCTACTGTCAAACCACGTTTAGCGGCAATATCAGCAGGGGTATACAGTTTAGACAAACCGTCTAATGTAGCACGTACAATATTGTAAGGGTTAGTAGAACCATGCACTTTAGCTGAGATATTATGGATACCCATAGCATCAAATACTAAACGCATTGGACCACCAGCTTTTACACCGCTACCTTCTTTAGCAGGTTGCATAAATACTTTAGTAGCGCCATGACGACCAATAACTTCATGATGAATAGTACCATTTTTCAAAGGTACTTTAATCATAGAGCGGCGTGCTTGATCCATTGCTTTTTGAACAGCAACTGGCACTTCTTTTGATTTACCCTTACCCATACCGATGCGACCATCACCATCACCAACAACAGTCAGTGCAGAGAAAGCCATGATACGGCCACCTTTAACTACTTTAGTCACGCGATTAACTGCGACCATCTTTTCAATCAGGCCGTCACCGCGTTCTTCAATTT
>ERZ772999.1034-NODE-1034-length-16873-cov-6.219943_pt1 | contig 16873 bp, 18 predicted proteins | sample MGYA00511467_ERZ772999 | MGnify/ENA primary metagenome ERZ772999 (study PRJEB29015, sample SAMEA2738064) | human oral metagenome | biome: human oral; feature: human-associated habitat; material: saliva | place: China | collected 2218 ... | reverse complement strand
AACAAAGCTTCGGTACGCTGCACCGTAAATTCCGCTACGCCCGGGCAGCCTATTTCGGGCTGATTAAAGTGAGTGCGCAAAGCCATCTGAAGGCGATGTGTTTGAACCTTTTGAAAGCAGCCAACAGGCTAAGTGCGCCTGTTACTGCCTAAAAGGCGGTTGGATGCCTGATTAATCAGGTATTCAAGAGAGATTAAGGGGGTATTTGAGTAGAAGCAGTGCATATTTGAAACAAAAACAGCCGAAAACCTGTGTTTAGGTTTCGGCTGTCTGGGGAAGGGCTTTTTTGCAAAGGTCTCGGCCTTATATATTTTGCCTCTTTGATATGTCTTTTCTTATTGGTTTTATCAAATATAAAAAAGCGTACCTTGTTAGGTACGCTTTTTTCAATCCGACTCAAAATTAGAATTTTGCACCGGACTCATTTGCCATAAAGTCTACAGCCGCTTTAACTTCATCGTCACTCAAGCTGCTGTTGCCGCCTTTGGCAGGCATTGAATTAAAACCTTCAAGCGCGTGTTTGTGCAAAGTATCTTTACCTTGCTTAATTCGAGGAGCCCAGTCGTCTTTTTTTCCGACAACAGGTGCGCCCGGAATCATACCGCCATGACATGTTTTACAGTTGGCTTCAAAAACAGCTTTGCCATCTACCTTAACTGGAGCCGCTTCTGCTTTTTCAGCAGGTTTGGCTTCAGCAGCCGGAGCAGCTTTAGCATCTGAAGCAGCTTTATCGGCAGCAGGAGCCGAAGCGGCCGCCGGAGCAGAAGCATCGGCAGGTTGAGCTGCCGGAGCAGGCTCGGCTTTTTTAGCAGGAGCTTTTTTACCGTCTTTGTTGGACAAACCCCAAACATAAGCAGTCATGATGTGCAGTTTGTCTTTGTCGAGGAAACGACCCCAAGCAGGCATTTGGCTGCTGTGACCGTTGGTAATGGTTTCGGTAATCGCTTTTTGAGTACCGCCCCACAACCATACATCGTCAGTCAGGTTCGGACCGAGACCTTGGATACCTTGACCTTTGTCGCCGTGACAAGTGAAACAGTTGGCAGGTGGGCCACTAAACAGGGCTTTACCGCGTTCTGCACGTTCTTCGTCGTATTGACCTTTAGGTTTAGAAAGAGACATAACATATTGTGTTACGTTTTTCACGCCTTCTTCACCCAAAGCAGGACCCCATGCAGGCATGGTGGCAGTATGGCCTTTTTCGATGGTTTCCTGAATCTTTTCAGGTTCACCGCCCCACAACCAATCGTCGTCGGTCAAATTCGGGAAGCCTTTTGAGCCTTTGGCATCTGAGCCGTGACATTGGATACAGTAGGTATTGAAAAGGTTTTGTGCAATAGCACGGGCTTCAGGGTCTTTAGCCACTTTCTCAATCGGCATATTGGAAAATTTAGCATACACTTTACCGTATTGCTGATTGGCTTTGGCAACTTCTTCTTCATATTGACCATGGCTGCTCCAGCCCCACAGGCCTTTGTAATCGCCGATACCCGGATACATAATCAGGTAGCCGACGCCAAACAGCCATGTGCAGACATAAAGCCAAAACCACCAACGTGGCAGAGGGTTGTTGTACTCCGAAATGCCGTCCCACTCATGACCTGTGGTTTTTACTTCTTCGCCTTTTTTAGGGCGTTTCACAACGTTTTGCGAAAGCAGAAGCCAAGCCAGGCCGATGAAGCTGAGCACGACGATAACGGCAATATATATACTCCAGAAACTACTGGTAAATTGGGATGTTGTGTTCATTATTTTGCTCCGTGATCACGGACTGACTGAGCTTGATCGTCCTTTTCAGACGGCCTTTGTTCGTCATTATCGAAAATACTGCTGGCAGCATCGTCATAGTTTTTCTTATTGCGTCTATTGAACACAATATAGAGGACTAAAATAAAGCTGATGAATACCCAAACAGTAAAGAGCGAGCGAGCCCAGTTAGCGTCCATGATGTTACCTTACGTTTTTCAATGCCAAGCCCAAGCCTTGCAGGTAGGCGATAACAGCGTCCAGCTCTGATTTGTTGGCCAGCATTTCAGGTGCTTTGGCAATTTCTTCATCGCTGTAAGGTGTACCCACTTTACGCAGGGCTTTCATATGCGCCACAGTTGCCTCGGCATCGACTTTATTGCGTGCGAGCCATGGGAATGCAGGCATATTGGACTCCGGCACAACGTCGCGCGGGTTCAGCAGGTGGATACGGTGCCATTCATCGGAATAACGGCCGCCGACACGAGCCAAATCCGGGCCGGTACGTTTAGAACCCCATTGGAACGGATGGTCATAAACAGACTCACCGGCAACAGAGTAATGACCGTAACGTTCGGTTTCTGCACGGAATGGACGAATCATTTGAGAGTGGCAGTTGTAGCAGCCTTCGCGCACATAAATATCACGACCGGCCACTTGCAGGGCGTTATATGGTTTCACGCCGGGTGCAGGTTCGGTAACTGCCTTGGTGAAGAACAGCGGAACAGCCTCAATCAGAAGGCCGACGCTGACTACAAGCAGGGTGAATACAATCAGTACACCGACTTTTTCTTCAGCTAATTGTTGTAATTTCATTTTGGTAGCCTATCTTTCTTGTCATTAGTGGTGTTGAGTTTGAGAAACCGCAGGAATCTCAGCATCAACTGCTTTACCACTGATAGCAGTACGGTAAACGTTATATGCCATGATGCACATACCGCTCAGGTACAGAAGACCGCCGGTGAAACGAATCATGTAGTAAGGCATGGTACGTTTTACGGATTCAACGAAGGAATAAGTCAGCGTGCCGTCGTCATTCAAAGAACCCCACATCAGACCTTGCATTACGCCGGCAATCCACATTGCAGCGATATACAGAACCACGCCGATGGTCGCGATCCAGAAATGCGCCTCAACCAATTTGGTGCTGTACATTTCATTTTTGCCGAACAAGCGGGGAATCATGTAGTAAACGGAACCGATGGTTACAAAGCCCACCCAGCCCAATGCACCGGCGTGAACGTGTGCAACAGTCCAGTCGGTGTAGTGGCTCAGAGCGTTAACCGTTTTGATAGACATCATCGGGCCTTCAAACGTAGACATACCGTAGAAGGACAGAGATACGATCAAGAATTTCAAAATCGGGTCGGTACGCAGTTTGTCCCATGCACCAGACAGAGTCATGATACCGTTGATCATACCGCCCCAAGAAGGTGCGAACAGGATCAAAGACAATACCATACCCAAAGATTGAGTCCAGTCAGGCAATGCGGTGTAGTGCAAGTGGTGAGAACCTGCCCACATATAAGTGAAAATCAAAGCCCAGAAGTGGACGACGGACAAGCGGTAAGAGTAAATCGGACGGCCTGCTTGTTTAGGTACGAAATAGTACATCATACCCAAGAAGCCGGCTGTCAGGAAAAAGCCCACCGCATTGTGGCCGTACCACCATTGAACCATCGCATCAATCGCACCTGCGTAAACCGGATAAGATTTCATCAAACCGGCAGGGATGCTGATATTATTGACGATGTGCAACAGCGCAACGGCCAAGATAAAGCCGCCGTAGAACCAGTTGGCAACGTAAATATGTTTGATTTTACGTTTGGCAATCGTACCGAAGAATACGATAGCGTAGGCAACCCACACCAGCGTAATCAAAATGTCGATAGGCCATTCCAGCTCAGCGTATTCTTTACCTTGGGTGTAACCCATAGGCAAGCTGATAGCCGCAGCCACGATGACAGCCTGCCAACCCCAGAAGGTAAATGCAGGCAACCAACCGCCAAACAGACGGGTATTACATGTACGTTGAACAACGTAGTATGATGTACCGATCAAACCGCAACCGCCGAATGCAAAAATAACCGCATTGGTGTGCAGAGGACGCAGGCGGCCGAAGTGGAACCAAGGTCCGATATTGGATAAATCGAGGGCTGGAGCAAAAAGCTGGGCAGCGACGATAACGCCGACCAACATGCCCACAATACCCCAAACTACAGTCATGATGGCGAACTGGCGCACCACTTTGTAGTTATAAGTTTGTGTGTCCATGGAAGTCTCCATAAATTATGGGTATAAAAAATTTTTATCTCACCTCAACCATTACGTTTATGAAAAGCGCAATACGGCTAAGGCTCAAATTTTTCTAAATTTAACATAGACACCACAACATGCCAAGCAAAATTACATTCCATATTGCATAAAACCTTTAGTGAGACATAATCTCATTTCTTTTATAATCAATAAATTATTTAAACATATCCAATAAATCGGGCACAGCATTTTTTCAAGCCCCCTTTTTCATACAGTTTTATTGATATAGATTAAGCCCACCCCTTAAAACCCCTTCTTCTTAATAAACTTTAGCAAATTAACCAATAGCTATGATTAATTACAAAATTACCCCCAACTTTCTGTCTCATGAATGGCACATCACCTTATCATTCACTCAACCCAATGATTCAGAAACAGAAATCAGCTTACCCAACTGGGTTCCCGGCAGCTACCTCATCCGTGACTTTGCCCGCCACATCACGCACATCAGCGCGCGCTGCAACGGCAAAGCCCAACCGCTGACACAAACCAGCAAAAACCATTGGCAAACCCCTGCTCTCAGTGGAGCGTGGGAAATTTACTACACTGTTTACGCATTCGACTTATCCGTTCGTGGCTCGTTCCTCAGCACCGAGCGCGGCTTTTTCGACGGCGCGTGTCTATTCTTAAAAGTCCACGGACAAGAACACTGGCCACATCAAATCGAGTTTTCCACCCTCCCACACACATGGCAGATAGCCACCACCCTGCCCCAAACCTCGGCGACCACTTTTCAGACGGCCTCATACGCCGAGCTTATCGACCACCCGGTTGAAACAGGCATCATCGAGTTTCTCGAATTTGAAGCACAAGGCATTCCCCACCGTATTGCATTAAGCGGCATCTATCCCGATTTTGACCGCGCCCGCTTCCTCGCCGATATTCAAAAAATCTGCGAAACCGAGTTGGCGATGTTCCCCTCCCCTGCCCCGTTTACCGAATACCTTTTCTTACTACATCTGGGCGACAACCTCTACGGCGGGCTGGAACACATCAGCAGCACCGCCCTACTCGCCGACCGCCACAGTCTGCCACCCTATAATATGGGCGAAGCCGACAAAGCCTATACCGAATTGCTCGGCCTCTTTTCCCATGAATACTTCCACGCATGGAACGTTAAATCCATCAAACCGGCCGTATTCGCACCTTACAACCTCGACCAAGAAAACTACACCGAGCAACTTTGGGCATTTGAAGGCATTACCTCCTACTACGACGACCTCTTTCTAGCCCGAAGCAAAACCATCAGCCCCGAAGCCTACCTTACCCTGCTTGCACAAGGCATAACACGCGTCCAGCAGACACAAGGCCGTCTGAAACAAACACTTGCCCAATCCAGTTTCAGCGCATGGGACAAGTTCTACAAACAAGACGAAAACAGCCCCAACGCCATCGTCAGCTATTATCAAAAAGGCGCACTAGCCGCACTTTGCCTCGACCTCATCATCCGTGAAAAAAGCCAAGGCAAATACACCCTCGACAGCGTGATGCAGCAACACTATCGCGACTGGTGCAACACCCATCAAGGCATACCTGAAAAACACTGGCAAACCCGTTGCCAAGAAATAACCGGTTTAGATTTAGAAACCTTCTTTCAGACGGCCTTATACAGCACCGAAGACCTTCCGCTCGCAGAATGCCTGCAAAGCGTAGGTGTCAAACTCGACTTTATCCCACTGCCCCGCCAACACGGAGGAGCATTTGCAAGCGAACCCCAATCGGTTGCCCCAGCCAACGATTTGGGCGCACGTTTCAAACAAAACAGCGACCATGCCGTCTTGACTCATGTATTCAATGGCGGCAGCGCAGAAAATGCCGGACTCTGCCCGCAAGACAAAATCATCGCCTTAGGCGGCTACGCCTGCAACGACCTTGCAGCACAGTGGAGCAAACTGCCTATCGGTACGCGCACCACCATCCATTTCTTCCGCCAAGGCCTGTTACGCGAGACTAGCATCACAGTTCAAGCAGCAGAAGCCAATACTGCCCTGCTGCACATTACCGATCGCCAAAAACTCGAAAACTGGTTGTACAATCATTAAATAAAACTTCAAACGGCCTGCCACTTCCTAGGCCGTCTGAAATCAACATATCCATTTAATATAAAGAAAGGAAAAACTATGCCCATCCGTAAACTGACCGACACCCTCTATATTGCCCCCCAACTGACCGAAGCCGATGTCCAAGAAGCCGTACGTCTCGGCATCCAAACCGTCATCTGCAACCGCCCGGACGGCGAAGAAGAAAACCAACCGGCTTTTGCCGAAGTACAAAACTGGTTTAAAGAGGCCGGCATCAACCAATTCTCACACCAGCCCGTCGTTGCGCCTCAAATCAATGCAGCCGATGTCGCAGCCTTCCAAAATCTGTTGCAACTATCTCCGGCTCCCATTCTTGCCTTCTGCCGCACCGGTACTCGCTGCTCCCTGCTTTGGGGTTATCATCAAGTGCAACACGGCGCATCTGTAGCCGAAGTAGTTGCCGCAGCCGAACAGGCAGGCATCAACCTCAGCAACTTTGAAGCCCGCCTGCAAGAAGCCAAAGATAAAGGTTTGGCTTAAACTTAATTTATATAGTAAGTAGCAGCCTTTAAACCAATCAGACCGTCTGAAACCCATTTTTCAGACGGCCTGATAGCTTTTATTCACAATCAGACCTTATTTTTAATTTATTTCCACTATCCTAAAAATATATTTTCTAAATCAAATCCGAATTGACCTGTATCAATACCCTGACCCTATTTTCATTTATAATGCCTTTCAATGCTTCAGGGCCAAGCCCGAATCCTCCAGTTTTCCTCTAGTAAGAGCCAGCTCTCTTATTAAATGATTTTTCTTTCCTCTTGATGTGTGTGTGTTTGGGTGTGGCTGAGTGCCACCCCCTTTTTTTATACCTACCCTCTTGAAGGCCGTCTGAAACTTTCAGACGGCCTTTTCTTTCCCCTAGCAAAAATAGTATAAAATCCCCTTATCGTTCAAACCACAAACCCCAAACACCATGGTCAACAAACTCACTCCCCCTCCCAGCCTGCCCGATCCGCAAGACCTCCGCGCCGTTATCGCCTACAACATGCGCCTCTACCGCGTCAACCACGGCTGGTCGCAAGAAGAACTCGCACGCCAATGCGGACTCGACCGTACCTACGTCTCCGCCGTCGAGCGCAAACGCTGGAACATCGCCCTTTCCAACATCGAAAAAATCGCATCCGCGCTTAAAATCGCCCCTTACAAACTCCTCCTTCCGCCGCAAGAAATGCTCCGCCAAATGACCGAGCCTGCCGATACCCAAGCCTAATTCACAGCCAGATACCATCATGACCGCCGCCCAACAAGCCATCCAAACCTACCAGCAGCAAAAAGCCGCAGCAGAAACTGCCTATCGCCAAAACAACCGCCCTACCGCTTACTTCCGCGACCATATCACCGCTGCCGAAACCCTGCTGCAAACCCTCTGGCAAATCCACTTTCCCGACAGCAACGACATCAGTCTCATTGCCATCGGCGGCTTCGGGCGTTGCGAACTCTATCCCCATTCCGACTGGGATTTAGCGATTATTTCCTCAGCCCCATTTTCAGACGGCCTGCAACAACAAACCGCCCAATTTATCCAAACCCTTTGGGACGCACGCCTCAATCCAGCCATCAAAAGCGGCAGCATAGAAGAAATCCTCCAAAGTACCCAAAACGACATTACCGGCGAAACCGCCTTTCTTGAAGCACGCCACCTACAAGGCAATGCCAACCTTACCGCCCAACTTCTAAACAAACTCAACACACGCCGCGACACAGCCGCCTTTATCGAAGCCAAACTCCTCGAAATGGAGCAACGCCATACCAAATCCCAAGGCACAGGCGCACAACTCGAACCCAACATCAAAACCTGCCCCGGCGGCCTGCGCGACATCCACACCCTTATCTGGACAGCCAAAGCACAAGGCATAGACAGCAACCCCACCGCCCTCGTTACCGCCGGCGTCCTCACACGCACCGAAGCCGGCATGCTTGCCCATGGCTACCGCCGTCTCGCCAATATCCGCATTCACCTCCACCTTACCGCCGACCGCCCCGAAGACAGGCTGCTTTTCGACTACCAGTCCCAAGTTGCCGAAAGCTTAGGCTATACCCAACCCGACATCCGCGGCAGAAGCGAAGCCCTGATGCACACCTTCTACCGTGCCACCAAAGCCATCAAACAACTCAACGGCATCCTCATTCCGGTTCTCAAAAACCATCAAACCTCCAGCCGTCCCCGACATATCCACCCCATCGACAGCCGCTACAAACGCATCGGCCACCAAATCGCCGCCAACGACCTTGCCCTGTTCGAGCAAAATCCCGAACACATCTTCACCATCATCCAAACCATGCAGGAGCAAAACATCACCACCATCGAGCCGCAAACCCTGCGTGCATGGTGGGCTGCCACACGAAAAATCAATACCCGTTTCACCCAAAATCCAGAAAACCGCCGCCGCTTCATCCAATTCTTCAAACACGGCACCGGCCTTACCCAAACCCTCCGTTTTCTCAACCTCTACGGCGTACTTGGCCGCTATCTCCCCGCATGGGAAAAAATCACCGGCCTGCTCCAACACGACCTCTTCCATATTTACCCCGTAGACGACCATATCCTGACCGTCGTCCGCAATATGCGCCGTCTCGCCATCGAAACCCACAGCCACGAAATGCCCGAGGCCAGCGCCATCATGCAGGCCTACCCACGACCACATGTCCTCTACACCGCCGCCCTGCTGCACGACATCGCCAAAGGCCGTGGCGGCGATCACGCAAAAGAAGGCATCAAAGACGCACAACAATTCGCCGCCAACCACTACTACACCGAAGAAGAAAGCCACCTCCTCGCATGGCTGGTTGAAAACCACCTGCTCATGTCCACCGTTGCCCAAAAAGAAGACATCCAAGATCCCCATGTCCTCCAAGCCTTCTGCCGCCGTATTCCCACACGCGAATACCTCGACGCACTCTACCTGCTTACCATTGCCGACATCCGCGGTACCAACCCCAAACTTTGGAACACATGGCGCGCCAGCCTGCTCCAAACCCTCTACCACAGCACTGCCGCCGTTTTAAACAGCAAACATCACGATCCCGAACGCCTCCCCAACCGACGCGAACAAGCTTCGACCGATCAGCTCACGCGCGCGGCCGTTCCCCTCAAAAACCAACAAAAGCTCCGCTGCATTCTCGGCAGCGCATACTACGTCCGCCATCAGACACGGGAAATCCTCTGGCACACCGCAAATCTCGCCTACGACACCCAAAGTCCGGCCGTCCGCAGCCGCATCCTTCCCCAAAGCAACAGCCTTCAAGTCATGGTGTTCATGCCCAATGGCGACCGCCTCTTCGCACGCCTCTGCCGTATCTTCAGCAGCCACCGTTTCGACATCCAAGCCGCCCGCGCCTTCATTACCGAGCACGACTACATCCTCGACACCTTTATCCTGCAACTTCCCGACAATCTCCCGCCCGAAGAATATCCCGACCGCCAAAGCGCACTCGAAGCCGAGCTCAACAGCTTCATCCACGGCAATACCACCGTCCAAAAACAAAGCAGCCGCCCACACATCAGCCGCCGCATCCGCCACATCCCCATTCCTCCTACCGTGATCATCACCCCCGAAGAAGATTACCCCGGCTGGCACACCATAGACATCACCGCCGTCAACCGCCCCCACCTCCTCGCCGACATCGCCGAGACCTTCTTCGCACACAACATCAGCCTGCGCTACGCCAAAATCACCACCTTGGATCAGCGCATTGAGGACAGCTTCATCACCTACAGTCCATCCCTACAAGACCCGCAAACCCAAAACACCCTAAAACAAGCACTAATCGAAGTCTTGGCCCCATAAAGGCCGTCTGAACATCTTAAAAACATAGGGTGAGCATTTTTTGCTCACCCTAATCACATCCAAATATATAAACATCCTGAATATACCCTTCTAAAACACTCAAGAAATCCAAAGCCTTAAAATGCGAACCAAAACTTCCTTCTGACATAAAACTACATTCCAAAATCATAACCTATATGAATATAATTCTAATGACAAATTTTCATTCACCTATTACACCAAACCCTCTTTAAAAATCCTTCCTGCCAAATCTTTTCCCCATTTATATTCAAACAAAATACGCATACAAAATAAAACCCTTAAAAAACAAAAAAATAAAATCAAAAAATATTAAACTCACCGATTAATCCATAAAAATACCGCCCATCCAAATCAATTAACATATTATTAAACAAGCTTAATTTCTGACAAAAAACGTCACACACCCAAACTTATCTCCCTTCCCTGTCACAAAAAACACAAAACTGACAAAAAACGTCAACCACCCAATTTCCCTAAAATCCTGAAACTTTCAAACAAAACCTCATAAAATTTAAAAATTAAAAAATAAACCCAATAAAAACAATAAATAAAAAAATAAAAAATAAAATTTTTAACCAGCTTTGTACACTTGGCACACCGCCTGCTTGAAACAACACGTCCGATAAGGCCCAAGCCTCAAAGCAGCAAGCCCGACGGAAGCTGTATATTCCTTCTTACTTTATGGTTTACTCATAATACATAGTGCCAAGCACATTACGGACTTTTTACTTAAACATAATTATTCACACTTTCAAACTGGAGTTTTAAACAATGAAAGCAATCCAAAAAGGTTTTACCCTGATCGAATTGATGATCGTCATCGCGATTATCGGCATCTTGGCAGTTATCGCCCTGCCTGCATACCAAGACTACACTGCACGTGCCCAAGTTTCTGAAGCCATCTCTTTGATGGAAGGTCAAAAGTCCGCTGTTGTTGAATACTATGCAGATAAAGGTAAATGGCCTACTAGTAATGCAGAAGCAGGTATTGCAGATAAGGGAAGCATTCAGGGTAAATATGTTGAAGAAGTAGAAGTCAGTGGTGACGGTGTTATTACTGCCAAAATGAAAGCTACTGACGTAAATAACGAAATTAAAGGCAAAACCGTATCTCTTACTCCTCATGCCCCTGCTGCTGCTGCTGCTGGCGCTGCTGCAACTGCTAGCGGCTCCTTCACTTGGACCTGTACAAAAGGTACTATTGATAGCAAATTCTTGCCTTCTTCTTGCCGTTAATAATTTGTTACCAACAAATTTAAAAGCTTAAAGAGTAAATCCCATAATATGATTATGGGATTTGCTTTATAAAATAAAAATAAGAAAACGACATACTCAAAAAATGAAAAAACTACGCAAAACCCAAACCGGTTTTAGCCTGATTGAGTTGATGATTGTTATCGGCATTATCGGCATTTTGGCAGTAGCAGCTCTTCCCGCATACCAAAACTATGTTGCCCGAGCACAAGTAGCAGAAGGCATTATGCTGGCAGGCAGTATGAAAAGCTACGTCGAAGAAGCCTATGCAGATAAAGGTAGCTTACCGCTTGACCTCAATATCAAGCAACTCGCTTCAGACGACAATAAAGTCGGTAACTATGTAAAGATTGTCCGTATTGAAGATAATGGCACTATTGTTGCCGCCATCGGTAATCAAGCCGCTGTTCCTGTGAAGAATACCGAAATCCACTTGACACCAAGTTTTGCAAAAACAGGTAGTACTAAAGGTACAACAATTTGGTCTTGCGGTGGTACCATGGATACATACTTCCTTCCTGTGTCCTGCAAACAAAGCTTGTAAGTCCCAAAACACAAAAATACATTGCGAAGAAAACACCCCAAACAAAGCCAAATACAAACGCGGAAAACGAATCAAAGCAAAAAAACAAAACTCTCCAAAACAAGGTCATTAAGAGCCTGAATGATCACATTACGAAAATAAATGCCGTCTGAAATTCATTTTCAGACGGCCTCTTTATATCTAATCCTAATATGACATAAAACTTTGGTCTTGATTAGTTTCAGACGGCCTTCATCTTTTCACAACTACATAAAACAAATTCGCAACACCCCTGATAAGACAATTTGTCGCACATCTGAACTCAATATATAATTTAACCATGCAAGTCTTTATTTTTAAGCATTTTTCATTTTCAAAACATACATTGCCTACATTGGGAGAACCATCATGCCTCATCTGAATTTAGATAAAACGGATTTAAAGATTCTGCAGGTTTTGCAGGAAAACGGGCGGTTGAGCAATGTTGAACTTTCTGAAAAGGTGGCGCTCTCCCCTTCTCCCTGCCTGCGCCGTCTCAAGCAGCTTGAAGATGCGGGCATTATTCAAAAATACGCCGCCCAGCTTTCCCCTGTCTCTTTGGGCCTGGGTTTGCAGGCTTTTATCCGTGTATCGATTAGCAAGGCAAAAGATGCGCGCGAGGATTTTTCCGAATCTGTCCGCGTTTGGCCGGAAGTATTGAGCTGCTTTGCTTTAACGGGTGAAACCGACTATCTGCTCCATGCCTTTTTTACCGATATGAACGCGTTTTCCCATTTTGTTTTGGACACGCTGCTTTCACACCACGGCGTGCAAGATGCACAATCGAGTTTTGTGTTGAAAGAAATTAAAAACACGACCGCTCTGCCTTTGGTTCATTTGGTTCAGGATTGATGACTTGAAACTGATAAAGGCCGTCTGAACAACAGACGGCCTTTTAAATTCCAATGGTTTGCTTTCACGTCCATACACTTGTATACTTTTTAAGAATAATTCACATAAGCTTTTACTATGACAGACACCACCCATCTCGATACCAATACTGTTTCAGAACATACCAAACAATGGCTGGAAAAAGCCGTTATCGGGCTGAATCTTTGCCCATTTGCCAAAGCGCCGCACGTTAAAAACCTGGTTCGCATCGTTGTCAGCGAAGCCCGTCATTTGGACGGTTTCCTTGAGGACTTGGATCGTGAATTGCAGCTTCTGGGCAATACGCCCGCTTCGGAATTGGAAACCACTTTACTGGTTCATCCGACGCTGTTCCCTGATTTTGAAACCTTCAACCAAATGCTGGAAATTGCCGACGATGCGGTTGTAGAAAACGAATTGGAAGGCATTGTCCAAATTGCGCCGTTCCATCCCGATTTCCAATTTGAAGGCACAGAAGCCGACGACATTAGCAACTACACCAACCGCTCGCCCTACCCGACCTTGCACTTGATTCGTGAAGACAGTATTGCCAAAGCGGCTGAAGCATTTCCTGATGCCTCGGCAATTTTCGACCGCAATATCGCGCTGCTGGAAAAAATGGGGCATGAGGGATGGGATAAGTTAGACATTCCGCGTTGTCCATTTCCGCATCACAAGCCGTCTGAAAACAAATAATTGGTGACGGGAAGATGGTTCGCTATTTATTGATTTTTTGTGGCGCATTGTCACTCGTCTTGGGCATTATCGGCATTTTCCTGCCATTACTGCCGACTACGCCTTTCATTTTATTGACTGCCGCCTGCTGGGCAAAAGCTTCGCCGCGCTTCCACAATTGGCTGTATCATCACCGCTATTTCGGCCCGATCATACAAAACTGGGAAAATAACGGAGCTGTGCCACGCAAGGCAAAATTCTTCGCTATCGGCATGATGGCCCTTTCTTGCCTGTTTATGTTTTGGCAATTTCCAGAACGCTGGTGGATTGGTGTCGTATCATCAGTCTTCTGTAGTTGCGTGGCTGTGTGGATGTGGTTACGGCCGGAGGCATAAAATTAAACAGGTGGGCATTTTCGCTTACCTGTTTTTTATTTTCATATCTAATTTATCCATCAAAACAATCAGTAAGAACCAAAACACCCTATTCGACCCTCATTTTTCGGACGGCCTCCATTTATTCAATTAAATGTAAATTTTAGCTAAAATTAATTCAAAGTATTTTTTCGATAGCATTATTTCTAAGATTTCAAACTCCTGTTTCAAAAACATTTTTTTACTACTTCCAACTACGCCCATCGCTTTTATTTCTTTATTTGTATCAACATTTCTTTTGATTCCAACACTCTAAACCGTCCCTTAACACTTGCTTTGCGTTATACTTTCCCCTGACACCACCGCGCAGTTCGTCTGGACATTTTCAGACGGCCTGAATATTTCACCGCCGTGCTTTCTCAACGAAGTTTCTAACGGCGCAACAGAATAAAAAGGAAATACTATGCGCTCTCTCTCATTTTTACTGCTTCTTGCCGCCTTTCCTGCTGCGGCATCCGATTTTGACGGCTCATCCGCAAGCCTGCTTTGGGGTCTGCCGTTTGCACTGATTCTCTTGTCCATTGCACTCGGACCTCTGTTTTTCTCCCGTATTTGGCACCATCACTTCGGCAAAATTACAGCGTTTTGGACGCTGCTGTTTTTAACGCCGTTTATCGTAACCTTTGGTTTCGGAGCAGGCGTACACACCGTTGCCCATGCGTTGGTTGAAGAATATATCCCCTTTATCCTGCTGCTTTTGGCACTCTATACCATTTCAGGCGGTATTTTTGTCAGCGGCGATTTGCACGGCTCGCCTAAATTGAACACAACCCTGTTGGCAGTCGGTACGGCTTTGTCGTCCATCATGGGGACGACAGGCGCGGCTATGTTGATGATTCGTCCGCTTTTGAAAGCCAACCATAAACGCCACTACCGCGTTCACATTGTGATTTTCTTCATTTTCTTGGTAGCGAATATCGGCGGCGGTCTGACTCCTTTAGGCGATCCTCCTCTGTTCTTAGGATTCCTGAAAGGCGTAGATTTCATGTGGACGGTCAAACACATGCTGATGCCTGTATTGATCAGTTCTGTGGTTTTGCTGGCCGTTTTCTACATCATCGACAGCCGACACTTCAACCGTGAACAAAGCGAGCACCTTGCTCCCGCTCCTTCCGATAAAGAAGAAAAAGTCAAAATCTACGGCAAATGGAATTTTCTGTTACTGGCCGGTGTAGTCGGTGCGGTTTTGCTGTCCGGTTTGTGGAAACCAAATCATCCGGGCTTTGAAATCTTGGGTAGCCATTATGCCTTGCAAAACCTGATGCGCGATGGCATTTTGCTGGCTTTGACCGCCGTATCTTGGATTATTACGCCCAAACAGGTACGCGCAGGCAATGAGTTCAACTTCGAGCCGATTGCCGAAGTGGGCAAACTGTTTTTGGGTATTTTCATTACCATTTCGCCTGTTTTGGCGATTTTGAAAGCCGGCGAAACAGGCGCATTGGCTTCCGTTGTTTCTTTGGTTCACGACGCAGCAGGCAATCCGATTAATGTGATGTATTTCTGGATGAGCGGCATTTTGTCGGCATTCTTGGATAACGCGCCGACTTATTTGGTGTTCTTCAATATGGCCGGTGGCGATGCCCAAGCCTTGATGACAGGCCATCTGTTCCATTCGCTGCTGGCCGTATCTATGGGCTCCGTATTCATGGGCGCGCTCACTTATATCGGTAATGCGCCGAACTTCATGGTCAAAGCCATTGCCGAGCAGCGCGGCGTACCGATGCCCTCTTTCTTCGGCTATATGGCATGGTCGGTGATTGTATTGGTACCGCTGTTTGCCCTGCATACGATGATTTTCTTCGTTTGGCAGCTCTTTTAAACTTAGAGGCCGTCTGAAATTCAGACGGCCTTTTATTTTCAGCTATATCATCAAATATAGCGTTTAAATATCAATCAGTTAAAATTTTTTCGCTTTAACATTTCATTACATATCCCTACTTTTTTCCCACTTTTCCCGTAAAAATAAGCGTAAAACTGACATAAAACGGCCTATACCTGATAAAATCTAAAGCTTTGCTGTTTGCGTTTATTCGTTGTTTTTATAGCAAACCTCTGCTTTTTTCAGACGGCCCGTCCTTTGTTTCAAAGCATTACATGCCGTCTGAAAAAACAATCCGACATCCGAATATCAACCCACCAAAAAGTAACGCATCCTTATGATTAAGATAAAAAAAGGCTTAGACCTGCCCATCGCGGGCAGACCGGAGCAAGTCATTTATGACGGCCCGGCCATTACCGAAGTCGCGTTGCTTGGCGAAGAATATGTCGGCATGCGCCCCTCGATGAAAATCAAGGAAGGCGAAGCCGTCAAAAAAGGCCAAGTGCTGTTTGAAGACAAAAAGAATCCGGGCGTAGTATTTACTGCTCCGGCTTCAGGCAAAATCGCTGCGATTCACCGTGGCGAAAAGCGCGTACTTCAGTCAGTCGTGATTGCCGTTGAAGGCAACGACGAAATCGAGTTTGAACGCTACGCACCTGAAGCGCTGGCAAAATTGAGCAGCGAAGAAGTGCGCCGCAACCTGATTCAATCCGGTTTATGGACTGCGCTGCGCACCCGTCCGTTCAGCAAAATCCCTGCCGTCGATGCCGAGCCGTTCGCCATCTTCGTCAATGCGATGGACACCAATCCGCTGGCTGCCGACCCTACGGTCATTATCAAAGAAGCCGCCGAGGACTTCAAACGCGGCCTGTTGGTATTAAGCCGCCTGACCGAGCGTAAAATCCATGTGTGTAAAGCAGCAGGCGCAGACGTGCCGTCTGAAAACGCTGCCAACATCGAAACACATGAATTTGGCGGTCCGCACCCTGCCGGTTTGAGTGGCACGCACATTCATTTCATCGAGCCAGTCGGTGCGAACAAAACCGTTTGGACCATCAATTATCAAGATGTGATTGCCATTGGCCGTTTGTTTGCAACAGGCCGTCTGAACACCGAGCGCGTGATTGCCTTGGGTGGCTCTCAAGTCAACAAACCGCGCCTCTTGCGTACCGTTTTGGGTGCGAAAGTATCGCAAATTACTGCGGGCGAATTGGTTGAAGCAGACAACCGCGTGATTTCCGGCTCAGTATTGAACGGCGCGATTGCACAAGGCGCGCACGATTACCTCGGCCGCTACCACA
>ERZ772999.1031-NODE-1031-length-16896-cov-19.942818_pt1 | contig 16896 bp, 14 predicted proteins | sample MGYA00511467_ERZ772999 | MGnify/ENA primary metagenome ERZ772999 (study PRJEB29015, sample SAMEA2738064) | human oral metagenome | biome: human oral; feature: human-associated habitat; material: saliva | place: China | collected 2218 ... | reverse complement strand
CAGGCACCGTCGAATTCGGTACCCGCAAGGGCCGCAAGGTCGTTAACATCCTGGCTGCAGCTGAGTAATACTCACCGCTAGGGCAGAGGGGGTAGGCGCGAGTCTACCCCCTCTCGCTATAACTCCCATTCCGCGAGCAGCCCGCACGCTGTGCGGTCCTCGCGAGGAGGCGCGCCCCAACCCGGCTGCGCCTGCCGATGCATCCGCCCACCGGGCGTTGAGGCATCGGCGAAGAGAAGACTTTCCAAGATAGGAGAACCCGTGGCGGAATTCGTGGACCGCGTGGTCTTGCATGTTTCCGGCGGTCGCGGAGGCAACGGTTGCGTCTCCGTGCGACGCGAAAAGTTTAAGCCGCTGGGCGGCCCGAACGGCGGTAACGGTGGTAATGGTGGCGCGGTGATTCTGCGCGTCGACAACCAGACTACGACCCTGCTGGAGTACCACCACAGCCCGCACCAGCACGCCCCGAACGGTGATATCGGCCGCGGCGATATGCACCACGGCTTTAACGGCGAGGACCTCATTCTGACCGTGCCGCAGGGCACCGTGGTGAAGGACCGCGAGGGCAATGTCCTGGCCGACCTGCTGCACGTTGGCGACGAGTACATCGCCGCACGCGGCGGTATGGGCGGCCTGGGTAACGCCGCGTTGGCCTCGACGAAGCGTAAGGCCCCCGGCTTCGCGCTGCTGGGCACCCCCGGCGAAGAGGCCGACATCGTGCTGGAGCTCAAGTCCATCGCGGATGTGGCCCTGGTGGGTTACCCCTCGGCGGGTAAGTCCTCGCTGATTGCCGCTATCTCCGCGGCACGCCCGAAGATTGCGGATTACCCGTTCACGACCCTGATCCCGAACCTGGGCGTGGTGCAGGCCGGCGATGTGCGCTACACCGTGGCCGATGTGCCGGGCCTGATTGAGGGCGCATCGGAGGGACGTGGCCTGGGCCACCGCTTCCTGCGTCACGTGGAGCGCTCCTCGGCGCTCGTGCACGTGATTGACTGCGCGACCCTGGAACCCGGCCGCGACCCGATCAGCGACTTCGAGGTGATTCGCGGCGAGCTGCAGAACTACGAGGTCGACCCGACCGCGGGTGTGACCGTGCCGCTGCACGAGCGTCCGCAGATCGTGGTGCTGAACAAGATTGACGTGCCCGAGGCCCGCGAGCTGGCCGAGTTCGTGCGCCCCGAGTTCGAGGAGATGGGCTTCAAGGTCTTCGAGATTTCGACCGCCTCGCATGAGGGCCTGAAGCCTCTCATCTTCGCGATGGCCAAGCTCGTTGAGGAGGACCGCGCCGCCCGTGCCGCCGCCGAGAAGGAGGCCGAGCGCGTGACCGTCGAGACCCCCGTGATTCGTCCGAAGGGCTTCCGCAATAAGAAGAAGCAGGAGTTCGTGATTCGTCGTGAGGAACGCAACCTGGAGCCGCTGTTCCGCGTGATTGGCGAGAAGCCCGAGCGTTGGATTCAGCAGACCGACTTCAACAACGATGAAGCGGTCGGCTACCTGGCGGACCGCCTGGCCCGCCTGGGCGTTGAGGACGAGCTGTTCAAGGCTGGCGCCCGCGCCGGCGACGCCGTGGTGATTGGTGAGAGCGACAACTCGGTGATTTTCGACTGGGAGCCGACCATGATCGGTGGCGCCGAGCTACTCTCCTCCCCGCGCGGTACCGACGCCCGCCTGGAGGAGATTATCCGCCCGACCCGCGCCCAGAAGCGCGTGGAGTACAAGGAGCGCATGGATGCGAAGGCTGCGGCTCGTGCCGAGCTGGAATCCGAGCGCGTGGCCGGTGTCTGGACCGAGTCCGTGGAGTACCGCAAGAAGCTCAAGGAGGGCAAGGTCGACGAGAACATCGACATGCCCGGTACCGAGGACTAGGTAGAGTCCACATCGTGGCGGCGGGGGTGAGCCGGGTCGCGGGTATTCCACCCGCGGCTTAGCTCACCCCCGTCATTTCGTTGTTTTTAGCGCCGAGACGGTAGCATAGATGGGTGTACGCACGTGCATCCGGCGTCCCGCGTGGGCCCGTCGAGTGGCGCGCGTGCATCCGTGTATTTGCCCGTATCCTCACCGGTGGGCGCGTTGTTTTCCGGTGCGGTCTCTGTCCCCAGCAAGGACGGCTTCTGTGAGTGATCAGCCTATTCAGCTTGATTTCGGTGCCCCGAGCTCCGAGTCGATTCCCCCTCGTATCCCTGGACGGGTGCGTTTGGGCGTGATGGGTGGAACGTTTGACCCGATTCATCACGGGCACCTGGTGGCGGCCAGCGAGGTCGCCGCGGTGTTCGACCTGGACGAGGTCGTGTTCGTTCCGACCGGTCAGCCCTGGCAGAAGGTGGGGGAGCGGCACGTGAGCGATGCCGAGCACCGCTACCTGATGACGGTGATCGCGACCGCGTCGAACCCGCGTTTTACGGTGAGCCGTATTGATATTGACCGTGGCGGCGCCACGTACACCTTTGATACGCTTAACGAGCTGCGTAGCCTGCGCCCCGATGCTGACCTGTTCTTCATTACCGGGGCGGATGCAATCAGCCAGATTATGACCTGGCGCAATGCCCATAAGCTGTGGGACCTCGCGACGTTCGTGGGCGTGACCCGTCCCGATCACACGCTGGATCCTCCCCTTGCGGAGGGGCGTCATATTACGACGCTGAAGATCCCCGCGATGGCGATTTCTTCGACCGATATTCGCCGCCGCGCGGCTGAGGGTGCCCCCATCTGGTACTTGGTACCCGATGGCGTGGTGCAGTACATTGCGAAGTACGGGCTGTATAAGAAGGACGCTTTGACGGCCTACCGTGACGGCCTGCCTCGAGTTAAGGATGAGGCGGAGCAGTCACCCGAATCGACGAATAATGAGGGAACACATGAGTGAAGCTGCGGGTTCGAAGCCCTATAGCGAGGACGAAGCGTACCTCTACGAGACGTACGTGACCGAAGACGGCATTGAGGTGCCGCCGCCGACTAAGGTGATGGGTCCGCGCCGTCTCGCCCGTTACCGTGAGGAAGTCGCCGAGTACCTGCGCGCACACCGCCGCGGGGAGAACCCGAAGCCCGTTGAGAATATGGGTTCCGTGGTGAACACCGGCGCGATTGATCCGCAGGTTCTGGCGGTTCAACGTCGTTTCGCGGCGCTGGCAGCCCAGGGCAAGATTGAGACCGAGGCGAACGACGAGGAGAAGCTGCACGAGCCGGCCCCTCTGACCAGTAGCCTGCGCGTTCTGCGTCCCGACGAGATCGCGAAGAACCGTGTGGATGCCACCAGCCCCTCGGCTGTGGATAGCCCGCTGACCTCTTCCATCCCGGTGATTACCGTGGTCAAGGAGGAGGAGCCCGAACCGAAGATGCACGAGTACCTCGTGCGCGACGAGCCGAAGGTTGACGAGAGCGTCGTCGGCTACGCGTCCGCGCCGGCTGAGGACGAGGAATCCCCCGAGCCCAAGGACGCCCAGAAGCCCGAGGCTGCCGAGGCGCAGAAGGACGACGCATCCTCCAACCTGCCCACCCGCGTGAGCGCCGTGAACGCTCAGGGCCTGGACCTGAGCGTTCTGGACGGCTCGGTTTCTGGCGACACCGTGGATTCGGTGGACGGCGACCCGACCGTGGCCCTGAGCCCGGACGAGGTGGAGGAACTGCTGCAGCGCATGGTGGACCGCCAGGATCCCGAGGACTCCGTGGCGATGGCCGAGCTCGCCGCAGAGGAGTCCGCCGAGTCGAAGAGCGCACCGGTGGCATCGGTGGAGCGCGCGAATAGTGGATCTCAGGATGGCGGCACTCAGAAGAAGGACTCCGATAAGTCCTTCGCCGAGAAGGTTACCGAGAACCAGTCGGAGCACGAGGTGCTGAAGCCGGCCCAGAAGACCTCCCTGGCCTGGCTGTGGATGGTTCTGCTGCTGGCCCTGGTTGTTGTCGGCTTGATTATGATTTTTGGCCCGAAGTAGGCCGTGAGAACGCACCCCGCGGGGTGCTGCCGGTGGGAATGACCGGCAAGAAAGGAAGATATGACTGCTGCACAGTCCTCGGTTGAGGCTCTGCGCATTGCCGCCCGTGCGGCGGAGGAAAAGCAGGGAACGAACCTGTTCGCTGTGGATGCCTCCGACGCCATGGGCCTGATTGACGGTTTCCTGGTGGTCTCCGCTCACAACGAGCGCCTGGTGAACGCCGTGGCTGACGAGGTGGAGGACGCCCTGCGCGAGCAGGCCGGTCTGAAGCCGGTGCGCCGTGAGGGTCGTTCCTCGGGTCGTTGGATTCTGCTGGACTTCGGCGATATCGTGGTTCACGTTCAGCACGAGGAGGACCGCGAGTTCTACGCCCTGGATCGCCTGTGGGCTCAGGCCCCGCGCATCGAGCTGGGTGTGGAGAACGAGGCTCCCTTCGATATCGAGGCTGAGTCCGAGGAAGAGGCCGCACGCATCATCCCGGCGCAGGACGACGAGGCTTAGGCCTTTGGGCTGTCGCTCGGCGCGCAACGTTTTTGCGGTGCGCGTTCTGTAGTGTTTGCGTGAGGGGCGGGTTCGGTGCCCTGCATGTGGTGCACATGCGGGGCGCACGGGCCCGCCCCTTCGCCGTATTCGCGGTGCTTTGCGGGCCTCGGGCGGGGCGGCTCGGAGCTCCTAAAGTTTTTGGAAAATTTTTTGAATTTGAGCCGTCCTCGATTTGCGTAGCCCTCTGAGGTGTGTGTAATATATTCATGTTGCCTCGTTGAGGAACATAACAGAATATGGGGATATGGCGCAGCTGGTAGCGCACCTGCATGGCATGCAGGGGGTCAGGGGTTCGAGTCCCCTTATCTCCACGGAAACCTCGTTTGAGGTGCTAATCGCCCGGTTCGTAAGAGTCGGGCGATTTTGCTATCTCTAGACTCTGTATCGCGGTTTCACCCTGGAGTCGACGAACCATCACTCGGTTACGTCGCCCACCGGCCCGTGCCGGTCTTCTCGCCCCGGCGATTCTGCGTCGGCCACAACCCCCAAGGAGAAGGTTAATGGGAGAGCACACACACGCTCACCACGGCGGTCACCACGACCACTCTCATATGCACAGCCCGGAGGAAGCCGCCTCGATGCGCCCGCGCCTGCTGGTGGCTTTTACCCTGGCACTCGTCATCGTGCTGGCGCAGGCGGTTGGCTCTCTGGTTACAGGGAGTCTCGCCCTGCTGACCGATACGGCGCACGCCATTACGGATGCATCCGGGCTGCTGGTGGCGCTCACCGCGGCTTCGCTCATGACGCGTCCGGCAACCTCGCGCCACACGTGGGGTTTCCGACGCATTGAGGTGCTGGCGGCCCTGGGCCAGTCGGTGCTGCTACTGGCCGTGGGTATCTACACGGCGGTGGAGGGCGTGCATCGCCTGTTTGCCCCGCCGGAGGTGCCCGGCGCCGAGCTGCTGGTCTTCGGCGTGGTCGGCCTGGTGGCGAACGTTATTGGCATTGCGGTGCTGGCCTCTGGCCGAAACGCGAACTTCAATATGCGTGCCGCGTTCCTGGAGGTGCTCAACGACGCCCTGGGTTCGCTGGGCGTGATTGTGGCGGCTATCGTGATTTGGCTGACCGGCTTCTACCGGGCGGATGCCCTTGCGGGTCTGTTCATTGCGGCGCTGATTGTGCCGCGTGCGGTGCGCCTGATGAAGCAGACCACGGCGGTGCTCATGGAGTTCACCCCGGACGGCCTGGACCTGGATGCGATGCGTGAGCATATCTTGAGTGTTGACGGTGTGGTGGAGGTGCACGATGTGCACGCCTCGATGGTGGCGACAGGCCTGCCGGTGGTGACCGCGCACGTGGTGGTTGCCGATTCGTGCTTCCGCGACGGGTCTGCGGTGACGATTCTGGACCGTATCCGTTCGTGCGTGGCGAGCCATTTTGAGGTGTCGGTGGAGCACTCGACCTTCCAGCTGGAGACCGCCGAGCTGGGTGGCCAGGAGCCGCAGTCGGTTCGCCACCCCTAGCCGGCTTTACGTCCCCGGCACCCAGAACCCGGTCGTGCGCGCGGGCGCCGCGCGTTAGCCCACGCTGTCCACTCCGTCGTCATCCGCGGCAGTAGTTGGTAGCTTTTGGCGGCAAAAGATACACTCGTAGATGGGGTATGCCCGGGTTCTCCGGCGCATCCGGGAACGTACCCCGAACACCGAATTAGCATCACGGAGGAGACCATGCATTCACCCATCGCCACGTACCTCACCGAGTCCCTGACGACGGTCGTCTCCGATACCTCCGGGGAGCTGGCAAACTACATTCCCGAGCTGGCCGCCGTGGACCCGGATAAGCTGGCCGCGTCCATCGTGATGGTGGACGGCGAGCAGTACGCCGCCGGTGACAGCGACGTGGAGTTCACGATCCAGTCGATTTCCAAGCCCTTCGTGTACGCGCTGGCCCTGGCCGACCGCGGCTTTGACGACGTGCTGGCGAAGGTCGGCGTTGAGCCCTCGGGCGAGCCCTTCAACGAGCTGTCCCTGGAGGACGGCTCGGGCAAGCCGCTGAACCCCATGATTAACGCCGGTGCTATCACCACCCATTCGCTGGTGGGCCCTCCGGGGGCCACGCAGGGTGAGCGCATGGAGCGCGTCATTTCGGGTCTGTCGGCCTTTGCGGGCCGCCGCCTGTCGGTGAATGAGCGCGTGTACGAATCCGAGCTGGAGCACGCGCACCGCAACTACGCGATTGCGCACATGCTGCGCGGCCACGGCATCCTGACGGGCGACCCGGAGGTGTCGGTGCAAGGGTACACGCGCCAGTGCTCGCTCATGGTCACTGTCAAGGATCTGGCGCTGATGGCCGCGACCCTCGCGAACTACGGCGTGCACCCGGTGACGGGGGAGCAGGTTGTGCCGAAGGGCGTGGTGCGTCAGGTGCTGAGCGTCATGTTCACGTGCGGCATGTACAACTCCGCGGGCGACTGGGCAACCCAGGTGGGCGTTCCGGCGAAGAGCGGCGTGGGCGGCGGCATCATCGGTGCGGTTCCGGGTCAGCTGGGTGTGGCGACGTTCTCTCCGCGCCTGGATAAGCACGGCAATAGCGTGCGCGGCGTGGAGCTCTTCGAGAAGTTCTCCGAAGACATGGGCATGCATGTGATGAACGTGCCGACGGTGGCGCGCTCGGCCTTGCGCGCGGACTACCAGATTGGGTCCGGACCCGAGGCCATGCGCCTGATTCAGCTGCAGGGCCGTATTCGCTTCGCGGGTGTGGAGCGCGTGATCCGCGAGATTGTGGACGCCCCGATGGAGGGCTCGAAGGTCGCCCTGGACGTGACGCGCGTGTACGCGGTGGATGAGGTGGCGCAGAATATGCTCCTGGAGCTGATGCGTCGCCTGACCGCAGACGGCTACCGGGTGTACCTGATTGATAACGACGACACGATTACCGATACGGATGCGCTGCGCCGCATGAACGTGACGATCCTGTCGGGCCCCGAGGGTTCCTCTCCCTCGCAGCTGGTGGGGGAGGACTCCGTGGTTGAGCTGTCGGGTAGCGCCGCGGCTTCTGCACCAGTGGAGGGTGCGTCGGTTAAGCCTTCGGGTGGGCTGGAGGGCGAGTCCGGGGCCTAGTCGGTGCTTCGGCGTGGCCGTGCCGCGCGGCTGGATATACTGGTGGTATGAAGAAGCTTTATCAGAATCCCGTTGTTCGGCAGGCTCACCGTTTTCGCGAGGCTCTCCTGTACCCGGCGTATTTCGTGTTTTCGCTGCTGTCGCTGAGGTGGGTGCGTCGCCGTCACCCGCGCGCGGCGGGTGTGCTGTCTGCGGCGCTGTGGATTGAGCTGGTGATGCGTGGGATTAAGCAGCTGGTGCGTCTTCTGGTGCCGGTTCTTCGGGATGCCGAGGCGCGCCGCGCCCGCACCTACCAGCCCCGCTAACCGAGGTAACCTGCACGCTGTGCCGCGGTCACCTGAGTTGTGTTGTGAAGCCCCCTTGCGCTGAGGCGTATAGGGGGCTTTGTGGTGGAGTGGGGGCTTCAAGAAAAAGTTGATGTATGAGATATGGGTGGCTTCTTCACTGAAGTGTTTTGACGTAATCTTTTGACTTGTTAGATGCTCGGAAGGATTGCTATCTTACACTGAGAATATGAACACCGCTCAAAACCCGATGTCGTTCGAGGCGCATAGGGATCATAGAAACACCATGATTTATCATTCCGTGGCCTCCCGCCGCGGCGTACTCCTCAGCTTGGGCGCCCTGGGCTTGGGCTCTCTGGGTCTTGCTCTCACCTCCTGCTCTTCGACGACCGGCGTCAACGCAGGCGCGACGGGTAGCCCTACCGCTTCCGGTAGCCCCAATGCCTCTGCTTCTGTCGCGCCGAGTGGTTCCGCGAGCGCTACTCCTTCCGCCGCGCCGAGTTCTGGTAGCACGCAGACTCCCGGTAACCCTGCGCCGACGCCTCGCCCCTGGGATGGGCCGCAGACGGGGCTTGTTGGTGAGGGCAAGTACGTCGCCTGGACGGTTGATGACGGCGCCGACCCTGATGTAGTGCGCGCGTACGCCGAGTTTGCTCGCCGCACCGGCACGCGCCTCACGTTCTTTATTAATGGCCAGTACCCCTCTTTTGAGCAGCACCGCGAGCTGTTGCTTCCGCTGGTGAAGAGCGGGCAGCTGCAGATTGCGAACCACACGTATAGTCACGCCGCGCTGACCAAACTCAGCGATGAGCAGATCGTTCGGGAGCTGACGCGCAACGACGAGGAGATTCAGCGGCTTTTTGGGGTGTCGTCGAAGCCGTATTTCCGCCCCCCGTATGGGTATTATGATGCGCGTGTGCTGGCGGCTGCGGCCTCGTGCGGTTTCACGCGTCCGGTGCTGTGGTATGGCTCCTTGGCTGATTCTTCGAATATTCCCTCGCAGGAGGTGCTTCGTTTTGCGAAGGAGTACGTGGATGCGCAGCGCATCATTATTGGTCACCTGAATCACCCCGGGGTGATTTCGGTGATGGGTGAGATTAGGGGCCTGATGGACCGTATGGGGCTCACGACTGTTACGATTCGCGACTACTACGGTTAGGTCGCCGTAGCGCCGACCGGCTAAGTTTACTTGTCCCAGCCCCTGTTGAGTTCACGCCAACTGGCGTGGGCCTTCCGGGCACGGCGAAGCCCCCTCGTACTAGAAATAGTACGAGGGGGCTTCGCTATACCTGGGGGTAGAAGCCTAATGCTTCTTCTTCGGCTCGCACGCCACGCCGTCACCGTCTTTATCTAGACCAGGGCGGTAACCCGGCTCGCCACGATGCAGGGGCGCCGCACCAGCCGCACGAGCATCAGCGCATGTTTCGTAATAAACACTCGACTGCGCCGGAGCCTGCTGCGTGGGCGCCTGCTGAGCGGGTGCCTCCGTAGCAACCTGAGCAGGAGCTTCCTGAGCCGGGGCCTGCTGCGCGGGCGCCTCAGAAACCGGAGCTGCCGGTGCAGCAACAGAAGGCGCCTCAGTAGCCGGTGCCTGCACGGGAGCCTCAGTCGTCGGAACCGGAGATGGGGTTACCGTCGGGGTAGGAGACTCCGAAGGAGTCGCAGACGCACTCGGCGTCGGAGAAGAACTAGGGGTAGCCGAAACGGAAGCGGACGCAGAAGCAGACGTCGACGAAGACGAAGCAGAGGGCGTGACCTTCGGAGCACGAATAGACGAAGAGCAGCCGGTCAGCAGCAGAGCACCCGCAAGAACACCAGCGGTCGCGGCGTGAATTTTCAACACAATATTCCTTTATAAAGTGAGTGGACAAGGGTGTTCACCGTAGAACACACACTCAAGTCTAAAGGAAAACTATCCCACCCGCAGGCACTATTGAGTCTTTCAAACATTCTGACAAGGGAAGAAACACCAACCGGGCACAGCAAAGCCCCCTGTACCGATTCACACAAGAACCGACACAAGGGGGCTTCGCTATATATTCGCTATATCTAGGGGGCACCAGCCAGGGGCGCTGGGGGAGCAGCACCCCCGCCGGGGTAGCTCTCGCCAGAGCCGCCGCTAGGAGCAGTTGCCGTTCATATCGCAGGACGGACCCGCCTCCGCAGCATTGTTACCTGCCGCGTCACCAGCCGCGCCCGCCAGCGGGTTCAGGAACTCAACACGGTGAGTCTCCTCCCACACCTGACGCAGCGCCTGCACCAGCATTTCCGCAGGCTGCGCACCACTGACCGCCCACTTCGACTCAATCAAGAAGAACGGCACACCATTAATGCCCAGCTGGCGCGCCAACTGCTCATCAGCACGCACATCCGCCGCGTAACGGTCGCTCTTCAACACCGCCTCAACCTCGGCAGTATCCAGGCCAATTTCAGAGGCAATATCCAGAATCGACTCGTGATCCTGCACCGAACGGCCCTGCGTAAAGTACGCCTTCTTAAACGCCTCCTCCGCCGCCGACGCCAAACCCTGCTCCGCCGACGCCAAACCCTGCTCCGCCGCATAATGAATCACGCGGTGCGCATCAAAGGTGTTACCGTACCGCGCCTGACGCCAATTGAAATCCAAACCCACCTCGCGGGCGCGCTCCGCCAACGACTCCTGGGTCGCAATCGCCTGCTCCAGCGGCATCTGATACTTATCGGCAATCAGCTCAGGCAGCGAAACGGCAGGATTCTCCGTAGCCGACGGGTCCAGCTCAAAACTATGCCACACCACCTCAACCTCGTCACGGTGCTCAAACTCGGCGAGCGCCTGCTCCAGGTTACGCTTGCCCACGTAGCAGAAGGGGCACACAATATCGGACCAAATATCAATACGCATGTTATCTATTCCTTTCACACTCGGATGCGGCACGCTGCCGCCCTGTATGCTCACCTAACGCCGCGGCTGCCGTGTTTATTCCCGCGCTACCCGCCCGATGTTCAGCGAGTCGGGGAAAGAAAACCGGCAGCGGCGGGCACGGCGAAGCCCCTTCCCTCCCGCGCAGGGAGAGAAGGGGCTTCCAATAATCACAGCCTCGAGTGCACCTCTCGGAATCACCCGATCCGAACCGGCCTAGCGGTTTGCCGCAGCGGGGGCACCCGCGGTGGCCGAGGCTGTGGTCGAACGCGAGGCCGCGGGCTGGGGCTGAGCCGGTTGCTGTTGAGCCGGCGGAGCCGTAGTGGTTGCCGCCGCAGGTGCAGTCGTAGCCTGCTGGTTTGCTGCTACCTCATCCTCGTACCGAGGGGTCGGGGCCGGAGTAGGAGTGGGGGTCGGTGAAGGAGCCTCGGTCGTTGCCTCCGCGGAGGGAGTCTCGCTCGGCTCAGGGGTTGCGGTCGGGCTGGGAGCCGCTGCCTTAATCTCCTCCTCCGAGGCGTCGCCGTAGTAGTCGCGAATCGTGACCGGGGTCAGGCCGCGCTCGTCCAGCAGGCCCTTGAGCTTATCCAGAATCGGAATAATCGTCTCGTAATTCAGGTGGCCCAGAACAATCTGCTGCGGAAGCATGTAGCGCAGCGAACGCATGTAAATCACGCGGGCGCTGGTCTTTGCCTCGTCGCCGGTCGTGCCGTTCCACATGACCGGGCGGGTAAAGCCAATCTCACCAGCGGCCTTCAGCACGGCCTCGTTATAACGGCCGTACGGCGGGCGGAAGTAGGGCTTAGACGAGACACCGAAGATGCTCATAATCTCGTCCTCGTTGCGCTGCAACTCCTCCTTCACGCCCTCGGCGTCCAGGGTGGTCAGGTCGGTGTGGTTGTAGGTGTGGTTCGCAATCTGAATCTGCCCGCTCTGAACCAGCGGACGGAGAATATCAACGTTGTTCTTGAAACCCACGTACGAGGCGTTAATAAAGAAGGTCAGGCGAGTATTCGTACGCTTGGAGAACTCGGCGTAGCCGCGAATAGCCTCGGGGCTGGCACCATCGTCAACCGTCCACGCGATGTACTTGCCCTCACCCACGAGAGCGTTGCCCACGCCGGGCCACTCGCGCGGCTTATCAATCGGGTTACCGGTGACGGACTGGGTCGGCGAGTTCGTGGCTACGGGTCGGGGAGTAACGGAGGGGCTATCGCTACCGGCCTGGTAGGGAGTAAAGTTGCCGCTCGTGCTGTCGTAGTCGTTATTCGACTTGTTCGAGCAGGCTGCGATGAGCGGAAGCATAGCGGTGCCGAGCACAAAAAGTCGGCGGTTAGGCTGTGAGTGGATCATACCTTCCAGGATAACGCCCGCGTGGGTCCTACAAGAACCTGAACGGCCCCGCCACCCCAAATAATGCGCATATCACAGCGGGGTCTCGTCCTCACCCGCGTATTTAAAGGTATCGACGTGCTGGGCTCGGCCCGCGAGGGGACGGGCTCAGTTACACTAGTGGGGTAAGAGTCTGAGGGGATAACGAATTGCGCAACCTAGTCAATGACGCCGCTGACGAGGCGGTTAATATCGGTTACCGCGTGGCCGACCGCCTGCACCGCTGGCGCGAGAAGCGCGCTATCGCCGCCGGCCGCGAGCCGATTCTTGTTCCCAGCGAGGGGTACGGGCGAGTTGCATCCGAGGGGAACCCGGGCTGGGTTCGTATCATCGCCCGAGCCCTCTACAACACGGTCGACCTTGAGCGACTCCTGCAGGTCGTGGAGGGTACCCAAGACACCGCTAATCCCATGCGAGGTTGGCGTGCCTTTACCGCAACCGCAATGTCCGATGCACCGGTCACCATCGTTATCGACGGTACCAAATATGAGGCGTACACCGACCGTGGCGGCGTGCTCGACGTGAAGCTTGAGATCGACCTGGAACCCGGCATGCACGAGGTCATCATGTACGTGCCCGGATCGCGCGCCGTAGCCACCAGCGTTTACATCGTGCCGGAGTCGCAGAAGCTAGGCGTCATCATGGACGTCGACGACACCGTCATGGTGACCATGCTGCCGCGCCCCCTTGTGGCCGCCTGGAACTCCTTCGTGCTCGACGAGCACGCGCGCATCCCGACCCCCGGCATGGCCGTCATGACCGACCGTATTCGCCGTAGCGAACCGAACGCGCCGTTCATGTACCTGTCCACCGGCGCGTGGAACATTACCCCGACCCTGCGCCGATTCCTGAGCCGTAATGGCTACCCGCGCGGCACGTTCCTGCTTACCGACTGGGGGCCGACCCCCGACCGCTGGTTCCGGTCTGGCACCAAGCACAAGGTGGATTCCCTGCAGCGCCTCGTCGAGGAGTTCCCGCAGATGAAGTGGATCCTGGTTGGTGACGACGGGCAGCGCGACCCGTACATCTACAACGGCTTCGCGGTGCGCTACCCGGACAACGTGGCGGCCATCGTGATTCGTAACCTGACGGTGGGAGAGTCCGTGCTCGCCTCGGGCCGCGTGTGGAGCGACCACCGCGCCGAGCAGATGATGCGCTCGCCCCTGTGGATCGAAGCCACGGACGGCGTGACGCTCAGTAAGAAGCTACGCGATCTGGGCATCATCGACTTCTAGACGTTCTCAGCTGCGCGCTTTTGCGCCCACGCATACCCTATATACGCGTATATGCGGTGAAGGCCGGCCACTCCAGCACGGGTGGTCGGCCTTCGTGCGAGGCTCGGTGGGACCTCAAACCTGCTCTGAAACCCGCCCCGAAGATTCCGGTTCGTCCATCGGGGTTGTGGGGTGTTTAAGGCTTAACCAACTTAAACCAACGACACACCGGCCAGTCGCGAAGAATTAAAAATCTTTTGTACAGCTTTAATCACACCCCTTCGTCGCGGTCAGCCCCCGGGTTAAGGGCTCATTAAGAAAACCTGTTCGTCTTTAAAACCCCGTCGTTCCGCGTCACGATGGGCGAGTGTTAAACCTGCGCTTAAATCAAGCCCGAGGAATACAGCCCCGGACGCCTTAAAACGTCATAGGGGTTAAAAGCACCCTAAGAAACGAGCGGGGAGGGCCAACCAAAATGCCGCCCAACTTAAACCCCACCTGTGGATAACCCCGCGAGGTCCCCGAAAATCCGGCGAACTCCACCACCGGGCGGGTGTGGATAAGCCCGCGAGGCACCCCATTAAGTGGGTTCGGCTGTGGGTTTATCGAACGAAACACGACCCGCGCACCACATCATCTTGTGGTGCAGAAATTTCTTGGCACTAGATGTAGTATTAATACTCGGTTCCACCGCTTAGGCCCCTCGGGGCCCTCCCCGCAGAACCGCGAGGTAGCAGATCCGCCCCCGCACGACGGGCGGCACCGCCCCGGCAGGGTAGAGGTACGACGGTGGAGCCCCTAGGAAAACACGCCAGAATCATTCACAAGATAAGCCCCGCCTGAGCGGGAGAAAGTATGAGGCACTCTCATGGTAGTGACCGTGTACACCAAGCCCCAGTGCGTTCAGTGCAACATGACCTACCGCGCCCTCGACGCGAAGGGTATCAGCTACACCAAGATTGATATCACCGAAGACACTCAGGCCCTTGAGATGGTTAAGTCCCTCGGCTACCTGCAGGCCCCCGTCGTCATCGCAGGCGAGGAGCACTGGTCTGGTTTCCGCCCCGATAAGATCAACGCTTTGGAAGCGTAAATCCAGCCGAAACCCACATAAACGGAATCGGCGTCACACAGCCATACCGGCACATACGAAGTAAGGAGCTCACGTTGAGTACCGTCCTCACGCCCAACCCCGCAGATGAACACGCAGAAATCCGCAAGATTCTCATGGATGCGCGTAACTCCTCTGAGGGTCGAGCGACCGAGGTTCTGACGGACGCATCCGCGCCACTCGTCGTGTATTTCTCCTCCATCTCCGGCAACACCCACAAGTTCGTGGAGAAGCTTCGTGCTCGCCGTCTCCGCCTGCCCCTGCGCACCGGCGAAGACACCCTGGTGATCGATGAGCCCTTCGTGCTGATCGTTCCCACCTACGGCAAGCCCGAAGGCGCAGGCAATGTTCCCCCGCAGGTGGTAAAGTTCCTGAACGTGGATCAGAATCGTGCGAACATGCTCGGTGTGATTGGATCCGGCAACACTAACTTTGGTCCGCTCTTCGGTATCGCGGCAGATATCGTCGCGAAGAAGTGCAACGTGCCCGTTCTCTTCAAGTTCGAGCTCATGGGTACCGAAGCAGATGTAGAAAAAGTCAACGAAGGATTGGAAGCATTTTGGACGCAAAACTGCCCTCAGCACTAGAGACTCTCGGTGCGAGCCACACCGGCAACACCGTACCCGAGAAGTTCCGGGGTATGAGCTACCACGAGCTGAACGCTCTGCTGAACCTCTACGATGAGAACGGCAAGATTCAGTTCGACGCCGACCGCCAGGCAGCACGTCAGTACTTCCTGCAGCACGTCAACAACAACACCGTGTTCTTCCACGACCTGGAAGAGAAGATTGAGTACCTGATCGAGAACCAGTACTACGAGCCTGAGCTCTTCGAGAAGTACAACTTCCAGTTCATCAAGAACCTGTTCAAGCGCGCCTACGCCGTGAAGTTCCGCTTCCCGACCTTCCTGGGCGCTTTCAAGTTCTACACCTCCTACGCGCTCAAGACCTTCGACGGTCAGCGCTACCTGGAGCGTTTCGAGGACCGCGTCTGCATGGTGGCGCTGCTGCTGGCAGAGGGTAACGAGAAGCTGGCCGAGGAGATCGTGGACGAGATTATCTCGGGACGCTTCCAGCCTGCCACCCCGACCTTCCTCAACGCGGGCAAGAAGCAGCGCGGCGAGCTGGTCTCCTGCTTCCTGCTGCGCATGGAAGATAACATGGAGTCCATCGGTCGTTCCATTAACTCGGCCCTGCAGCTCTCCAAGCGCGGCGGCGGCGTGGCATTCGCCCTGACCAACCTGCGCGAATCCGGCGCGCCCATCAAGAAGATTGAGAACCAGTCTTCGGGTGTTATCCCCGTCATGAAGCTGCTGGAGGACGCCTTCTCCTACGCTAACCAGCTGGGCGCACGTCAGGGCGCCGGCGCGGTGTACCTGCACGCACACCACCCCGACATCTACTCCTTCCTGGACACCAAGCGCGAGAACGCCGACGAGAAGATTCGTATCAAGACCCTCTCCCTGGGTGTCGTGATCCCCGATATCACCTTCGAGCTGGCCAAGAAGAACGAGGACATGTACCTCTTCTCCCCGTACGATGTGGAACGCATCTACGGTGTGCCCTTCTCCGACATCAACGTCTCCGAGAAGTACTACGAGATGGTCGACGATGCACGCATCACCAAGACCAAGATTAACGCTCGCGAGTTCTTCCAGACCATCGCGGAGATTCAGTTCGAGTCCGGTTACCCGTACGTGATGTTCGAGGACACCGTCAACCGCGCGAACCCCATCGCAGGTAAGGTCATCATGTCGAACCTCTGTTCCGAGATTCTGCAGGTTTCCGAGCCGTCCACCTACCACGCCGACCTCGGCTACGAGACCGTCGGTAAGGATATTTCCTGCAACCTCGGTTCGCTGAACATCGCCCTCACCATGGACGGCGACGACTTCGGCAAGACTGTGGAGACCGCAATCCGCGCGCTGACCTCCGTCTCGGACCAGTCCGATATCCGCTCCGTGCCGTCCATCGAGCGTGGCAACAAGATGAGCCACGCCGTGGGCCTGGGCCAGATGAACCTGCACGGCTACCTGGCACGCGAGCACGTCTTCTACGGTTCCGAAGAGGCGCTGGACTTCACCAACATGTACTTCTACACCGTGGCCTACCACGCAATCCGCACCTCCATGCTGCTCGCTAAGGAGCGCGGTGAGCGTTTCGAGGGCTTCGAGAACTCGAAGTACGCCTCCGGTGAGTTCTTCGCCAAGTACATCGAGAAGGAATGGGCACCGCAGACCGAGCGTACCCGCGAGCTGTTCGCCAAGCACCACATCCCCACCCGCGAGGAGTGGATTCAGCTGGCAGCCGACGTCGCACAGCACGGCATGTACAACCAGAACCTGCAGGCTGTTCCTCCGACCGGCTCGATTTCCTACATCAACGGTTCGACCTCTTCGATTCACCCGATTGCTTCGAAGATTGAGATCCGCAAGGAAGGCAAGCTCGGCCGCGTCTACTACCCGG
>ERZ772999.1030-NODE-1030-length-16896-cov-28.793540_pt1 | contig 16896 bp, 10 predicted proteins | sample MGYA00511467_ERZ772999 | MGnify/ENA primary metagenome ERZ772999 (study PRJEB29015, sample SAMEA2738064) | human oral metagenome | biome: human oral; feature: human-associated habitat; material: saliva | place: China | collected 2218 ... | reverse complement strand
CACGATCTGTCCATCCTCATAGTTGGTCCCAACCAACTAAAACACCGACTTTCCCACACCAGAAAGCCAGAAAGTCACCCTTCCAGCAACACGCAGTGTCCTATAACCCCGACACTGTGTCGCACCGCGCGTCCATATCGTTGGAATTGCAACGTTTGCAGACACTGTTGAAAGTTCACCCAATCGAATTGCATGCGAAACTGCTGCGAGCGCGCTTGCTGCCTGCGTTCCTCGCCGCGCGCGTGGACCCGTGCGTGACTTGTCTGCCGGTGGCATCGCCATCAAATGGGGGGAATTGCACCATTAGAGGCGCGACACGCCGGCGACACGCCGAGGGGAGGCTTCTAATGCTGCAAAACCCCCACCATTACCCCTGGTGTCATGCTCCCTCACTGGTGCAGGACTGCCCGGCGGGCGTCAGTAAACGCTGGTAGGGAGTCACCGGCGGACCCCTTCTGCACGGGCGAGGGTAAGGCGGGGCGCCAGTAAACGCCGGTAGGGAGTCGCCGGCAATGATGCGGGACGACTAGCGGCCAGCTCCCAGACGAGGCTTGTTGCCGATGAGGCGAAACACCCGATCAGGAAGATTCAACCCCAACTGATCAGGTGCAATCCTCCCAATCACGTGCAATCCTCCCGATGTGATGGCTCCCATCGGCGGCGCAAGCACGCAAGCACAATGACGGACGACGCAAGCGCACGTCACGGCCAACCCCCACCGTCGGCACGGGCACGCCAGTGCCACCGGCCCCTCCCCCGCCAACTCCTCGCCGCCGACGCCTCCCCCGACGACGCTTGAGTCCAAACCCCGACCAACACGTTATGTTCTATAGCCCACCTGCCGCGCCGCAGCCACCGGCGACTGCCCGGGCAAGCGAGGCGTCTACCATACACTCCCATACCGGGCAGGGCGCCTCGCAAGCATCGACACCCGCGTACACTTACTGAAAACTCATGCCGCTCCTGTAGGATACCGAGCAAGCGTACGTGTTGGTGCGCATATCGTTTCGTCCTTAATAAGGAGGGGCGTCTATGTTGCTTGGGAAGTGCTGGCTACTCTTGAGACGCTTCGCGGCCACGATCGTTGGCTTCCTTCTCGTGGCGTGCACGGTGAGCGCATGCGACCTGCCGGTACCAAACGTCGTCGACATGGCCCTGCCTGATGCTATCCAGAAGCTGGAGAATTCCGGATACCGAAACCACGCGGTGGTCGACGACCACGGAATGACAATTCTGGAATCACACTATGAGGACGGCTATAAGGTCACCAAGCAGGACAGTGTTGGTTCTGACGTTCCGACCTCGACGACGATCACGCTGACCGTCACTGAAAGCACCATTGCGTCGCCAGAATCGACACCCAGCGACGCGCCTTCCATAACGTCCGAGCCTGAAGTGACGCCCGAACCCGAGCCGATCTCGGAGGAGCCGACGAGCGAGGAGCCTCCAGCGGCGGAACAGGCAGTCGATGGACCAACCCCCCAGACACCCGCGCCGAAGAAGCAACCGGAGCGCGCCTATTACAGTAACTGCACGGAAGCGCGGGAAGCCGGAGTGGCGCCACTGCACGTTGGCGACCCAGGCTACCGGCCTGCTCTGGACCGCGACAAGGATGGTGTGGCCTGCGAATAGCGGCCATACGCTTCGAATCTTGATCGCGGCTGCGTCTTACCAGTGGCTGGCCTGACAGCGGCGGTACCTGTTCCACGCGACCGAGCCCCGGCCTCGTACGTGAAAGTGCGCGAGGTTGGAGCTTCTTCGTGCGGGCGGGACGCGCAGGATGAGGACCCGCCACCCGGCGTCGGAGCCATTTTCCCTGATCCTGGAGAGCCGAGGGAACTCCTCTTCGTTCCAGTTGTCATGAATGCGCGCGCCGTCCAGACGTTTGCCGAGGGCGGAGGCGTGATCGGGAGCTTCGGAGGACTCGGGGATGGCGGGGAGATGAGGATGCGGTCGTGCGCTTCTGCGGGGCGTCCGGCATCGACTATGAGGGTGACGCGCAGGAGGACCTTGGGGAGCGAGAGCGGGTTGACACGGACTTCCCAGGTGTCATTCCATGGGCCGACGTGGGGGCGGGGTGAGGATCTTCCATGTGACACCGGTGTCGCGGCAATTAATTTGTGGGAGACGTCGTAGATGTAGGAGTGGATCTGCACCTTGCCAACATCCCTCTATCGCCTTAGTTCTCTTTGGTAGCGGGGTAGGATGCGGCAGGAGCCGCCGCGAGCGCTAGGGGCGTCCTCAGGGAGGCCTCTACATGCCCGCGCACGCCGGAAAGAAGATGTGCTAAACTCGCCCGCGGAGCGGGAATCCCCCCTGAACTAGTCTTGAAATAACAGACCGTCAGAACGTTCGGGCAATGGGTCCCGCTCTTTTTCTACGACGGCACCTGCTATCAAGCTGATAATCATCCATCCCAGCGGGCGGACATCGGTAGAGAATCCTGCCTAGGAAGCAAGGGTCCCCTTCCCTAGTCATGAAGTAATCGACCGCCAAATGGGCCGAAGGAGGTCCTCACCTCTTCATTATATCTGCTGCCGCTTTTTATTTTCCGGATCAGTCATTGCTTACCTACAAGCATTCAACGAACTCATTGCTACCACCCATTGACACCGCCATCCATCCCCTTTGATATACTGGCTAATCAAAGTGATTAGCGATAACTAAGCTGGGAATCAATCATCCATCCCCTTTGATATACTGGACGGTGCTAAGCTATAGGCATCGGCCAGCTGGGAATCAATCATCCATCCCCTTTGATATACTGACCCACGACACCGCCCGACAGGACGCCAGCTGGGAATCAATCATCCATCCCCTTTGATATACTGCGACAAGTCCCATCCCATGTTGGGATCAGCTGGGAATCAATCATCCATCCCCTTTGATATACTGTCCTCGGTGATCTGGTAGTAGCAGCACAGCTGGGAATCAATCATCCATCCCCTTTGATATACTGCAAAGCGACCGCCGTTGACGGCCCGGGCGCTGGGAATCAATCATCCATCCCCTTTGATATACTGCGGGCTTTCCCTTGCCGATGGCTCAATAGCTGGGAATCAATCATCCATCCCCTTTGATATACTGCACGGCTTAGTGCAAGCTAATCCCCCGTGCTGGGAATCAATCATCCATCCCCTTTGATATACTGTCACGGGCTTCGCCATCAGCGCGGACAGGCTGGGAATCAATCATCCATCCCCTTTGATATACTGAAACCCACGCCCCGCCTACGCGCGTATAGCTGGGAATCAATCATCCATCCCCTTTGATATACTGATCATAACAGCCTTTTCGATAGTCGTTTGCTGGGAATCAATCATCCATCCCCTTTGATATACTGCCCACAAAGTGTTAGCCGTTTCACACTAGCTGGGAATCAATCATCCATCCCCTTTGATATACTGTCCGCGCCCGTGAGCGCCGCGAGATGGAGCTGGGAATCAATCATCCATCCCCTTTGATATACTGGCCAGCCCCTCACCCTCCCTCAACCCACGCTGGGAATCAATCATCCATCCCCTTTGATATACTGTGCGTGGCGCGTTGGAGAGAGTGCGCAGGCTGGGAATCAATCATCCATCCCCTTTGATATACTGGCATCCTTCGCCGACAGCTCACGGAAACGCTGGGAATCAATCATCCATCCCCTTTGATATACTGGCGCAGGTAGGCCATAAGTGTCCACCGGGCTGGGAATCAATCATCCATCCCCTTTGATATACTGTCGACAAGGGTCATTTCGTTCTCACAGAGCTGGGAATCAATCATCCATCCCCTTTGATATACTGGCAAGCTCGCCCAGTGTTCCTCCAACGCGCTGGGAATCAATCATCCATCCCCTTTGATATACTGGCCCCTACTCGCACCCTATCTAGGACTCGCTGGGAATCAATCATCCATCCCCTTTGATATACTGCGCCGCATCGAAGGGATCACCGACGCCGGCTGGGAATCAATCATCCATCCCCTTTGATATACTGTCTACGAATGAGGCCAAGGAGAAGTTCAGCTGGGAATCAATCATCCATCCCCTTTGATATACTGGGGTGGCTCGACTCCACACGCCACTGCGGCTGGGAATCAATCATCCATCCCCTTTGATATACTGAGTTTCTTCGCCGGTTCAATGACGAGGTGCTGGGAATCAATCATCCATCCCCTTTGATATACTGGCACGATCGATGACAAGATCACGTCGACGCTGGGAATCAATCATCCATCCCCTTTGATATACTGAGGTCATGCGTCGCCGCGCACGGTCGCGGCTGGGAATCAATCATCCATCCCCTTTGATATACTGATGTCTACGCGACCCAATCCCAGGACCTGCTGGGAATCAATCATCCATCCCCTTTGATATACTGCCGGCGGTCACCGCCACAATCAGCGGCGGCTGGGAATCAATCATCCATCCCCTTTGATATACTGCCGCCGCGCACAATCGCAACAGGCAGTGGCTGGGAATCAATCATCCATCCCCTTTGATATACTGCTATGCCGCTTGTGCATGTCTACGCGACGCTGGGAATCAATCATCCATCCCCTTTGATATACTGCCCACGTCTTCACCCAGTACTCATAGATCGCTGGGAATCAATCATCCATCCCCTTTGATATACTGAGCGTCTCCTAGCAGTCATCGAACTGTAGCTGGGAATCAATCATCCATCCCCTTTGATATACTGCCCTGGAGGCGGCGGGCTACGTGTGTAAGCTGGGAATCAATCATCCATCCCCTTTGATATACTGTGCCACCGTCCTGATCGGCTACTCAGTGGCTGGGAATCAATCATCCATCCCCTTTGATATACTGTTCGCCGCTCAAGACCCTGCATGGGCGTGCTGGGAATCAATCATCCATCCCCTTTGATATACTGACGGTAAAACTTGGACGGACGTCACGGGGCTGGGAATCAATCATCCATCCCCTTTGATATACTGCGGGGAGCGGTGTGCCCAGCGGCGCGGCGCTGGGAATCAATCATCCATCCCCTTTGATATACTGGCGCAGCAGGCATCACGCACTGTCCTTCGCTGGGAATCAATCATCCATCCCCTTTGATATACTGCGCACTCAAGGAGGACCTGAACGCGGACGCTGGGAATCAATCATCCATCCCCTTTGATATACTGTTTCACCATGCCCGCCGCGTTCAGATCCGCTGGGAATCAATCATCCATCCCCTTTGATATACTGACGTCAGCGCCGAATGGCGCGGTCACGGGCTGGGAATCAATCATCCATCCCCTTTGATATACTGCCATTCGATACGACGGCGCCGGAGAGCTGCTGGGAATCAATCATCCATCCCCTTTGATATACTGATCTTCTCCCACGCGGCTTGGAGGGCGGGCTGGGAATCAATCATCCATCCCCTTTGATATACTGAACCCGTCTCCGACCGTTGCAACCGTTGGCTGGGAATCAATCATCCATCCCCTTTGATATACTGCAACTCGACGCGCTTCATATCCACACCAGCTGGGAATCAATCATCCATCCCCTTTGATATACTGGACCCGTTTGCCGATGGTGAGATTATCCGCTGGGAATCAATCATCCATCCCCTTTGATATACTGATGCCGCCCTCACCGTTACTGTCGGACAGCTGGGAATCAATCATCCATCCCCTTTGATATACTGTTTGACACAGCGCCTCGAAAAAAACGAAGCTGGGAATCAATCATCCATCCCCTTTGATATACTGGCTCGTCGCGGCGGACTTGATCTGGCGGGCTGGGAATCAATCATCCATCCCGTTTGATATACTGGCTCACCGAAAGGAAAGACCAATGAGCAGCTGGGAATCAATCATCCATCCCCTTTGATATACTGTCATTCACTGTTATGTGACCGTTGCCGTGCTGGGAATCAATCATCCATCCCCTTTGATATACTGAGCCTCACCTACCAAAACGTGAACGACGGCTGGGAATCAATCATCCATCCCCTTTGATATACTGTTCCGGAACTGTGGTCCGCCTCCATCCTGCTGGGAATCAATCATCCATCCCCTTTGATATACTGGTTTATCTTGCACCCCAACGACATCAAGGCTGGGAATCAATCATCCATCCCCTTTGATATACTGGCACCGCAGGAGCGCCTCGCCAAGACCGGCTGGGAATCAATCATCCATCCCCTTTGATATACTGTGCGAAAGCGTCCATGTACCCCTCAGTGGCTGGGAATCAATCATCCATCCCCTTTGATATACTGCGCGCAAGTTGCGCTTGTTCACGGATGAGCTGGGAATCAATCATCCATCCCCTTTGATATACTGACGACTGTCGCGGCGGCAGCACCAATGAGCTGGGAATCAATCATCCATCCCCTTTGATATACTGCCCTCATCTGACGTTTCCTGGCCGCGCGGCTGGGAATCAATCATCCATCCCCTTTGATATACTGATCCACTCGATCACGGTCGTGAGCACTGGCTGGGAATCAATCATCCATCCCCTTTGATATACTGTGCGTGCGCAGACGCTCTTCGTATGTATGCTGGGAATCAATCATCCATCCCCTTTGATATACTGACAGACGGGTTGTAGTACGCACGAACGGGCTGGGAATCAATCATCCATCCCCTTTGATATACTGACGTTTGGCTTGCCCCAGATGGGCACCTGCTGGGAATCAATCATCCATCCCCTTTGATATACTGTGCTTACACACAATGTAAAGTGCATAGTGCTGGGAATCAATCATCCATCCCCTTTGATATACTGACGTCTGGCAAGCACCTGACGGGCACCTGCTGGGAATCAATCATCCATCCCCTTTGATATACTGTCGCCCCAAGTGTCAGACTTGCCAGAGTGCTGGGAATCAATCATCCATCCCCTTTGATATACTGCTACTTAACACGCACATACACGACATGCGCTGGGAATCAATCATCCATCCCCTTTGATATACTGGATCGTGACTTCGCGATCGCGCAGGCGCGCTGGGAATCAATCATCCATCCCCTTTGATATACTGGAAGCCCGCCGCCTCGACAAGATGAGCGGCTGGGAATCAATCATCCATCCCCTTTGATATACTGTCCTGGAGAGACGCCCAGACGGTCATATGCTGGGAATCAATCATCCATCCCCTTTGATATACTGTCTTGCACTGCTACGTGACAGTTGCAATGCTGGGAATCAATCATCCATCCCCTTTGATATACTGCAAAGCGGCGGCGGGTTTGTCCTGTCTTGCTGGGAATCAATCATCCATCCCCTTTGATATACTGAGTCCTCCGACCGAGAGGGCACAGGTGAGCTGGGAATCAATCATCCATCCCCTTTGATATACTGAGAACCCCGAGTTTTCGGCATAAAACAGCCAAAAACTCGGGGTTCAACGTCAGAAAATCATGAGCTGCTCGGGGGTTCCGGCCTCCTTCCGAGGCCTCGCGTTATCAAAACGAAGCCCCGTCGCCCACTGCCGATCCGTCAACGCAAGCACACGCACCTGCCCACCCTCCGGCAGATGAGACTTGATCGCACGCAACGTCGCATGATCCTGCCCACCCGTCGGCCAATACTTCACATACACGCTGAACTGCACCATACAGAAACCCCAATCCAGCAGATCATTACGGAAACGCGTCGCCTCCCGCCGCTGCCTCTTCGTCTCCACCGGAAGATCAAACATCACCAGACACCACATCGCATCATCCGCCATCTCACTCACCCACACCAACCACAGACGGCCCCTGCCACGACAGCACACGGAGACGATCAACATCCCCCTCCACATAACGGCCAAAACTCTGAGCAAGCGCCTCAGCAACAGCAGGAATCCCATGCCCATCCGAATCGAAACGCTGCGACGCGGCAGCAACCAGAAGCCGCTTCACCTCCCGATCCGACGGGGACGCAGTCTCGGGGAGCGACAACGCCACCTCATCAATCGCGGGCCTAAACGGCTCGATCAAATCGTCCGCCAGAGCAAAAACATTCCCCCTGCCCCTATGGAAGACACCGAGCGCTGGCGCAAGACCCGCGGCGAGAACCGCGCGCATCAGGTGCCCCCGAAGAACCGAATACCCATAATCCAGACACGCATTAGCGCCAATCAACTGCCCCGCCGCGGGCTGGCGTCCCACTCCCCTACCAAGCGTCCGCGACCAGTAGAGACGAGCGGCCTGAGCCTCAACATTTCCCGGGTCGCCCGAGCGCACCTGATCCGCGAGCGCGAGCAGCTCGCCACCACCACGAATCTTCAGGTTCTCCAGAACCGAGGCCTGCCCCTCAATCTTTGCCCGAATCAGGCGAGCCCACGCGTTCTTCTTCCGCGGCAGCGACACTTCTGCCTGCGCCCGGTGGCGGGCCGCTACTCGACCGTGATCCGACCACGAGTAGCAACCACCCTCCGGAATACCCCTCCAGTCACAGAAAAGGACCGCAACGTCAGCCTCGGCCAAACGATGGAGAACAGCGGCACTCAAGTTGACCTTCATGCCGACGAGAATGACAGCCAGCTCGGCGACGGGAAGAAGCGTCGATGCACCGCCTTCCGGACACACCTCCACGCCGCCCCGCACGGCGCGAAGGACTCCCTCGAAACCGCACAGGTCAACGACGCGCCACTGCTCTGCCATCAGAAATCACTCCACCATCATCGATACGGGCAACGAATTCGACGGGTACCACCGCTCCTCGCCCAGGCAGTTTCTGCGAACCACTCGCACTGCTCCTGCACCGAACAGGACATTGACAGCAGGGAGCCACCCAGGGGAATCGATGATCTTTTGATCCGCCTCGGAAGTAGCTTCGATTCCCAATTGCACTGCTTGCTTCTCGTCGACAAATCCTTCCTTCGACAAAAGAAGCGGCTTGATGCGTAGCTTCGCTGGCGTCATAAACCCAGCAACCCGCCAACTCGTGGCCTCCGGATAGCGTTCCAGCACCTCGCCGATGAAACCGCCCCGGTACTTGCTGGTGTCGATCCGCAGTTCGTCCCCTTCAACCAGCCATCCGATCTGCGTTGCCGTTCCATTGGCCAGGGCCTGACGAATCTTCGGCTCCGCCGTGCGCATCGAGATAGCGGAAGGCTTGAGAGGGGTCGTAAAGACGTCTTGGTGCTTCATGCGCATCAGGTCCACCTGGAACACTCGCACCATCGCATACGCTATCTTCTTCCCGTCGATGCGGTAGATCCTCGCATGATGGATAGAGCTACCAAGTTCCACATATCCTCCGCGAACCTTCAAACACGCGGCGGAGGAACCGAAGAAGTTCAGCAGGTCCTCAGGCCCCACGCGTGTTCCATTCACCGAAATCCTGCGCGACGGGTTCTCAGGCAGCCCCTTCTTCGGGTTGAAATCCGGGCATCGGGTGAGCGCCGTCCACAGCGCGGGTGTCTCGGCCCGGTCGATCAGCTCGACGGGCAAGGCGGAACCGAGGGAATGCTGCTCGCCGAATCCCTTCGTCATGATCTGCTCACCGTCCGGTGTCTTCGGAGGACAGAACGAGTGCACCGTCGCGTCGTGAATAACGCTCGAACCAACGCGCAGGCGAATGTTCTCCACGAAGGGGATCGCGTTCTCACTCAGCGCGATGTTGAAGAGCACAACGCCGCGGAGCATCGACTCGCGCCACGACTCAAAGCGCTGCGAGGCTTCGCCCGGCTTTCCGTAAAAGTTCTTCCAGGTCTCCTCAACGCCTGCAAGACGCTGCGCGTCACGCATGTTCACACGCAGCGCGAGGGTACGGGACACCGACGGGTTCATTAGAGCAATCACGAGCGCATCCATCGCGTGGTGACGCCTATCGAAACGGGTCTTGCCTCGACCACCGATCAAGTTGACTCGGCTTTCGAAGCCCGAGGCCTTCCTGGCCTCCGCTGTCAACTGTCCTCGGTAGACCCCCACGGAGGGCACGAACTCTTCGTTTCGAGAACGATAGAAGCCCTCGATGCGAGTCCGCAGTTCGACGGCCATCCAGGCGACGGATTCCATCGAGCGACCGTCGAACTCTTCGTCCGGCTTACGGGACTTCAGACGGGCAGACACCTCGCGCTGCAGCTGCTTGAACTGCTTGGGAGACATGCCGTTGTCGCGCTCCCACATCTTGACGCGTTCGAGGGCACCCTCCAACGACACACCCTCGTTCGCCTTGTCCGATGAAGCCCACGCAGCAAACGGAATCTTGCCCTTCATGTGGTTGCACGTCCGGCACACTGCAGCCAGGTTCGAGCGGTCGTTCGTCGACGAGCCATCCGCTCTCGGGACGATGTGGTCCATTTCGGCGGTCGTGAATGTGATCGGAGCGCCACAATACAAGCACTGGCAGTTCTGCCTCTGCAGGGCGAAGTACCTGATCTGATCAGAACGGCGAACCTTCCCAGACAGGTTCAGCTTCTGCGCCATGTCCGCAACCGCTGACGCATTCGCCTTGCGACGTTTTTCGTTTTCCCGCATGAGTTCGCGTGCCACTCGCTCAGACCCGAGGCCGTCGCGCGCATGCTCAATGTTGATAGCCGTCGGCTCGCCCCACCGCTCTGTCGCTGCGTGGAGCCACCGGCTCACCTGCTTGAGGACGCGGTCGACGGCCGGGTTACCCGTCGGCGCGCCGATAGGCTCCACGGCGGGCTTCCAGTCGTCGCCAACGTTGAATTCCAGGCGACGAGCCGTATGCAGATCAACACCGTCGCGAAGCATCCTGTCGGTGAGGCGACGCAGGGAATCCAAGGAATACGCAGCACGTCCCTGGGGCAGGGAGATCTTCTCGAATTCGAGTTGGTCCTCCTCGGTCGCCTGTTCAAGCAATTCCGCAACCTCGTCGTTGACGTCGGTCCCATCCTCGGAACCACCGGAGTTTGAGAAGGCGTCCACAAAGTAGCCGCGCTGTTCGTCGTCCGCTGCTTTCCACCATTCCTTCAACCACTTGACCTTACAGGCCATGATCTTCTCGGTGGTCACGTCGGTCGGAGGATTGCGCAGGACCGGCGAGCCATCGAAGGACGCCTTTGCCGTACCCCGCAGGTCGGAACGCTCGATACCGAGGTTGTCTGCCAGGTCCTGCCAGGTGACCTCCTGCTTGAGGCTGACCTGATTGATGAAGTCGACAAGGCCCTCGAGTTCGTCGGGGGTCAGCACACGCTCCTCACGTCCCTCGCGAATACGCAGGTTAGCCAGCACACTGACGATGCGGAACTTCTGGAACGCAGGATGCGCCTTCTCGGCGCGCACATGCTTGCCCTGCCCCGGCAGCTCATCGTAGCCAACCAGACCACGTTCCTTCGCGCTGCCCTTCGGAGACTTCGCCTCAAAGACCACCCTGATGAGACGATCTCGTTCTGCGGGAGCGATCTTCTGCACGTCGCAGATCCGCCGAATCTCCTCAGCGTTATCGCTCTGGTGGAGCTTTCCGGCGAGGATTCCCTCCGGTCCACGCACCTTCGGTGTCCCCGGTTCCTTCACGTAATCGGGGTGCGCCAGGTAGGCATCCACCAGCTGCCCGGGGGTCGCATCAGCCGGGAAAGCCCTGCGCAACGCTTTGCTAATGCGTTCGTTGAGCCGCTCGAGGAAGTCGCTCGGCTCGGAGGGCTGCAGCAGCGTTTCAACCTTCGCGTAGGGATTCCGCCAGCCGCGGTGCCGGGCGATGTGGCGCATCGCGATCGAGAGCGCTTCCTTGCGCGTGCCCTCTTCTGGGATATACTCATCCAGCAAACGGGCACGTACATGCCACGGCTCTGTCGGATACTTGAAAGATGAGAAGTCGGGCAGAGGCCAGCCGAACTCCTTGGAGAGAACACGATCGAGATTCACGAGGCGTTGGTGCCGCGTGCGGTACAGGCGGCGCGTCCGTCGGGCAACCCCAGCCGTCAGCTTTCGGCTTTTGGCCGCCTTGTTTTCATTGGGATCGACGCCAGCATCGTGAATGAAAACCATAGAGTTCAGCAGCCTCACAGGCTGATCGCTGCGATCGACCTCGACCGCGCAGAAGCCAATGGATTTCAGGCCGACGTCGATGCCGACCCGGTAGCGGATACCCGGAACATTTTCTGAGGAAGCAACCATGAACACATAGTGTCACACTGCACACACATTTGCGTCCACTTTGGAAAAATACCGGGCGTTTCGCGAGGAAACGCCCGGTGGAGCATTCGGAGCCGCTAACGAGTCGGCCCTTACTGAGAATCAATCGCTTACAGCATACACCACCACTCCCAGAGACGCAAGCCACACGAGAACCGATTTTTACCCCGCTCACCCGCCCCACCCCCGCGCGCCTTGACGGCACAATCGGCACGATCCTGAAAGAATAGGGGTATGTCGAATGAGTCGCGTGAAAACCTGCAGGGTACGGATAGCCAGGACGTGGCCGACCTGACGGTCGCCACGGGGCAGGCCGTCTCCGAGCCGACCGCCGCCGCGGTCGACGCTGCCGCCGAGGGGGCCACGGCCTCGTCAACGAACGAAACCCCTACGCAACAGCCGCAGCAGACACAACCGCAGGCACCCCAGCCCACGCAGGGTGAGGTCGTCATCGCGCCGCTGCCTGGACACCTGCCGACGACCGAGCCTCGCCCTTGGTACCGGTCGCGTCGTTCCTTCGCAGCGAAGGGCCGTGGCGGCAAGGTCCTGGTCGCCGGCCTGGGCTTGACCTACACAGATGACGCGACCGGCGCGGTGCTCCTGGCAGACGTCGACATGGGTTTCCGGGCGCGCACGCTCAGCGCAATCCTGGACCCGAGTGGGCGCCGCGCACGCGCCCTCTTCCTGATTCTCGCCGGCCTCGAAGAGCCACACGCCGGTCGTATCGTCGCCGCACCCTCGCGTTCGTGGGCGGCGCGCCTGGCGGGACGCATCGGATCGATTGCGCTGATCCGCACGGATTCACCGCTTGATGACACGCTGACGATCCGCCAGAACATCCTGGCGCCCCTGTCTGCCACAGGTTCCGTCGCTGACTGGGACAACCTCGTGGGCGCCCTCCAGGTGACGGGCCTCGCTCAGCGCGTCGATCTGCGCCCCTCCGAACTCACCCGGTGGGAGCGGTTCAAGGCGCTCATCGCCCGCGCGATCGTGTCAGGCGCCGACGTGTTCCTCATTGAGGACCCCGTCTCCCTGCCCGCCGATGCGCGCGCCGAGTTCGAACCACTCCTACGCTCGCTCACCAACGCGGGCTGCGCTGTCGTCGTCTCAACAGCGTCCGCCGAGTTCGCCGCCTCCACGGACCGTGCGATTCTGCTCACGAACGGTCGGGTCGCCCTCGACGCGCCCGGCCCTTCGCAGGCCATCATCGCTGCTTCCCTCGAAGCCAACCCTGAGGATCCGAAGTCGATGCTCGCACTCCTCCCCTCCTCTCCTTCCGCCTTTGACGAGGTCGTGGCTGGCACCTCCACTCCCGTGACCGCCCCGGCTCCCTCCACTCAGGGTCCCGCAGCTGATGAGACTGCACTCATGGCACCGATCGGCGCCACTGACGCAGGGACCTCGGGCGAGGAGAACGCCGACGCGTCCGCGCGCGGCATCCCCACAGTCGACAACGAGGACTCCGCCCTGACCGAACCGGAAGTGTCCGACCTGGTTGTGCGCGCCCGCAAGATCCTCTCCGACCTGCCCGGCTCGATCGCCCCCCAGGAATAGCCCCCAGGAATAGCCCCCAGGAGTAGCACGACGAGTTACGTCGCTGAGCTGACAAGTAGCATACGGGTCACTGCGAGCCGTCTTTCTTCGTGAGAGACTAGGTGTATCAGGCGAGGCGACGCCTCGTTACCCCCGCACGCGCAGGAGCCCCCATGACCCAGCCCATTCCCCGTCCCGGGCAGTACCCGCCGCCCGCCGCACCCGAGCAGGCCGCGCCCGGCGCGCGCCACACTCCACAGCACGCGGCACCCGCCCCCGAGGCGCGCCCCAGCATCGGGACCCTCATCGCGTCCGTAACCAGCCAACTCTCCGGCATTGTGCGCGACGAAATCGAGCTCAACAAAACGAAGGCGCTCGCTTTCGCCGCCAAGAGCGCGAAGGGAGCGGTGCTCCTTGCGACGGCCGCGGTTTTCGCTCTCTTTCTGCTCGGCTGGACGCTTCACACGATTGAGGTTGCCCTGACCCTCGTCGTGCCCGCATGGGCGGCGTCGCTGATCGTCGTCGGACTGCTCCTCCTAATCGTGATCGTATTGGCCCTCGCCGGCGCAACCGCGCTCCGCAGCGCACAAAAGCACCGCCCGGACCCGGCCGCGTCGGTCGCCGCCACTAAGCAAGCCATCGAGAAGGGAATGGGCAAGTGAGCAACACCGTCGCCCCTCGCACCGTGACCGTCGGCGATTCCGCCGCCGCGCAGTCCTCCGTTGCGCGCACCGAAGCGCAGATCGCCGCCGACTTGGAGCGCCAGCGCGCCGAACTCGCGGCCACAATCGATCAGCTCTACGAGCGCGTCCAACCCGCGGCGCTCGCACAGGAAGCGAAGGACGAAGCCACCGCCCGCTTCACGGCCATCAAGAAGTCCGCGTCACTGGCTCTGCAGGACGCTGTGGGCGGCAACACGGATGCCCTCAAAAAGGTCGGCATCGTGGCACTGTCTGCGGTGGGTGCCCTCACCGTGATCGTTCTTCTCGCCACGCGTAAGCCCCGGCGCGCCCGCCGCCAGGCGCGCCGCATCGGACGTGAGGCCGCCTCGCAGACGCTCGCGGCTCTCGCAGCCGCGGATGAGGCCGTGGAAGCCTAACACCAACTACCGTTGATCCGACCGTTCCCCTCACCCGAACATCCCGTTTGTGCGAGGGGAACGCGCATATCCGCCCCACGCCCATTCGTAACACCGTTCACAGCACGGCTTTTAACGAGCGTGTTTCCGCCACTCTACGAGCCAGAAAGACGAACTTCCAGCTGCGCTGTGCGCGCAAAACACGGTCCAAGGTGAGGCAAAGGCCCGTCATTAGCTATGATGGTCCCACGAAACATTTTGAACACCCAGGGAACCGCTTCACGCGGACCCGAACGACGCGGAGGGGGTCGACGCCATGGGGCGCGGCCGTCAAAAGGCTAAGCAGATGAAAGTCGCTCGGAAGCTGAAGTACTTCAGCCCCGACACCGACCTACATGCACTTCAGCGAGAGCTGGCGGATGAGGACTCGTACACGGCGAACGACGCCGAGAACGAGTCCGAAGAGGACGATGCAATCGACGACGACCTCTATTCGAAATACGCCGACTTCGCGAATATTCCAGCAGAGGACGACGACATCGATCCGAAACAGCTGGATGAGTCCTTCTGGACAGGTGGTTCCTCCACTAAGTAACGGCTCAGCCATCCGGCGGACCGCTCCCCGGCCCGCCGTTTTGGCGTACCACAGCGAGTCCTGACCCGCGAGGCAATGCGCACGCAACTCGGCGACCCGAAACAGAGCGCCCCCGCAGCCGTGCACCCACCGCGCCCAAGCCTCGTACCCCGCGCGCTGGAATGCCGCGAGCATCACCCCCGCCACGCAAGAACGGGCGCCTCGTACCCCGCGCGCGCAGACGCACCCAACCGCTCAGGAACCCACGAGCAAAGCGGGGCCGAGGCCAGCGGCCCCGCCCCCGCACTCACGCGCAGCACAACGAAGAATCAGCCCACCCGGTACGTGCCGTGCAGCGCCACGGCACCAGCCTGCACGCCCTTCGTACCGGAAATGAGGCGCACACCGGAGGCGTCGGCGCCCAGGTCGTCGATCGACCCGACGCCCTCTACGGTCCCATCGCTGCCGATCGACGTGACGCAGCCCAGGACCCACGCGGCCACCCCGGCCTCGTTAATCGCGGCCAGGACCTCGGAGGCGACGGACTCGGAGACGACGGCGACCATGCCGACGCCCAGGTTGAGGGAATCCTCCATGCCGACCCAGGTGACGTCGCCGCCGCGGCGCACCCAGTCGAACACGGCGGGAACGGTCCACGTGGAGCGGTCGACGGTCGCCACCGCGCCGACGGGCAGGACGCGCGACAGGTTCGCGGCCAGGCCGCCGCCGGTCACGTGCGAGTAGGCGTGAATCCCCTCGACGCCGAAGCGCTCGACCAGGTCCAGGCACAGGCGCGTGTACAGGCGCGTGGGCTCCAGGAGCTCCTCGCCGAGGGTGCGGCCGAACTCGGCCACGTGGGACTCCAGCGACGCGCCGACGCGAGAAACGACCGAGCGCACCAGCGAGTAGCCGTTGGAGTGCAGACCGGAAGAGGCCATCGCGATGACGACGTCGCCGCCCGTCACGCGCTCGGGCCCCAGCAGCTTGGAGGCGTCCACGACGCCAGTCGCCGCACCCGCGATGTCGTAGTCGTCGGGTTCCATGACGCCCGGGTGTTCGGCGGTCTCGCCGCCGATCAGGGGCGTGCCCGTGGCCTCACAAGCCCGCGCGATGCCGGTGACGATCGCAGCGATGCGCTCGGGGACGACGTGCCCGCAGGCGATGTAGTCGGTCATGAGGACCGGGCGCGCGCCGATCACGACGATGTCGTCGACGACCATGCCGACCAGGTCCTGGCCGATCGTGTCGTGCACGTCCATGGCCTGCGCGATCGCGATCTTCGTGCCCACGCCGTCCGTGGAGGTCGCGAGGAGAGGCTTCTTCATGCCCAGCAGCGCCGACGCGTCGACCATGCCGGCGAATCCGCCGGTGGCGCCCAGGACGGTCGAGTCGTGGGTGGCGGCCACGGCGCTCTTCATCAGTTCAACGGCGCGATCGCCCGCTGCCGTGTCGACGCCTGCAGCCGCGTAGTCCAGGGGGGTTTCGGTCATGGGTGGTGCCTTTCGCAGGTGGCCTTCGACGAGGCCGGGTCTGGGTGATCGGAGAAGGGGAAACGCCCGCGGCGCAGGGGTACGTCGCGGGCGTGGGGGTTAGCAGGGGGTAGCGTCGGGTGTGCCGGGCACGGGCGTCCCGGCGGGGATCGTCTCGGGGTATTCGCCGGTGAAGCAGC
>ERZ772999.1027-NODE-1027-length-16928-cov-4.823564_pt1 | contig 16928 bp, 12 predicted proteins | sample MGYA00511467_ERZ772999 | MGnify/ENA primary metagenome ERZ772999 (study PRJEB29015, sample SAMEA2738064) | human oral metagenome | biome: human oral; feature: human-associated habitat; material: saliva | place: China | collected 2218 ... | reverse complement strand
TATGAAGTGATTTTTCGTCGTTTAAAACATCCAGAATGGTCTTTTCCCGATTTAATTATCCTTGATGGAGCAGTGCCACAACTTAGCGCCGTTATTCACCTGCTTGAATCAGCGCACATTCCAGTTATTGGACGTAATAAATCTGGTGATCACACACGTAATGCTGATGTTAATCTTGTTATTCCAGTCCGCAATCTGGATGGTAGCTATGAATATCAATCCAAACTTTATAAAAATGATTCTCACCTCGCAAAATTGATTGCGCGCATTGATGAAGAGTCGCACCGTTTTGCCATTACTTATCATCGCCAACTGCGCAGTAAGCAGCTACTTGGTCGCTAATTTATGATATAATTTGGTTATGATAAAAAAACAATTTATGGTTTTTCTCTTTCGTTGGTTTGTCTCCTCGGTGATTATGTGGATCTGTATTAATGCCTTTGGCAGTATCGATGCTGGATACAATAGCTTCTGGCTTTATCCTACTGCAGGACTTGTTATGTCACTTGTTAATGCTATTGTAAAACCAATCGCAACCCTCTTCAGCCTACCCCTCATTATTCTTTCTATGGGGCTCTTTACTCTAATCTTAAATATACTAATGATCGCACTTGTTATCTGGATAGTTCCACACGTCCACATGACTACTGTTGGGGTTATCCTCTCATGGATCCTCATGAGTATAATAAATAGTCTTGTTAATTTTCTAGTACCATCCTATAATTAATACATGAATATTGGAAATTTCTTAGAAACTGCAACTCTTGTCTCTGCCGTTTTATGCATTTTACTAGTCCTCTTACAACAACGCGGCGCCTCTCTTGGCGCAGGTTTCGGTGCATCTGGCGAGCTTTATACAACTCGTCGCGGCTTAGATCGCTCCATGTTTAATGTTACTATTTTCTTTACTTTAGTCTTTGTATTTTCAATTTTGGGATTATTATTGATCCCCGCATAACCTAAATTATGAACAAAAATTTCAAAAAGAGTGGGCGTAAAATTTTTAAGAAGATTTCTCTTTTTTCGAAAAGAGTTCATCGTGATGGTCAAGAGCACATTAAGGAAAACTTAATTGATCATATTTCGCATATTAAAGACGTAAGGCTTTATATTCTTGAGTGGATCTTGCTAGTTACAGTAATTATTTTGCTCTCCATTACACAAGCCTATTGGTATTTAAATTCCTTTGCCGTCGAGACGTATACCAGAGGAGGTACCTACACCGAAGCAACCCTCGGTAAGATCAATTCTTTTAATCCACTTTTTGCCACGACTTCATCCGAAGAGACTCTTTCTCGCCTCCTTTTTGCAACACTTAGTACTACCGACTATTCTGGGCATACTGGACTCGGGCTGGCTGAAAGTATCCACGCTAATGACACTAGTGATGTCTGGACGGTAAAGCTTCGTGATGGCCTAAAATGGTCTGATGGCCAAGCTATTACGAATTCAGATGTTCTCTACACGATTAAAACCATTCAAAGTACTCGCATTAAAACCAGCTTTGCCTCAAAGCTTGTAGGTGTTACTGTGGTTGAAAATGAGCAAGGAGAACTCGTTTTTACTCTCAGTTCTCCAAATGCCTTCTTTGAAAGCTCGCTCGATTTGCCAATTCTTCCTGCCCACATCTTAAAAGATGTGTCTCCTGAATTATTGCTTGAAAATAAATTTTCGACTCGACCTACTACCTCTGGCGCCTTCACGGTTAATGCTACGCAAAATATTGGCACGGAGGGGGAGAAAATCGTGTATCTTACCGCTAACTCTAAATATTACAAAGGTACCCCAATGCTCGATAGTTTTTCTATCCATGCCTTCACTAATTTAACCGACATTAAAAATGCTATTCGTAGTGGCACCGTGACGGCTACTGCTGATCTACCTTCCAAATTTGCTCAAGAACTTAGTTCAAGCAATATTAACGAGTATCAGAGCTCAGTGAATTATGGAGTCTTCGCATTCTTCAATACTGAAAGCACTATCTTCAAGGATAAAAGTTTAAGACAGGCAGTTCGCCTTGGGCTAAATTTTAATAATCTACGTACAGGACTTAGTGGGGAATTACCTCTCGACTATCCATTGCTTGATTCGCAGGTCGATTCAATCACTTTTCCTACTATCCCAAAAACCGATGTCACCTCAGCTAAGGCTGAAATTGAAAGACTTAAAGTGGCTACCCCAGATCTAGCTACTGCAAAAATTAAAATCGTCACAATCAAGGGTGATAATTACCTTGAAGAGTTTGCTAACCGCATTTCTTCTCAGCTCGAGAGTCTTGGTCTGCAGTCTTCCGTAACTGCTTATGATTCTAATCAAGATTTTGCTCTTAATATCTTAAGGCCACGCGCTTACGATCTTTTAATTTATGAGATCGGCCTTGGAGCTGATCCAGACGTCCTTGCTTATTATCACAGCCTCGAAGCTACAGAGAACGGCCATAATCTAAGTAATTATAAAAACTTGGTAGTGAATGACTTATTATTGAGTGCTCGTACCACCATGGATAGTCAGCTCCGCGCTGCAAAGTATCAAAAGTTTCTCGAGCGCTGGGTAGAAGATGTTCCCGCTATCGGTCTATACCAAACTACCTTACCGTACTTCGTCAATCGTAACGTCCGTGCCTTTTCTCAAGAAAATCGTCTAGTTACTTCTACGGATCGCTTCATTGACATTGAAAACTGGGCTACGAAGAAGACGGTTAAGAATCGCACTCCGTAATAAAAAGTCTACCTATTTGGTAGACTTTTTATATGGTGCACCTGTTTGCCCCTTGGGACGCTCCAGGTGTATAAAAAAAAGAACTCCGCAAGGAGTTAATTTTATATGGTGCACCTGACTAGACTCGAACTAGCACACCCGAAGGCACTACCACCTCAAGGTAGCGTGTATACCAATTTCACCACAGGTGCATACCTGAATTATATCACAAAAGCCGAGAAGATCAATCATAAAATAGTAAAAAATTACTCGTATAAGAGGTATAGAATATTGTAACAATAAACTGTGTAAAACCTAGCTATAAAACATAAATATTATTACAAAAATCTATTGACCATAAAGCTTTTGTTTAATATACTTAAAACAACTTGAGGTCATACAAAATCAGGTTAAACAATACAAAATAACAAACACAACACAAAAGAAAAGAAAAGGAAAAAATATGTCAAAGTATTCTAAAATCGTAGCTACCCTCGGTGTTATCACTGGTCTTGGTATTGCTTCACTTCCACTAGCATCATTTGCAGCTCCAATCCCTCTAGTAGATGGAACTCCAAAGTCAGCTAACGTTAAGGTTCAGCTTACGGTTGGCGATGCTGTAGCAATTGCTGTTAACAGTAACGATGCAAACGCTGGTAACGCAGCTCCAAATCAAACAAAGAACGCAGCTTCAACTGTTTCATACGCTACTAACAAATCAACTGGTATGACTCTTACCGTTAAGGATGCTGATGTTGACACTAACATGACCGCTGGTCACACTGGCACTGTTGCTGGTACCGATGTTATCGCTGCTGGTACTCAAGGTGCTGTTGCTGGTCAAGGTCAATGGAGCATCAAGGGTGGTCTTCTTGCTACCGACACCGCTATGGTTAAAAGCAATGAAACTGCTCTTAAGGTTGCAGAATCAAGCGCCCCAGTTAACACTGATGTTGCTGTTACCTACAACATTTCTACCGGTGCTTCTCAGCTTCCTGGTACCTATGAAGATACAATTGTTTACACCGCTGCTGTCAAATAATTGAGTTTAACCTGATGGAAATAGCCGCTAAATGCGGCTATTTTTATGACTCCACAAAATGAAACTTAGTATAAAATATTGAAAGTCTGTGGATTATTTGTGTCTAAATAATCCATAAACATTATTGACACCCTGATTAAGCTTAAGCTATAATTAGCACATAAAAGGTCATTATAAAATAAAAAATAAGGAGACTATTATGTCTAAGATCAATCGTATCGTAGCTACTCTCGGTATCGCCACAGCATTAGGTGTCGCCGCAATGCCAATCGCAACCTATGCAGCCGCAACAGATACCAAGAATATTACTGTTAAGGTTAATGTCGCTTCAGTTATTGCTCTATCAGCCGACAGCCTTTCTACTGAAGTTACTATGAATCCAAACAACGTTAATACTACTGGTCTTAAAACTAAACTCACTGTAGCTACCAACAACAAAAATGGCTACAAGTTAACCGTAAAAGATGTAGACTCAACTACTGCTATGACTTCAAACGATACTACAGAGACCATTCCAGCTCTTGCTGGCAACCTAACTGCTGGTACAGCAGGATGGAACTTATCCGGTGGTGACCTTAATAAGGTCGCTATCGCTGCAACCGATCAGACAGTGAAAACCAATCCAAATACTGCCCATGTTGGTATTCAAGAAGATATTGATATGACTTACGGTGTTGCAACCTCAGCTGCGCAGGCACAAGGTACATACCAAGATGTCATCATTTATACCGCAACTGCTCTATAATTAGCACTGTAAAAGACTTTAAAAACCACCTAAACCAGGGTGGTTTTTTCTTGTAAATTAATCCTGCTTGTGTATAATAATATATAGATAAAAAGGAGGTTAATGACAAAACGACAAAACATTTTTATGGAGATTTTTTCAATACTGTTCTTCTCCATATCTTTGCTGCTAATTTCTTCAAATCAGACATTTGCAGCTGAGCGACAAAAAATCTTCCTTCAGGTATCTCCTTCGACTCAACAATTAGGTGGGTTGCAACCAGGCGAGACTAGGGAAGGCAGCTTTAAGGTTCAGAATGTAGGATCCGGCGCCTTCGATTTTAAGGTCTATGCTTCAGCTTATGAAGTAAAAAGTGAAAACTATGACCCAGTCTTCGATGGAGAGAAAGATGCTATGAAGATTGCCAGCTGGTTTACATTCAGCCAAACTACTGGTCATCTCGAATCTGATACTGAGGTAACCATCAATTACACCATCAAGGTCCCAGCTAACGCTCCAGGTGGCGGACAGTATGGTGCTATCATGGTTGAAACTGAAAAAGATAAAGACGATAAGGGAAATATCCAAGCAATTTCACGCGTTGGTATGTTGATTTATTCTCACGTTAATGGTGAAATCAATCATTGTACTAAAATTCTAGAGAATAAACTGCCAACCTTCCTCTTTAATCCTCCTATTTTTGGTGAAATCCGTGTAGAGAACTGCGGTAACGTGGACGCTGAATTAAAAGTTCACCTAAAGGTATTTCCATTTTTCTCTAATGAAGAAGTCTATAGTAACGAAGAAAAACCAACCAATATGAATACCTTGCCTGGTACCAAACGTTATCACAAGGAGCTATGGGCAAATTCACCAGCTATCGGCATCTTTAATGTTGAACAAATTATTCAGTATGGTTCTGAAACTAAAACTGAACGTAAAATAGTCATCGTTTGTCCAATTTGGCTAATTGTATTGATTATTCTTTTCATTATTTCAGTTATCTTCTGGCTCGTGGCAAGAAACCGTGAAAATAAAACAAAATCCCATCGAATGTAAAAAGGATTAATAATGTTAGAAAGAATCAGTTTCATCTCTAAATTAAGGCAGCTCCAGCTTATTGCAAAAGCCGTCCTTGCTCTTCCATTACTTTTTAGCTTCGCAGTCTTCGGTATTCTTACTTCCTCATCCCCAGTTTATGCAGATGAGGAGAAGCCAGCTATGCGAATTCAGATTTCTCCTGTTGAAAATCGTGTTACTCTTAACGAAAACGAGGTTAACGAATATACTTTTAATGTAGACAATACTGGTTCTGAAGGATATAGTTTTAAGGTTTACGCTAATCCCTACTCCGTAGTTAATGAACAGTATAGTCCAAGTTTCTCAAATCAAAACGCACATACGCAGGTTAGTCGTTGGATTACTTTTAAGAATGACGCTGGTGAGTATAGCCAAGAAGCTACATATTCTGTAGAGGCGGGCCAACGTAAAGAGGTAACTTATAAAATTACCGTTCCATCAGATATTCCTGGCGGAGGTCAGTATGCCATTGTCTTCGTTGAGGCCATCCCTAAAGATGATAATAGTGGTGGTATCCGTACTGTCTCCCGATTAGGCCTACGTGTCTTTGGTCGCACTAACGGTGAGACTAAAGAATCTGCCGAGATCTTAAATCATAATATGGATAGCTTCTATATGTCAGGGAAGATTAAGACGAACGGCACAGTCAAAAACTCAGGAAACGCCGACTTTAACGCAATCTTTAAATTTAAGGTAGAAAAGATCTTTGGCGGTGTCGTTTATGAGGATAGTAAAGGTTATGACGTCTTACCAGATACTACTCGTAATATTGAGCTAACTTGGGAGGAAACTCCAGCTTTCGGCATCTATCGCATTACCTCAACCCTGAATGCTTTGGATCAGTCGAGAAGTACTACAAAGATAGTTCTAATTGTCCCAGTCTTCATGATCGTAATCCTGCTTATGCTATTGACAATCACAATTGCCTGGTTTATAATCCTATTCAGAAAGCGACAGGCCCAAAAGTCAAAGCTTATCATCTAGTCGCGAGGATGAATACTGAGACTAAGGCAAGCGGTTATCCGCATAAGCGTTCAAAATAAAAATAATAAAACAAAGCGAGTGTGAAAATGAAAAGAAAAGGGATAATTGGAGTTCTTAGCGTTGCTACCTTAGCTCTAGCTGGCTTGGCGCTTCTTCCGTCAACACCTACATTTGCCGCAACTACTTCTTCGAGTAATGTTACGGTCAGATTAACAGTGCTACCTTCGGGTGAGTCTGTGGTTATTCGTTTCCCATCAGATGGTGATACCTTTGCTACAGATAAAATAACAATCAAGAAAGATTACACGTCAGCTAGAACCCTTGAAACCAAGATTATCTATACTGACGAAAATGGTGTTACTACAACTTATAATGTTCCAGTTGAGAACGTCGCAGATCCTCACGGTAATCCAACAAACGGTACATCCGAATCTGAGTTGGATATTACTGCTATTACTGGTGGACGCTATGGAGACTATAAAATCATTACAACTGTTAATGGACTCCCGTCCACCGAAGATGTGATTAATTTCTCTTACCGTGCAGTTAAAATCACTGATAATGGTACCGACCCATCGACCAATAATCCAAAAGTCAATATTGAACATGGTCCACGCGTCGATCATATTACAGTTCAAATTTACGATGAAAACGGTAATCCAGTACTTCCAAACCCAATTACCATTCCAACCCCAGATACAACAGGTGGTCACGGTGGTACAACGCCATGGACAGTTCCACTTGATGGTTTAAACCTCAAGGATGGAAAATATCAGATTGTTACCACAGCTTATGATAATGGCGGCAATATTCTCGATAGAAATACTAAATATTGGGTTAAATATACATCGAAGAAGACTCCTTCCGTTCCTGAAACTGGTGGCTCAGTCTTCGCTGGCACGAACTTCACAAGCGCAGATTTTATCTCAACCTCACTCGCAATCTTCTTTGTCGCTACTTTCTTCGCGATTATGGTCTTAAAGCGTAATCGCAAAAGCCAAAGACGCTCTTAATATAGTCTAAAAATATAGATCCAAAAAGGGTCTATATTTTTTATTTTCTTGAAAAACATTGAGCTTTTTTATATTATCTGGTAAAATAAAACTGTTGGACGATTAGCTCAGTTGGCTAGAGCGCGTCTTTGACGTAGACGAGGTCAGAGGTTCGAGTCCTCTATCGTCCACCACAAGCATCCTTTTGGGATGTTTTTTGTTTTGTCATTATGTTACAATACTAATAATTAAACAAAAAGGGAAACATGAGAGACTTTACAAATAAAATCAATAACTTCCTAAATGCTGCAATCAACACTACGATTCTGATGATTGCGATTGGAATTTTTCTAACCCTTTTCCCGACCTTGAGCCTCGAAATCACTAGATGGATTTTTATTATTGCTTTAGTCTCTGCCGGACTTAGTATGATTACTGCGGATCTCACTGGCAAAAAGCGTGGCGGCATCATTTCCGGTACCGTTCTTGGTTCCTTTAGCTTACTTCTCGGTCTCATAATCCTTATTAATCCTGAGGTCCTCAGTATTATTCCGATTGCTATCGGTTTCTATATCGTAATCTCAAGCTTAACAAAATTACGTATGACATTGGCTCTTAAAGAAATCTCAAATTCCGCCTTCACCGCCTCTATCCTTATGAATATCATTTCTGTAGTTTCCGGCTTTATTATTATCTTTCAACCTATCGCCTCAACAGCCGTAGCCGTCATGCTACTTGGTATTATGCTTGTCGTCTATGGCGTTTCTGACCTAATTAATATTGTTATCCTAAAAAGCCATGTTAATGAATTTTCGTCAAAAATGAAATCTGCCAAGAAATATCTTACCGACGACGTCCAAGAAGCAGAAGTCGTTGAGAAAAAGAAAAAATAAACCCACTTCCATCTGGGTGACAAAATAAGACGCCTTGAAACTCATTTAAACACTAGCTATTTATAAAATCCTTATGCTATAATCAATACAATACATTTATATGTAGTGGAGTTAAATAAAGTGGAATTAAATAAAGGACTAAAACAGTCTGGTCTTCGAGTATGGCCAGAAATGCTAGCCCGGGGCTTAAGGTGGGCCTTTGGTTTATTGTGGGCACTTCCAGTACTTGCCTCCATGGCTTTTGGTAGCCCAGTTTATGCAACCCCAACGATTAGCATCTCCCTCCCTGCAGCTTCTGCCGATATTGATTTTTCAATGTCAGAGGTTAGGTCTTCTGTGTTTAAGAAAAGTGCTGCCATCCAGCCTTCTGTAACCACTGACAATCCTCAGGGTTTCACTCTTTATATTTCAAGCATTGACGAAAATACCTCTCTCGATAACGGTACTTATGATCATATTAACTCAATCGCTGCAGGATTAAACGAAACTGCTTTTACTCAAAGAACCTGGGGATACTCATTGGACGGCACTAATTTCAACCCCATCCCAAAAGCCAGTAATCCTGCAAAAATTGCTGAGTCCCAACTTCCGACCACTAATGCCACGCTTGCCTCCGTCACTTTTGGCGCTAAGGTTGCCCCAGACCTCTATGAAGGCACCTATCAGAAGGAGATTGTTTTTACTGCAATTACCAATGCTATTAAGACCGTTAGCTATATGGACACAGGTTGGAACACAATAACTCGCCTGCAGTGGTTAGCCGATCAGAATACTGGCCACAACATCACAATCAAGCGCGGGTATTCCATCCCTTACCCAGGTTTTTGTGAAAATATTGCATATAATAATAAGTGTTTCGCGAATATAGCCGCAGGGACTTCTACGGATGCTTATGAGACCATTCTCTGGACCGATACCGATACTCATACCATCTATTTTTACAGCAAAAAAGACATCATCTATGTTAATGAAGATGCAAAGGGTATGTTCAATGACATAAAGAGAAGCTTAGATTCCACTAATATTACTATTGATCTCACAGGGCTTGATTTTTCCAAGGCAAAGGATCTCTCAAACTTATTTACAAAGAATAAGATTAAATCCATAGAATGGGGTAATTTTAATATTGAGAGCGCTGAAACGGTCAGTAAAATGTTCCGCGATGTAGAGCCCACCGACCCATCTAATTTCTCTATAGATTTTACGAAATTTAATACCCGAAACGTAACAGACTTTTCTTATATGTTTAATGGTTCAAAAATATCTTCGCTGAATCTAAACGGCATTGATACAAGAAATGCTACGAATATGGCTGGTATGTTCTCTAGTATGAGCAACCTCTCTGTATTAGACGTCGCTCCACTGAATACGTCAAATGTTACTGACATGTCAAGTATGTTTGCAAGTTTGCATAATATTACAGGTATTCAAAACCTTTCAAGTCTAGATACCTCAAAAGTAGAAAATATGTCAAGTATGTTCTCAGATCTTGGCGGCTTAACTAGTCTAGACCTCTCTGGCCTCAACACGTCTTCAGTAACTAATATGTCGTATATGTTTTCTTCTTCTGCCGCAATTACGGATTTGGATCTTACCACTTTTGATACACATGCAGTAGAGGATATGTCTGGAATGTTTAGTGGTATGACGAATCTAGTTAATCTTAATATGTCAGGCCTTGATACTTCCAGTGTTACCAATATGTCATATATGTTCAGTGGAATTATGGGGATGTCAACCATAGATTTAAGCCCCCTCAATACCTCTTCCGTAATTGATATGACCTCAATGTTCCAGGATTCAAAAAATCTCACTCATCTTGATCTATCAGGTTTTGACACGACTCATGTCGAAAATTTCACAAGTATGTTCAATGGTGTTAATAATATGACTACCCTTGATCTCACCAGTTTTCATACACCTCAAGCAACAGACATGTCTTCTATGTTTATGGATATGTCATCATTAACAAACCTAATAATGCCAAACTTAGACACTTCTAATGTTGCACAGATGTATTCTATGTTTAATGGTCTTACTAGTATGACCACCCTTGACCTCTCTCACTTTAATACGAGTCAAGTCATGAGCATGGGCGCAATGTTCCAAAATACTCCGCAGCTTTCACATCTTAATCTCAGCTCATTTGATACCTCACAAGTGACAGATATGTCTTCAATGTTTGAGGAAGGTATGGCAGACAATAGTGTACTGGATCTGTCAAGCTTTGATACTGCACAAGTGAACTATGCTTATGGTATGTTTAGTAATGCTCGGCCTCGCACTATCTTTGTTTCTAATTCATTTGTCCTTGATAGCGTAGATGAGGCTGATGAATTATTCTCTGGCAATAATAATCTTATTGGTGGCAATGGCACTGCTTTTTCCACCAGCAACCCAACCAATAAAACTTACGCTCGTATCGATGAACCAGGCACACCAGGCTACTTTACAAGAAAGCCATAATTATAATCAGGAGGTTACTCCTGATTAAAGTTTACGCTCCAACCAGTCTTAATACGGCAAACATGGTGGATTCGACCGATCTCTTCCATGACGCAGCTAACCTTATTGGTGGCAATGGTATAATTTATAGTGCTACAAACGCTTCAAATCTTAACTATCTTTAAGAATGACGAAGTCGGTAGTCCTGGTTTCTTTACCGCTGCGCATTAAGTAGAAGCCACCTAAAATTAATCTTTCAATGCTTATCCCGTAATAAGTAGCAATACCGTTTCGCTTATGATAAAATAAAGTTGATAAATAAGGTCTAAAAATAAATGAGAAAAATCAAACAAATATTTGAAAGCATCCTCCAAAAATTATTTTTAGGCAGCAGTCTAACTTTAAAGAGTGCCCGTTTTCTCTATTTAATTCCGATGACTGGACTCATCATAACCACCCTTATCTTCGGTGTAATTATTTATATCTCTTCCGAAAAGTCTACTTTTGCAGCACCAACATGGATAACCGTTGGTGATCCTGCCACCTTGCAACTTCAAGTTCTCTCTCAACCACTATCTTTTACTGGAGCTGAAACTCAAGCTTCTAGCTTTAAGTCTCAATATATTACTGTGTACGTAAATACAACAAATCCTACTGGTGCAACCTCTTCGATTTCAAGTGTTGATGAGAATACTGATTTAGCTTCGACTGATCCGTCCAACACTCAAAGAATTGCGTCAATCAGTTCTCCCACGCAAGACTCCTTATTTCCGCAGGCCACCTGGGGATATTGCATTGATACCTGTCCAATCTACCAACCTATCCCAAAACACAGTGCCCCCGCTATATTAAAGAATCAACCATTTAATACCATTAAGAGCCACTCATTCAGTATTGGCATGAAGGCGAGTCCCAATCTCACTCCGGGTATATATTCGAAAGATATTATTATCTCCGCAGTTACAAATTATGTACCAACAACAGCTTACTTACTTGACGGCAAAAGTTTTAACGCAAAAATCAAAGCCCTAAATACCAATGCTGATACGGAGGTATTTCGTCGCTCCTCTACTCCTCCACCTAATTTAGCTACAGCAACAGTCGTTTCCAAGGCTAATAGTTCAAAGCCCGCCTACGTGTGGTATGATTCAGTATCAAAGACTATATTTTGGTGGTCGGAGGCTGATCATATTTATGCGGACAATGATTCCTCTGAAATGTTTAAGAATCTTAATAATAGTGGTAATCATATGCAGCTCGTGGATGTCTCTGGCATAGATATGAGGTTTGTAGGATATATGAATTATATGTTTTCATCTAATGGCTATTTGATTAAACATATTAACCTCGGAGACATTAATACAAGAAATGCACATAAAATGAACTACATGTTTAGTGTAATGGGTACGGTATCAAATCCAATTGCGATTGATCCAATAGATTTATCAAAGCTTAATACAGGTGGGGTAACAGAAATGTTGGGAATGTTTCGTGGTTCCTATGTTCCAACTCTTGATGTCTCTCATTTTGATATGAGAAGCGTAGAGAATATTGCACAAATGTTTTCTGATCTGAAAAATGTTACAACGCTTGATGTCTCTCATTTTAATACTCCAAGATTAAATTGGATGGGGGCTGTATTTTGGAATAGCGATCGTATTACGAGTCTAGACCTGTCAAGCTGGGATACAAAATCGGTAACATCTATGGTGTATCTATTTGCGGGCATGTCTTCTTTAAGTAGTTTAAATATTTCAAATTTTAATACCGGCAATGTAACAGTTATGTCTCATATGTTTAATGGAGCAAAGTCTCTAACAAATCTTGATTTATCACACTTTGATACTAATAAAGTAGAATCTATGAGTGGTATGTTTCAAGATATGGAATCACTGCAGACCATTAATTTGTCGGGGTTTAATACTAGCAATGTTAAATATATGGACCGTATGTTTTTTATGACCACTGCCAACCCGCCTATTACTAACCTTGACCTTTCTAGTTTTAATACAAGTAAAGTTACTACTATGGAGCGCATGTTTGTTGGTCTTGCTAATTTACAAAATCTTAATGTCAGTTCTTTCGATACACGCAATGTCACCAATATGGAGGCTATGTTCTATTACACATTTGTTACGCATCCAAATGAAGTGCTTGATATTTCAAACTTTAATACTAGTCGAGTTGATAAAATGAATGGCATGTTTAATTATATGAAGGTTAGGACAATTTATGCTTCTCCAAATTTTGTCACCAACTCACTTTTTCAGCAACCCTCTAATATCTTCATGGATAATAGCAACCTTACTGGCGGTAATGGTACCACCTATGCTTGGCCAAACTATACCTCAAACTTCGCCCATATCGACGCCCCTGGCAACCCCGGCTACTTTACTAGGAAGCCGTAATTGAGCCTAGTGTTATAAAAAATATTGCCAAAAAACCGCTTTGGCGTTATAATAAGAAAGACTTCTGGGTCGGTAGCTCAGTTGGTTAGAGCACGGGCCTTTTAAGCCCGGTGTCGAGGGTTCGAGCCCCTCCCGACTCACCAGAACAGGTTTTCCTATTCGAATACCTAAGAATCAACATAGAAAGAGGTTTCTTCCATCTGTAGGAGACCTCATTTTTGTTATTAGTTTCTAGGCTTGTAAGTAGATTTCGGCTAATTGGCTTTTGCTAAGAATTGCTGGATTTTATCTTGTCGACAAGAGAATCCAGTTAGTTCCCAAGCTCGTTCAGAATTTCCTAGACCCTTCGTCTAGATCAAAATTTCTTTGTTAATTTTGTTGTGTTCGATTTTGTAAACTAGTGATATTTTTGCAATATTCCCCTAACTGCTCTTTTATTATCTTTTTTACCTCTTTTAGTGCGTCGCCATTCAGATTGATGAAAACTTGTTATAATTCGTCTTGGCGACACTTCATGGTTTTTTAGGGCGACGTAAACGCGGAATTTTCTTCCACAAATTCGTTGTGTGAAATCTTATATAATCCGTTAAGTTAGTTCGGGCTAAAGACGGCATATTGTGTGAATTTATGACATAGTGTCCGTAGTATCATAATATTGATACTACGATGTTTCCGTTGAGCTTATTTGAGGCAATTATCTTGCCGCTAAACTTATAAGTTCATGAGCCAAATTTCCAGACCACAAAGAGCCTGCCCTGTAAAAAGTATTGGGGTTACTACTATATTTTACGGCTAACCCCCTCAGGTTTTGTAGAATATGGTGTTGGAGCTTGCTGTACGTTTCTCTAACAACGTCGTCAGAGTCAAAATCTTTACTCATTTCTCTAACTAACCCATCATAGAAGCCATCAAAACGTCTTTCGTCATAGGAATCATTACTACCAATCAGCTCTTGTAATCTAACAAACTCCTTAAATTCTGGATCAAACGGCAATTCATACCAGTCTTTACGAGAAATATCCTTCATAGCATGTGTCGCCATTTTTTCAGCGTAGGATACAGCAGAAATCATAGATGGTCTGATGCCTGTATCTCCTTGATGCTGTATCAAATAATCGTTAATATACTTCACTAACTCTCCAGTTTGCTTCCAATCCACATGTACTTCTCCGGTAGTTTCATCTGCTCTAATACTCAAGTTTTCTAACAACTTATTAAGCTCTTCGTCAGTAGTTTTTGGTTTTTCAAGTATACTATTTGCAGTATTTTTAACTAACCGCCTCAAGACATCAGAGGATATTTCAATATTATTTTTATCACTAACCATACGACTAACGCGTTTTTTAACTTCTTGTTCGTAATTGGAAAGATCGAAAACGTATTTGTCTAGATCCCTATAAATAGCAGAATAGCTTCCATTCATTCGGTCATCAACTATACGTTGTAATTTTTTGGTTTTTTCGACATGCGCCTGTTCGTTATCTTTAGAGTCATAATAATCTAGCATTGCATTCAATAGCTCATGTACACCAGGCATATTATCATGTATAAATTCCCTAGCACCATACAAGACACCTTGAAGCTCAAGGGCATCTAATCTATTTCGTTCAAATTTAGGTCTCTATATTGACGCGACGCTAGTATACTATTGTACTTTCGTACTTTCGTATAGTTCAGTTAGTTGCCTTGCAGTAACTTCAATTGACCCGCCTTTTTTGGCTTCTTATAATATGTAGCGTTTTGCCATAACTAACCTCCAATTCGAAGTTACGTTTACCAAAACGATATGGTTCTATTTTATCATGTTTTGTCCGATAGAATGTCCGATAGAATTGTTCTGACAGGGGTAGAATAAGCATAAGCTTGTCCGATAGAATCAATTTTTTGTCCGATAGAATGGAAACTAAGCTATTTTTAGATAGTATTTTCGATATCGTCCAATGCCGCCAGATTTCAATATCCCTAACTTAACCATTCCAACCAGCTCGCGGTTCGCCATTTTGTCGTCGCCAACAGAATTCATGCCATTTAATTCTCGATAAGTGCTATTATTTATGCCGTCATCGTTATGATGTTTGAGATAAACGAGGCAGTTAAGCTGACGATCTTTCAGCTCATAATTGCCAAATTTTTTTAGCCATTCTTTATCTTCTGTCGAGATGAAAGCCGAAGTGAAAAGTGTCGCTTTGAAAGATTGGCCAGAAATATTCTCAAATACTGGTGCTTGTAGGCCTGCCTCACGAATAGTTTGTTTAATCGTTCTGATTCCGCGGGCTTTTTGTTCAGTATATCCATTTTCCTTAAAGAAGTTCATAGTAAGTGGGTTACGTGTGATAGATTGCGTTGTTTCAAGTTCATCAATTGGCATTAAGCTTCGTCCCGGATTGATGATTTCAATTCTGTTGGCGTAAATATCAACTTGGATCCGCGAACTGCTAGTAGCGTAATCGCGGTGAACGATAGCATTAGCTAGCGCCTCGCGAATTGCTATTTCTGGAATTATCAAATAATCTTGACGCTTACCATCTGGACCAATCATGCCACGTACTGGAAGTTTACTTTTTATAAATGAAAAAGCGTGTTCAAATTGGTCGATTACGCAACCATCAAATTCTCGGCTATCGGTATAAGTTAGGCTGGCGTCGCCAACGACTTTATCGGCTTCTGGATATTGGGTTACAGCAATATTCATCGTTGGTGCTACGACTTCTTTGAGAGACATTCCATTTCCAAATGCGAGAAGCCCAAAAAGACTTACTTTGCCGTCAATAATAGCTTTCTGTTTCCTTAGAATTTCTTCTTCGGAGAAGCGCTGATAGACATTGTTATTCCGAGAATTTAGTAAATCGATATAATCTCTAATTTTGCGTTCATCTAAAACTTCATGATAATCTACGTCATAAGTAAAGGTCTCGGCTCCACCTTGTGCCGCCGCAGAGAATCGCATAATATCTTCGCTCGTGGCTTTTACGTTCGCCGATCCGATTCTAATGTATGTTCCGTGCTCTACTCTGCGTTTTTCCGAGTATAATGGACGCATAATTGCTGGAAGTGGATTAATAATCGCCAAAATATGGTTATCTTCTACTGAGACTACTGGAATAATCTTGTGATTAAACCCAGTATTACATAAACTGACAAAATCTTTTTGTAAAGTATCTAGTTCTTTTGCAGAAAGTCCAACTTCCTCTCCGTTGTCATTAACCCCTAAGAGAATTCTACCACCATCCGTGTTCGAAAATGCGCTAACTGACATCCAGATATTTTCAGGAAGTTTCCCGTGGGTTGCGCTCTTAAATTCTAGTCTTTCGCTTTCCGGCTCTGATATGATAGTAGTCATATGTCTATTGTATCATGCCTATCTTTTTACGTCGGCATATAAAAACTTCTACTGTAAAATATAGTCAAATTTGGCAGAAATTGGCAGTAGATCGCCACTCAAGTTTCAAAATTATGTAGTCTGTGCCTTATAGGGAGGCTTCGTAAGGATTGAGGTATCGCTCGCCAGTTTTCGATTTTAGGACAGCCTCCGGGGGCTGTTTTTTGTGATACAAAAGCATCTAGCTAAACATCATTCCCGGGTTTAGTTAAACAATTCGGAACAAGCCGTTTTTAAGTAGTTATCTTCATTATAGAATAGATCTGGATTATTATGTCTATTTT
>ERZ772999.1022-NODE-1022-length-16970-cov-7.390659_pt1 | contig 16970 bp, 12 predicted proteins | sample MGYA00511467_ERZ772999 | MGnify/ENA primary metagenome ERZ772999 (study PRJEB29015, sample SAMEA2738064) | human oral metagenome | biome: human oral; feature: human-associated habitat; material: saliva | place: China | collected 2218 ... | reverse complement strand
AAAATAAAAATTCTAATATCTTTTTCTAGACCAACTACTTTAATACCTGTATTAGTTTTTCCTTTTATAACAAGATTATAACTACTTATAATATCGTTTAATTTTTTTATATCGGAATTTAAAGTTGTTCTACTAACCATCATTTCAAAAGATAAATCATCTATAAGAGTACTCTTACCCGAAGAAACTAATGTCTTAAATATATATACTAACCTTACCTTACTAGAATCAAAATTAACACTAGCTTCGTATATAGATCTTTTTCTCTTTAAATATTCTTCTAACTTTGTAATAAAAAGACTATAGTTTGAATTTTTATTTTCTATATATGCACAGTCTCCAAATAATTCATTTAAATATTTAATTTCATTGCTAATAGTTTTTGAACTTACCTTTAATACATCTAACAAGTATTGATCCTGGACTAAAAAGTTAGATTCTAGTATATTTAGTAGCCTCAAACTTCTATTATCATAATTAAAAATCTCCATTTGCTTCACCACCTATATTTATTATAATGTTAACGCTTCAAAAAATTAATACAGTTATTTTCTTCCAAAAAGAAAAACGCTTTAATCCGCCAAAAAAAGAATTCCCACTATATTTATTTTAATTATATTACCCTAATTTCCACACTATCACGTTTGATTATCAAAAAAACATCCCTAAAAATTAGGGATGCCTTTCTTTCATTACAAACTCTCAATAATATTTTTAACTATATTTTCTACAGTTAAGCCATTTTCTTTCATTAATTCTTCTACATCATATCTATCATAGAATTTTTTATTTATTCCGTAGTTTTGAACTTTTAATTCAGTATTCCCTAAATAACTAGCTACAGTTTGACCGTATCCACCTTCTACTATACCATCTTCAACCGTTACAACCAATTTATGATTTTCTTTTAAAGAGTTTAGTAATTCTTTATCCAAACCAGTTAAAAATCTAGGATTTATTAATGTTGCATCTATATTGTATTCTGATTTCAATTTTTCAGAAACTTCCTCTGCTAAGTTATAAAAATTACCTACTCCAAATATTACAACCTGTTCTCCGTATTTCACTACTTTATTTTTATTTAAGATAGAATAATCTGTTCTATCTTCTTCCCCTGTTTCTACTACACTTCCAACAGGAACACGTATAGCTACTGGATGCTCATTTTGGTTAATTGCCCATTCTAACATCGCCAAGTGCTCTTCTTTATTAATAGGAGCTAAGTATACGAAGTTTGGTATATGTGATATAAATGGAATATCAAAAAATCCTAAATGACTTTCATCATTCATTGAATTTATCGAAGCGCTGTATACTAATACTACCCCTGCTTGATTGTTTAATGCCATATCATGAGAAAGTTGGTCATATGTTCTCTGTAAGAACGTTGATAATACAGCCCATACTGGTTTTGCTCCATTTTTAGCCAGTCCCGTTGTCATTGTTACAGCTTGTTCTTCCGCAATACCAACATCTACAAATTGACTTCCCAATTGTTCTCTTAGCTTTCTATTAAAAACTATTCCTGGCGTTCCTGCATTGATAACAACAGCTAGTGGATCTTCATTTAATTTCTTAGTTAAATACTCAGAAGTAATCCCATTGTACGTTGAAGTAACAGCACCTTTTTTAATATACTCCCCTGTTTCTAAACTAAACGGCCCTCCAGCATGGAATTTTTCATGATTTTGTTCTGCAGGTTCAAAACCTTTCCCTTTTTCTGTATAAATATGTAATACTACTGGATGATCTATATCTTTTACTTCTTTAAACAGTGAAATTAACTCTTCTAAGTTATTTCCATCTTCTAAATAATGATAGTCATATCCTAACGCTTTAAAAATATTATTTGTCGCCTGCCCTTTAGTTTCACGTAAACTTTCTAATGCAGTATATATACCACCTTTAGGATTTTTAGCGATTGATTGATCATTATCATTTATTATAATTATTGCATTAGTTCCAAGTGTAGCTATTGTATTCAACCCTTCATAAGCCATTCCACCAGATAGAGCACCATCTCCAATAATCGCTACAACATTACTTTTTTCATTCTTCAAATCTCTCGCATGTAAAATCCCACTCGCTAACGACAATGAGGTTGAAGTATGTCCAATAGTAAAAAGATCATGCTCACTTTCTTTTGGATTTGTATATCCAGAAACATCATCATAATGTTCAGGGTCCATAAATGCCTTTTGACGTCCTGTTAGCATTTTATGAATATAAGTTTGATGCGATACATCAAAAATTATCTTATCTACAGGTGAATCGAATACATGATGTAAGGCAACTGTCATCTCTACCATTCCTAAATTCGGTCCACTGTGGCCTCCGTGAGAACTAATTTTTTCTAATAATACCGTTCTTGTTTCATCGGCCAGAGTATGTAATTCTTCTATTGTTAATTTTTTAAGATCCTGGGGTCCTGAAATATTTTCTAAAATCATATTTATCCCTCCTATTTCTATCTATTTGTATTAATATCATTATAACATAAATTAATTTAGCTTAAGTATTCATTTTTATTATAGGTTTAGTAGTGCTTTTTTATCATTCTTTAATAGTTATTAAATACCTCTATTAATAAATATAAATATAATTAGAGATAAATTATGTAACTTTCTAAATTAATTTCAACATTATTAAAACTTTAACATGTTATTTTATTCAACTTTTAATACTCTATCTATATATAAAGGTGAATTTTTTATTTCACTTTTTATTTGAAAAAATTTTATTTTTAGTGTATTATATAAAAACGTAGTAAAGCTACAATAATTTTGAATATAAAATAAAACATGAGGTTAAAATTTATGAAAACAGCTTTTGTGTGCGATTCAGCATTACAAATTAATAAAAATTTTGCAAACAACAATCCAATTACAGTTATCCCAGTAGAGGTTCGTCTTGACGATGAAATTTTTGAGGATAATGTAACTATTACTCCTGATGAATTTTACGAGAGGATACATAACGGACAAAAACCTAGTACAAGCCAACCAGCTGTAGGTAAAATACTAAGTGTCTATGAAGAATTAAAGCAACAAGGTTTTGAGCGTATCGTCGCTTTCAGCGTTTCTTCTAACTTATCAGGAACATACTCTTCTTTTGTACAAGCTAAAGAACTTATTGATGGGATTGAAATTAAAATAATAGATACTCTTCAAATAGCAAGAATGGTAGGAATAGCAATCGAGAAGATTATTAAAGAATTTGAAGAAGGAAGTTTAACATTTGAAAATATAGAAACAAGATACGCAGACCTTTCACAGCAACATAATGTTCTTGTAACAGTAGAAACTATGGAATATCTATACGCAGGTGGTAGACTTACAAAAGCTCAGTTCGTTTTGTCAAACCTACTAAATATTCTTCCTATTATAACTATTAAAGATGGTCTACTTTCAGTAAGTGGAAAACATAGAGGAATGAATAAAGTTCTTTCTAAAATGTGTGAAGAAATAAAAGAAAAAAATCCAAAGAGCTTATTTGTTCTTTATACAAATGATGAGTTATTAGAAAAAGCAATGGCATCTATCAAGAAAACTTTCGGAGAAATCGAAGTAGAAACAGAAATCGTATCACCTGTAATTGGATCTCACGCAGGACCTAAAGCTATAGCAATCGGATATTTAGGATACGACAAATAAAAACAAAAAAATACCTAAGAATTAGGATAATAACTAATTCTTAGGTATTTATTAAGGCTGATTACAAATCACGATGTCAAAATAATCGAATTTGTCGAATCAATCCCATTTTTTGCTAATCTATTTTAAAATTTGTTCCTTCTAATGCAGCTTGAAGCTCTTCTTTTGAAGCAATTCCTTCAACTATGACAGTTTTTTCTTGAATATTAACTTCTACATTATCAACATTATATAGTTTTGATAATTTATCTTTAACTGCAGTGACACAACCACCACATTTTACACCTTCTATACTATATTCGTTTTTCATGATTAATCCTTCTTTCTTTATATTGATTTTATTAATTTAATTTTACTCTTTTTAATCTTAAAGCATTTAAAACAACAGATATAGAACTAAAACTCATTGCAGCACCTGCTAACATCGGATTTAGCAACGGTCCTCCAAATATATAAAATACCCCCATAGCAAAAGGAATACCTATAACATTATAGAAGAATGCCCAGAATAGATTTTCTTTAATATTTGTTATAGTTTTTTTACTTAAAACTATAGCATTAACAACAGAATTTAAATCAGGTTTCATCAATACTATATCTGCCGCATCGATTGCTACATCTGTTCCTGTTCCAACGGCTATTCCGACTTCTGCTTGTACTAGTGCTGGCGCATCATTAATACCATCACCAACCATTGCTACCTTTTTACCTTGAGCTTGAAGTTTTTTGATTTCATTTGCTTTATCTTCTGGTAAAACTTCACTAACAACTTTGTCTATCGATAATTGTTCTGCAATTACTTGAGCAGTTTTTTTATTGTCACCAGTCAACATAACTACCTCTAACCCTAAGCTATGTAATTTTTCAACAGTTTCTAAACTACTCGCTTTAATTTGATCGGCAACAGCTATGATTCCAGCTAGTTCAGAGTCTACAGCTATGAATAATGGTGTTTTCCCTTCTGAAGCATATTTCTCTGCTTTTTCAACTGAATCTTTTGTAACAATATTATTTTCCAACATTAATTTTTCATTACCAATAAGTACTGACTTTCCATCAACTGTTGATGAAATACCTAATCCTGTTAATGAACTAAAATCTTTAACTTCTAACAAATCTAAATTTCTATTTTTAGCTTCATCTACTATAGCTAGACCTAATGGGTGTTCTGAAAGATATTCTACACTCGCTGCAAGTTGCAATAGAATTTCTTCAGATAAATTATTGAATGTCATTATATCAGTTACTGAAATTTTACCTTCTGTTAATGTTCCAGTTTTATCAAACACAACAGTATCAACTTCTTTAGCTAACTGCAAAGCTTCTGAACTTTTTATTAGTATTCCATGTTCAGCTCCCTTTCCTGTACCTACCATTATAGCTGTCGGTGTAGCTAAACCTAAGGCACAAGGACAAGCAATAACAAGCACTGCGATAATAATTTTTAGAGAAAAACTCCAAGATGCATCTCCAACAAAGTACCATAAAATTCCAGCTATTAGTGCTAAAACAATAACAATGGGAACAAATACTCCTGAAATTTTATCAGCAAGTTTTGCGATCGGAGCTTTAGAATTTTGAGCATCTTCAACAAGTTTAATAATCTGAGATAAAGTAGTATCTTTACCAACTTTAGTAACTTTCATTTTGAAAACACCTGTTTTATTAATACTAGCTCCAACAACTTTACTATTTATTTCTTTTTCTACTGGGATACTTTCCCCTGTTAACATCGATTCATCTACAGTCGAACGACCTTCGATCACGACTCCATCAAGAGGTACTTTTTCACCAGGACGAACAAGTAGTATGTCACCTGTAGATATTTCATCTACGGCTACTACATGTTCTTCACCATCTTTTATTAAATTAGCTGTTTTCGGTACCAATCCGACCAACTTACTAATAGCATTTGTAGTACGACTTTTCGATACTCCTTCAAAGTATTTACCTAGTGTAATCAATGTTAAGATTACCGCTGCAGATTCATAGTACAAATTCATAGCTGCATGTTCATCACCTAAATATACCAATACGGTTGAATAAACACTATATAAGAATGCTGCCCCTGCTCCTAACGCTACTAAAGAATCCATATTAGGTTTTCTTCTAAGAAGAGCTCTAATTCCTACACTAAAGAATTTTCTACCAAAATACGAAACAGGTAACACCAGAATAAACTGTACAGTTGAAAATAATTTTGGATTTCCCATTGGACTTAAACTTTCCAACATAGGTAATCCCACCATCTCAGCCATCGCTATGTACAACGCAGGTACTGTAAATATAGCTGAATAAATAAATCTTTTCCAAATACCATCTATTTCTTGTTGTTTTTTCTCAGCTTGGTCATCTACCGAATTATCTATCTCTAATCTTGCTTTATAGCCCGCTTCTTCTACTTTTTTCTCGATTTCAGCTACACTTAATTTTTCTTTATCGAATTTTACTACCATCTTCTCAGTAGCGAAATTTACAATGGCTTTTTCTGTTCCATCTAAAGATGAAATCGCATCTTCTATATTTTTCGCGCACGTTGCACAACTCATTCCTTCTAATATAAATGTTCGCTCTTCAATACTAGAAACATAAGTAAGCTTATACCCCAATTTTTCTATAATCTTTTCTACTTCCGTTCTATCTATTCCCTCTCCTCTAGTAAGCGTAAGTTTACTCGTTGCAAGGTTTACATTGACATCTGATAAATTATCAACTTGTTTTAAACTATCTTCAATATGCGCCGCACAAGAAGCACAACTCATCCCCTCAACTATATATGTCTCACTTTTACTCATATATTAATCACACCTATCTTTTAAATATTCTTATTCGTCTACAATTGTAGTCTTTGTTATAAATTAAGTATACTACCATCTAAAATTATAGTCAACAATATTTTAAATAATCAATAACAGCTATCATTATGATATATAGCAAAAGCTATCATAGAGTACTTTAAAGGGGATAACTCGACAAAATCAATTTCTATAAAATCATGATTTTTGAGTCATCCCTTTCAATTTTATTTAGTTTTTACTTTCTAATTTTTCATTCATCTGACGACGAAGTTTAGAAAAATCTTCTTTAACTACTACAGTATCAGCGATGAAGTCATGAAGTCCTTTTTTCTTATTTGTGAAAGCTATCGCTAAATACGGTAAGTAAGCTAAGAATATCGTTAATAATCTGCCAACTACCTCACGGTAAACTACATCCATAAGACCTAACTTATCACCTTTATTAGTTTCTACTTTTATCTTCATAAACATCTTACCTAAAGTTTGAGAGAAGAAGTAAGTCATAGCTATAAAGTACGCAAACATAACAATAACATAACTTAAAGACTCTTCTCCTAAAATTGGAAAATCTAATTGCTTATTCAAAAGACCAAAACTAAAAGTATTCAATAAACTAGATATAGCATAAATAACAATCATATCGATTAAATACGCAACAAATCTCGTCCAAAAGCCTGCATAGAAATTCTTTGAAAGAGTCATATAATCTTCTATTGTTGTTGGCAACGAAAGATCTTTTTCTTTTTTATCTACTCTTTCTTCTGTTTCTTTAGGATCTTCGTGTTCTCTAGTAACTTCTTCATTTTGTATCGTATCATTTTCTAGTTCTACAGAAGTTTCATTCAAATTAGGATCATATGAAGGTGTATTATTATTTAATTCATTATTCATATAAAAAACCTCCTTATCCTAAGTAACTACGTTCAACTTTGTTTGAATTTACTTCACTATTTAATTCAGAGATAAAACTTTTTGTTGTTGCTTTAACAAATCTAGAAATTAAACTTTCTGTAGTTTTATCAGCTCTTAATTCTATTACAGTTGGATTAGATAATCCTTTTTCTTCTTTTATTAAATCAATAAGCTCATCTTCTGTACCTATTTTATCAGCTAGTTTATTCGCTACTGCCTGTGTACCTGTATAAGTTCTTCCATCAGCAAGTTTCTTAACTTCATCTTCACTTAAGTGTCTACCTTCAGCAATGGCTTTTACAAATCTCTCATATGCTTCTTTATTTTGTTCTTGTAAGATTTTTCTAGTAGATTCTGGTAAATCTTCTGTTAATCCTCCAACTGCTTTTTGATCTCCTGAACGAACAGTTTCTTGTTTAATTCCATGATCATTTAAGAATTTTTGTGCAGAGACATAACTCATAATTACCCCTAAAGAACCAGTGGTTGTTTCAGTATTCACAAAGATTTTCTTAGCTGGCGTAGATACATAATATCCACCCGAAGCAGCTGTTTTCTTCATTGAAACATAAACATCTTTACCACTATTTTTTAAAGCATTATATAATTCAGCAGTTTCATAAACTCCACCACCAGGTGAGTTTACCGATAATAGAATAGCTTTAACATTAGGATTATTTTTAGCTTCTTTGATTTGATTCAACACAGATGCTCTTGAATAAGTATTCGTCATCTCAGCATTAATTTCACCTTCAATTGAAATTTTTTGAATTACTTGGCTACTATCTCCTTTTTTAAGAGTTAATTTAGTAATACTTTGCTCCTGTAAAAACTCTGTTAAGTAACCGTTCAATTCTGACTCATCTTTTTTATTACTGTTACTTGATGTTATAGTACCTTTAATTAGTGAAAACACTACTAAGACAACAACAATTACTGTTGATATTAACCTTTTATTTTTAAAATTCATATTTTTTCCTCCGAAACTTTATTATAATATTTTTGTAAAAAGCCAGAGACAAATAACACTTTCGCTATCTGTCCCTAGCCTATTATTATGAACTCTTAACTATATTTTCAAAACCTTTTTGCAGATCCACATTAGCAGTTCTTCTGAAGTATACGTACTTCTTAGAATTTCCTTGATTTTGTTCAGTTATCAACACTATAGGTTCACCATTTAGAATAGTGAAATAGTATAGATGTGCTACTGAATTTACTGGTTTATCTATATCAGAAAATACAGCAACTATATTATATACATCTTTATAATTCCCTTCAGGTGACCACTTCATACTAATCAGTTTATCACCTTCTAGAACTAAACGTGCATCCCCTGCCATTTCTGTTTCAGTAGGAAGTTTTAATCCATGGAAATTCACTTGGTTACTCGGTGTATACTCTTTATAACTTTGGTTTAAAGATTTTTCCCAACTTTTCACAAATTGATAAAGTTTGTCACCTTTGTTTTTATTCCAATAAGCTGTACTTGTAGTTTTAACTTCTTCTTTTTTCTCAGTTTTTTCTTCAGATAATCCTGTAACAGTTAGAGTACGTTTAAACGTTCCGCTAACTTTTAGTCCTTTTTTCTGAGCTTCCTCTTTGTTAAGAGTTATCTCAACATCTACCTTACTTCCATTCTCTAAGTTTTCTGTAGGATTATATTTAATCTCAGGTTTTTTCAAGAATTTCTTAATATTATCGTCGGCATCTTTTACTTCTGGAATATCTACAATATCAACATTCACCTTACCTTGTCTGTTGGTACCATATGCCGCTAATTCAACCTTATATTGATCCAGATGAACTACTTTATCATCTTTCTTGTAAAATTTAAAATAATAAACTCCCGCAGCAATTACGCATACTAAAAGTAATGCAACTATAAGTCCTATTATTTTAGATGATTTCTTCTTAGGCTTATCTTTTTTAATTTCCTCAACCTGCGTTTCACTACTTCCTTGATTCACATTATCATAATTACTATTTCCTAGGAAATCATTATTTTGATTATCATTAGTTAACTGATCATTTACTCCTTGATTGAAATTAGATTGATTATTCTCTACATAATTACCATCTTGGTCATAATAACCAGTTACCACAAAGAATCCATTTTGATCATAGTAGCCCGCTGGTGTAAAATTATTATCATTTTGATTATAGTTATTATATTGAATAAAATTACCATTCGGATCATAGTAGCCATTCGGAATAAAGTTTCCATCTTGATCATAATACCCGTTTGATATATAGTTCCCATTCTCGTCATAATAACCATAAGGAATATAATTTCCATTTTGATCATAATAACCATTTAAATCATTATTTAATTCATTGTTCTGAGAATTAGTATCTCTATTCGTCATCACTTTCCCTCCTATTCAGCATAAGTTTTCGATACGAACTTGTTATATCGTTTCATAAATGCAAGTTCTGCAGTACCTGTTTGTCCATGCCTATTTTTAGCAATAATTACTTCAATAGTTGAAACATCACTTGTTTCTTGAACTTCATTTTCATCTGCATCTTCACTTCTATAATAGTCACCACGGTATAAGAACGAAACTATATCTGCATCTTGCTCAATACTTCCAGATTCCCTAAGGTCACTCATCATAGGACGTTTATCTTGTCTAGATTCCACACTACGAGACAGCTGAGATAATGCAATAACAGGACATTCTAGTTCCCTAGCCATTTGTTTTAAGCTACGAGAAATCTCAGAAACCTCTTGTTGCCTATTATCAGTTCTCTTACTACCTTGAAGAAGTTGAAGATAATCGATAACAACAAGATCTAGACCATGTTCTGCTTTTAATAACTTACATTTTGCTTTTACTTCATTTACTTTTATAAAAGCACTATCTTCAATAAAGACATTTTTTTGATTTAAGAAATGAACCGCTGTTTCAAGTTTCATTAGATCATCATTATCTAAATCACCTTTTTTGATCTTTTCAGAATCTATCATTCCCTCACTACAAATCATCCTAGAGACAAGTTGATCAGCACCCATCTCTAATGAGAATAGTGCAACTGTTCTCTTCTCTTCTTCTGAACGAGGATTTTTCCCTGCAATATTAAGGGCAATATTAAGGGCAAATGCTGTTTTCCCCATCGCAGGACGAGCTGCAAGGATAATTAAATCTCCTTTACCGAAACCTACAAGTTTATCTAATGCTCCATATCCTGTAGGTACAGCAACATTCTGACCTTCTCCTGCCATACGAGCCAAAATTTCTTTAAAAACTTCATCGGTAACATCTTTCATATTTTTAAACTGAGATGTTTTCGCTCGTTCCATCGCACGTTCAACCTGATCAAATAATGTAGCAGTTAAAGAGTCTATATCAGCATTTCCCTGATTCATCTCCTCAGTACTACTTAAAAGTGCCGCACGAATTTCTCTATATATTGAATATCTCTTTACTAAGTTCGCATAGTGCATAATATTACGAGAACTTGGAGTAATATCATACAAGTCCACTATATATAATGAGGCATCCACTGTTCTGAATGCCCCACTATTATTTATTTCTTCAAAAATCGTAGTGGTGTCAGGTATTATTTCCATTTCATCTAAACGCAAAATAGCACTATAAATATCTTTATTTCGTTCGTCATAAAAGTCTTCCGGATCAACCGTTGCTTTGACTTCTATTAATTTCTCTGGCTCTTGCATCAGAGCCCCTAATAACGATTGTTCTGCCATTATAACAGAATCTATATGATATTTCATATTGTCACCTTCAACTTATTTACTATTGCTCCACTACATGAACTTTAATAGTTCCTTCTACTTGGTTGTGTAGTTTAATTTTAACATTTGTATATCCTAAAGACTGGATACCGTGTGGTAAGTCAATTTTTTTCTTATCAACTTTAAGATCATGTTGTTTCTTAAGTTCTTCAACAATTTGTTTAGAAGATACTGATCCGAATAATCTTCCACCTTCTCCAGATTTAACTTTAATTGTTACTTCAAGACCTTCTAATTGTTTCGCAAGTAAGTTAGCTTGAACCAATTCTTCTTGTTTGTCTTTTTCAACACGTTTTTGTTGACCTTTAAGTGTTGCCATATTAGCATTAGTTGCCGCTACTGCTTTTTTATTAGTTATTAAGAATTTTGCATATCCATCAGCAATTTCCTTAACATCTCCTTTTTTTCCTTTTCCTTTAACGTCTTCTAAAAATATAACTTTCATTACAATTTCTCCTTTTATCTATGTTTTCATTTTATGATAATATTTTATCGATTGCATCATTTAGTCGCTCTAAAGCTTCGTCTAAATTGATTCCCTCTATTTGAGTTGCTGCGTTGGCAAGATGTCCTCCACCACCAAGCTCCTCCATAATTAATTGAACATTTATATTTCCTAATGATCTTGCTGAAATACCTACTTTCCCTTCTCCTAAATATCCTATAGCAAAACTACATTCAATTCCTTTAAGAGTTAGAAGTAAGTCTGCACTTTGGGCAAGCATTACATTAGTATAATATTTATCTTCAGGGGCTTTTGCCATGATAATCTCTGGTGATTTTTGAATAGAGTTATTAATGATTTCTACTCTATTCATAAAGTTCTCAAATGGTTCTTTAAGAATTGTTTTTACTTTTGTAGGATCTGCTCCATTACTACGTAAATAAGCAGCTGCATCAAAAGTTCTAGAACCAGTTCTTATTGAGAAGTTTTGAGTATCAACAACAATTCCCCCAAGCATAATCGTCGCCGCTACTGGAGTAATTTTTTCTAATTTAGTTTGATACTCTATTAACTCCGCAATTAATTCAGATGCAGACGAAGCATATGGTTCGATATAAGTTAACAATGGATTTGTAATTATATCCTCACCACGTCTATGATGATCAATAATGACTTTTCTATTAGCTTTAGATAGTATTGCTGCATCTATTACACGCGATGCATCAGATGTATCCACAACGATTAATGTTGTTTGTGGCGTCATAAGTTCCCAAGCTTCATCACTATCAACAAAGACTCTTGCTAATTGTTCATCTGAGTTATCAATTTCAAACATTACTTTTTGAATAGTTTCATCACGATCACTATCATTTAAAATAATGTAGCATTCTTTTCCTACTATTTTAGCAAATGTATAAATACCTACACAAGCTCCAACAGCATCGAAGTCCGGACGTTTATGCCCCATAACGATTATTTTGTCACTATCACTTACAATATCAGCTAACGCATTAGATACAACACGCGCCTTAATTCTAGTACGTTTTTCTTGTGGATTTGTTTTACCACCATAGAATCTAATCGTACCATCAACATCTTTCATAGCAACCTGATCTCCTCCACGCCCTAAAGCTAAATCAAGTGAACTTTTCGCAAGTTCTCCTAATTCTGGTAGAAAATCCGTCCCCATACCTACACCTATACTTAAAGTAATCGGCGCATCAAACTCCTCTTTTAGATTTCTAATTGTATCTAAAATTTGGAATTTCTCTTTTTCTATTTTCTTTAAATCTTTTACATTTAAAAGTCCGATAAATCTATCTTCATCTATTCTTTTTAGATAAATACTATTCTTTTTAGCCCAATCTGTTAAAGTGATGACTATAGTAGCATCAAGTCTACTCGCTACTTCGTCATCTAATGAATCATAAACATCTTCATAATTGTCAAGACTTAGGTTAAGAATAATAGGTCTAGTATCTCTAAATCTTTGCATTACCACTTTACTTTCTGTAATATCAAAGAAATAAATATAACCACTATCTTTTTGATAATTAACTTTATAGTATTTACCAAAAATTTCAAATTGATTATCTACGGGTGTTTCCAGTTCGAATAATTCTGAGATTTCAGGCATAAGCTCAAGGATGTTTAAACCTTTTATCTCTTCAACTTTAATATTTTTATAAATAAAATTATTCGCCCATTCAATGTTTTTATCTTTATCTATTACAATTATCCCAATAGGAAATTTGTTAATTCCTTTTTCCGAAGAATCTTTGATTCTATTAGTAAGTTTACTAATATATCTATCCGTTTGTTCTGCAGCTTTTTTCTTTTGAAGAATATAGAATGTGAAAATAAGTATACCTATTAATAAATAGATTACTAAGCTAAGAATATCCAGTATCCCGCAGACTATTGCACCTATTAGAAAAATCGTTGAAATTATTATTTCATATTTTCTTTTTTCATTCATACTTATCTCCCCCTCTTCATAATGATATATCCTTCTCTTAACTTAAATATACTATCAACAAATCCAAGTAATTCAAAGATAGGACTAAAAATTAACATCAACATGAACACAATAGGTTTTGTAATTGTAGATTTATTCTGTGTTCTCTGTTCGATAAAGAAGAACGCAGTGAATAAACCATTTAATATAAATGCTAACGCTAATACACCCGATATATTTTGTAGTAAAATATTCCAAAAACTATATGTATTACCAGTTGATTGCATTTCTATTAGTAGAGTAACCAAAGAAACACCTATGTATATATATCCACTTCTCGGACTTAACATTATACGACTAAATTTCGGAAAAGCAGGAATAATGACATACTCTCTAGCCAATAAAGAAAGTGTATATTGCACTAAACATAAACTGTATACAAATAACATTATAAATAATGTTACTGGAAATGTTTTTTGCATATTCGAAAAACTCTCTAAAACTAGATTTTTATCAACATTTTGATTCATTTCTACCATAGAATTAACATAGTTATTAATAAACTCTAAAATTTGTTTACTATCAATAGTTATGTAACCAAATTTGATAGATACAAATACATATATAGCTATAGCTATATATAAAATCGCTGTTATAGCTACTACAAGGAATAATTTAGAAGCACGTAAATATATCGTTTTGTATATTATATATGCTACAACCATATGAATTCCAAACCAAAACATCATAACTGGAGAAGCTAATACTGACAACATAATCCCCCCAGAAACTATCAATGGCAGGAATGATTTCAATCCCCTCGCCCCTAGTACATATGTAAGTGGGAACACAGAAAGAAATGCCGCAATAACCCCAATATTCAATAGTGAACCTAATAATATCAATACTAAATAACTGGCTGAATATGCCAATATTTTTAAATTACTAGGCCTTCTAAAGAAAAATTTATTCGCCATTAATTTTTCAATTTCTTTACTCAAAAGATCTGAAATGTTATTATCCAAATTAACACTCCTTTTTTATTTTTATAATACCCCTCATAAGTAATTAAACTATATAGGTATCTTTATTATTATACCAAATTTCAGAGTTTTTTTAAAGAAAAATAAAAAGCATTAACATACTGTTATAACAAAATATACTTGAGATAACTTTTTGATATAATTCGTCCTTTTAAAACTATTTTATAAGTAGAAAAGAAGGAGTGACTCAAAAATCATAATTTCGAAGAAATCGATTTTGTCGAGTCACCCCCGCACAGGTTATTAGATATCTAAAAAGCTTTTATAAAGTAAATTTAGATATCAATAAACCACTGCGCCTATGAGTTATAATATATACTTTTTGAAATTTAGGACTTTTGGATTAACCCAATTTTTTAAAACTTCTAGAAGTTAAAACCTTCATAGAATATTCTATTTTTCTTTATACCTTTTTCCTTTAGCATTTTTTCATACGCTATATTCATCGCCATTGGACCAGCAATTATATAATTATACTCTTCACCAACCGGTAAATATTTATCTAATTGCTCTGTTGTAAATCTTCCATTTTGAGAATATGATTTAAAATTACTTCTTTCATTCCATAATTCGAATTTTTCTTGATATAGAAGTTTCTTATCTTTTCTCACAGTATAAAGGAAGGTTATGTCTTTATTATCAAATTTATCAGCTAAGCCAAGTAAAGGAACAACACCAATTCCTCCACCAATAAGAACAAATTTTTCATTCTTACCTGACTTTTCAATCATTGAACTCAATACACCATATCCTCTAGTTAAATTAACTTTTTCTCCTATCTCTAAATTAGGAAGATTTTTTGTGAAATCCCCTACACCTTCAATTGACATCTGAACATAGCCATCTCGTTCTGGGATATTCAATATAGAAAATGGATGTGGCTCCTTCATCCCTCTTACATTGGGGAAAGAGATAAATGCAAAATCACCCGCTTCTATTTTTTTAAAAACAGATTTACTGGTAGTAATTGTTAACTCTGTAATATTTGAATCTACTTTTCTAGCATTTTTTAAAAGTCCTACTTGTACATTTATATACTTATTATATGCATAGTATCCATAAGCACCGAATGCAATTACAGTGTATAGAATAACCAAAATAGTAAATGGAATTATACTTCTTATATATGGAATCAGAAGAACATGAAGGAAAGCTAATAGTGCAGCTACTAAATTAAGTCTATGTATCCACATAGATAACTCATGTTTAAAGATTTTTTCTAACATTTTTTTAATCTTCATTAAGATACTTATTCTTGAAGTTAACCAACCAGCCATAAAAACAAGTGAGTATGCAATGATTCCTATAAATATATTCATTGACCATTCCCCTGTTAATTTTATAAGTCCTGATGATTTTAAAAGTTGATCATGTAAGTACATAAAAATTACAGCAAAAATTGCGGTTACTCCATGAATTATATACATATCCGGTAATCCTATTATTCTATCTAACCATTTCGGCTGTGAAGATAGGAAAATTGCTGATAGCATCCATGAATAGGCAAATACTCCTAAATTAATTGCTAGTACTCTACTCCCAAAAACCTCTGGTAAACTATTTCCTAATGTTACTATTAATGGTAAAGGTATTGTTAACAATACTATTAACCAAATCATATTAAATATAAATCTATGTTCTCTCAACATCCGTTATTTTTCCTTCCTCAAAAACTCTTTTTATCCCCTCTTTTGTTAACAAGATACCTGTTAACAATTTATTTTCTACTATTTCACTCCAAATTCCCTCATTAGCAACTACTCCTGCAGTTGCTAATACATCAACATCTGATAGATATCTTCCAACTACAGTGATTTGAACATGATTTATCTCATTATCACTTTTGATATGTTCACCTTTTTTACTAAGCCCCGAAGTTGCCACCGCTCCATTTTTTATACTATACTTAGCAATTATTTTCTCCTTGACTTCAGGATTTTCTATCCCTATTTTCCAAAAAAAGTTACTATTAGATTTTGTACCAACCTGCATGTCTCCTGCTCCGTTAATTGCTCCTGCTTCTATAATATTATTATCTATAAGAGGTTTTATATATTTCATAAAAGCATTCTCTATTGCCCACCCCTTCACAAATCCTGTTGGATTATATTTTCCGCCAAAAAATGGATTAAATAGACCGTGAGTCTCTTTTTTAGCTATTATAGACCTGCTGTAGACTTCTTGATACTCTAAATCAAAAAAATCTTCTTGCAAATCTTCACCTAAATCAGTATGTCTGCTAACTAAACTATCTGGAAGAAATGGAGAAAATTTCTCTTCCACATTTTTCAAATATTTATCAATCTCATTTACGACCCGATTCAACGCTTCTATCAAAGTTTCATCGAAATTATCCCTTACAAAGACAATTGTGAAAGGCATGTTCATTCTTTTTAATA
>ERZ772999.1020-NODE-1020-length-16985-cov-21.136503_pt1 | contig 16985 bp, 9 predicted proteins | sample MGYA00511467_ERZ772999 | MGnify/ENA primary metagenome ERZ772999 (study PRJEB29015, sample SAMEA2738064) | human oral metagenome | biome: human oral; feature: human-associated habitat; material: saliva | place: China | collected 2218 ... | reverse complement strand
GACCTCCAGGTTATGAGCCTGGCGAGCTACCAACTGCTCCAACCCGCGATATTAATTAAGAACAATTCATCTATGAACCGAGGTGCATTCCTGAATTGCGAGTGCAAAGGTAGTGGTTTATTACGAAACTACCAAAGAATTATACATTATTTAACAAACTATCCACTCTGCTTTTGCGGCTTCTAAACTCTCTTTACTACCATTACCGTAGGTAACTCCGCAGGTGTGTGTACCTGCATTTCTGCCCATGAGAATGTCGAATTCGGTATCACCAACGACGAGGGTTTCGTGTGCTTCGATGTTAAAATGACGCAAAGTCTTGAGTACTGATTCAGCTGCTGGTTTCTTCTCGACAACATCGTCGGCAGCAATCAGATAAGTGATATACTTCAAGAGGTCTAATTCGTCCATCAGTTTTGCAAGCGTTCTATGGCTACGACTACTTGCAATAGACATCAGAATGCCTTGCGAAGAAAGTCTTTCCAACGTTTCAACAACACCCGGAAAGGCTTTTACAACACCGGGAACATTCTTCACATTGAATATTTCGCTATACACTTTAGCACACTCCTCAGCCTGTTCATCCGTCATTGGGATGATAGATGAGAAACATTCCTTCAATGGTAAACCAATCGTTCGGGCACATTCCTCACGACTTCTCATCGGTAAATTCAGACGTTCTATCGTTGCAAGCATCGTGTCGGTAATGAGCTTTTGAGAATCGCCAAGCGTTCCATCGAAGTCGAAGATGATGAGACGAATACCAGAAAGTATCTCTGGATTGGAGAAAAGGTCAGGACAGTAGCGAGGCGTTCTGTTGCTATCACTCTTCATAGTCTCATCTTTCAGCTGTTTCTTCCGCTTAAGATAGCCCTTCACCCGTTTGTAGCCTTCCTTTCCAAGGATAGCGATGCCGCCATATTGAAAGCTCTTTGCCAGTCCGAAAAAGATAGTAAACAGTATGCCTTTCGTTGCCGTTGACACTGGGAAAAACACTTGAACGAATGAGAGCATATAAAAGGGAATACACATCAGGAGTACGATAACACCTGTGCGAAAAGACAATTTTTGAAGATAACTTTTAATAGACATAACTGCACGTAGCCTTATTTCAGAACGCAAATTTAGTTAAAAACTTCCTATTATCCGTCATTCTGTACACAATTAAATAATAAAAAGAACTTTTACTTATAAATTCTAACGTTGTGCTTTCGCACATTCCAACAATTATTAGTAAATTTGCAGCGCAAAAATATTATATTCACTTCCCATATTTATGGCAGAAAAGATAAGAATCAAAGACATTGCAGAACGAGCAGGTGTAAGTGTTGGAACAGTTGATAGAGTATTGCATAAACGCCCGAATGTATCGGAATCCGCACTGAAACGAGTGGAAAAGGTGCTGAAGGAGATGAATTATCAGCCGAATGTCTACGCAAGTGCATTGGCTTATAACAAGAGTTACACGTTCTATTGTTTGATTCCAAAGCACAGCAGTGAGGCTTACTGGGAAGAGATTGAGATTGGTGCCATGAAGGCGGTAGAGGCACGTAGAGACTTTTATATCGACTTGGAAATCATGTATTACAGTCGATTGGACCCTCACTCTTTTATCGAGACCTACCAGAAATGCCTTAGGCAGAATCCGGATGGCGTTATCCTTGTCCCTACGACATTAGAGGTGACACGCCAGTTCACCGACGAACTGCACGATCGCAACATCCCTTTCATTCTGCTCGATTCTTATATGCCATCGCTGCAACCGCTATCATTCTACGGGCAGGACTCTATCCAGAGTGGTCGTTTTGCTGCTCGAATGCTGATGCTCATTGCTCAAAAGGAGGAAAGCATCATGCTCATGAAGCAGACGAAGGACGGAAAGATGGCAAGTCGTCAGCAAGAGAATCGTGAGGTGGGCTTCCGTCATTATATGGAAGAGAACTTCCCTAATATTAAGATTTTAGAGGTAAATCTCCCATTAGACGAGGAGCGGAAGCGTTATGACCATATTTTAGAAAAGTTCTTCAGCGAGCATCCAGAGGTACATCACTGTATCACACTGAACTCTAAAGCGCATATCGTGGGTAAATTCCTACTGAAGACGCATCGCCATAACGTTCAGATTATGGGCTATGACGTGGTACATAAGAATGCTGACTGCCTACGAGAAGGGAGTATATCGTTCCTCATCGCACAGCATGCCTACCAACAAGGCTACTTCAGTGTTGACTCCCTCTTCCGTGCTATCGTGCTAAAAAAGAAGGTTGAACCAGTCAACTATATGCCTATCGACTTGCTTATGCGAGAGAATATAGACTTCTATCATAGGTCGTGGGGGTAAAAGAGGAGCCCCACCCCGACCCTCCCCGAAGGGGGAGGGAGGCAAATTTGCTAAGGGTTAGGTGGTGAAGAAGCCCCACCTTAGTCCTCTTTCGAAGGGGAGGGAAGCAAGATTGCTATAAACAAGATGAAAGAAAGGTAGTAAAAGGGGGATGAAATTAAATAAAAGATGGCATTGATAAGAAGGGTGATGATGCTCAACACATGACGTGCGGAGGGTTAACACAAGATGTGCGAAGGCTTAGCACAAGATGTGCGGATGCTTAAAATAAGATGTGGTAAGTGTGAAAAGGGGATGAATAATAGGTTAATAGAATTCATCAACACCTAACATTCAATAGCTAACATTTAACACCCAATGTTCACCATTTATCATTCAACATCTGCACAATTCATCAACACCTAACATTCATCACCCACCACCCATCCTCCCTCACAAATCATCAACACCCAACACCCAACACCAAACACCCAACAAATGACAGAAAACAAAAAAGGACTCCTCGCGTTGAGTCCGTTACTTGTGTTCATCGTACTATATCTGGTCACTTCAATCATATCGGGTGACTTCTATAAGGTACCGATTACCGTGGCTTTCATGGCTTCGAGTATCTTTGCTATTGCCATATCAGGAGGCTATCCACTCGCAAAACGAATTGAGATATACAGCAAGGGAGCCAGCACAGACAACATGATGATGATGCTGTGGATATTCGTACTTGCTGGAGCATTCGCCAACTCGGCTAAGGACATGGGTAGTATTGACGCTACGGTCAACCTAACCCTCTCCGTCCTACCAGATAACATGCTGCTGCCAGGACTCTTCCTCGCTGCTTGCTTCATCTCTATGAGTATCGGAACGAGCGTTGGAACTATCGTTGCACTCACCCCTATCGCAGCAGGTATTGCCACTTCTACGGGGAGTTCGCTCCCTTTTGTCGTCGCAATCGTCGTCGGTGGCTCGTTCTTTGGCGACAACCTTTCGTTTATTAGCGATACAACCGTTGTGGCAACGAGAACACAGGAGTGTAAGATGGCAGATAAGTTTAGGGTAAACTTCTTCATCGTTGCCCCTGCAGCAGTCTTGATTCTGCTTGTTTATATCTTCTTGGGAAGAGACATACATACCACAGGACAGGTCGCTAATGTTGACATCTACAGGGTTATACCTTACATGGCAGTACTGATTTGTGCGCTCTTTGGTATGAACGTGATGGCTGTATTGACCATTGGAATCGTCCTCACAGGTGCTATCGGCATCATTGATAGTAGCTACGATGTCTATGGTTGGTTTGGAAGTATGGGCGCAGGAATCAAAGGAATGGGCGAACTGATTATCATCACGATGATGGCAGGTGGTATGTTAGAGATTATCCGTGAGAATGGTGGTATCGACTATCTCATCAAGATGATCACCCGACACGTCAACAGTAAGCGCGGAGCAGAGCTAACAATAGCTTTCCTCGTAAGTTTGGTGGATATCTGTACAGCCAATAATACGGTAGCAATCCTTACCGTGGGCGGTATTGCAAAGCAGATAGGCGACCGCTATGGCGTAGACAAACGTAAGGCAGCCAGTATCCTCGACACCTTCTCATGCTGTGCGCAGGGTTTGATTCCTTATGGTGCACAGATATTAATGGCAGCAGGTTTGGCAAAGATAAACCCTGTGAGCATCGTCCCATTCTTGTATTATCCAATGTTATTGGGCATCACAGCCTTTCTTTCTATCCTCTTCCATTATCCCCGTCGTTATTCATAACATATCATCATCACCCAACATTCAACACCCAACACTCACCATTCACCACTCCATTAAACATATCATCAACACCCAACATTCAACACCCAACACCCAATCACCATGCAACCAATAGAATCATCTGGAATGGACATCATTCAACGTAACTTCTTTCGAATCCTTTGTTCGGGCGCATTCGGCACACAGTCGAACCTCGAACCGATGTCGCCTTTCAAATGGCGAAGACTCATACAGATGGTTGAAGCACAACAAGTGATGCCTATCTTCATCAATGGTATCGCAAGACACGCTATGGATGAAGGACTCAACCTACCAGAGAGTATCATCACAGACATCAAAGCAAAGCAGGAAGAACGCAAGACATTAACTGCAAGAATACCCAAGACGGTTAGACTTAGCAATGCGTTACTGAACCGTAGACTAAAGAATCTTATCTACAACGAACTGCATAGTATCGACACTTCGATTGAGGCTATTGATATGCTGAAGCTGATTGTCAACAACTCTGAAACGATGTTTACACGTGGTATGAACTTAGGTGGTATCATTACGATGGGCGAATACCTAAGAACTCGGGGTAATAAGGTAGACTTCGTGAAACTCGAGAACTGGCTGAATACCCTGCAGTTGAGTGCTATGGCAGAGCTACAGGGTAATGTTCTCATCTCCGTCTTTGGCTTTGAAGAAGACGAAATCCCCTTCGTTAGCAAGAGTGATCCTAATGCTTACCGCCTCACATTACGCAGTATTTCAGACTTAGCTAAGGACACTGCTCACGAATGGCACTTCAAACAAAACGCCGTAGGATTTGTACAAAACAACAGTTCCGTACTTCGTCGCAACGTCCGTCGCAGTCTCCGCTATGTCAGCTATGCACCCATTGAGACAACCAGCAACTTCTTTAGCAACTTTGTCAGAAGCCTTTCAGAGATTGAAGAGTAAGCTTACTTAACCCAAATCAGTCATTAGAGACTAAACAGATTTTGTTTTATTGTCGAGTAGATTGCCTGTCTTTGTAACGTAGGCGTAGCGGGCTACGTCAAGTTGCAAAGACAGGCAAGATGCCGACAAGAAAATAAAAGATGTTAGGAAACAACATAAGAATAAGAAATCCTGAAACATTGTGGTCTAATAACTGATTTGGGTTAAAACATAATAATGCCTTGCCTCACGTGGACAAGGCTTTCTCTTTTAATAGAATAAGTAGTTTTTCTACACTTTTCTCCCTCATTAAGCATTTAATCAGATATTTTTTGTATCTTTGTCCATGGATAGTTGAAATCCAGAATATAAAAACCTAAATACAAAAATCATATTAATTGAGATGAAGAAAATCTTACTTTCAGTGGCATTGATGATGGCTACATTCTCACTTCATGCCACAGATGCGAACTACCAGGTAGTTCCTCTCCCACAAAGCATTACTGCTGAGAAGGGTACACCATTCGTTTTGGATGCTAACACCGTTATTAATGTTGCAAGCAACGATGAGGCTATGCGCCGTAATGGTGAATTCTTGAAGCAATATATCCAAGAGGCAACTGGTATTGCGCTCAATGGTATGAACAAGAAAGGAAGTACTATTACCTTGAAACTCAATGCAAAGGTTGAGAATGAGGAGGGTTATGTTATCACCGTAAAGGGTAAGAATATTACCGTTGAGGGTAAGACTCCACGTGGTGTATTCTATGGTGTACAGACGCTTCGCAAGTCATTGCCATTGGAGAAGGCAGAGAACGTAACCTTCCCAGCAGCTCGTATCGTTGACTATCCACGCTTCGGCTATCGTGGTACGATGCTCGATTGCGCTCGTCACTATTTCAAGATGAGCTTCATTAAGGAGTTTATCGATATGTTGGCACTTCACAATGTCAACACCTTCCACTGGCATCTCACTGAGGATCAGGGCTGGCGTGCACAGATTGACCGCTATCCAAAGCTCACTGAGGTTGGTTCAAAGCGTGCGCAGACAGTTATTGGTCGTATGACAGGACTCTTTGATGAGACCCCATACGGTGGTTACTATACAAAGGATGAGATGCGTGAAGTTGTGAAATATGCAGCTGATCGTTATATCACTGTTATTCCAGAGATTGATATGCCAGGCCACATGCTCGGTGCCTTGGCAGCTTACCCAGAGCTTGGTTGTACCGGTGGTCCTTACAAAGTGGCTGAGCAATGGGGCGTATTCCCAGACATTCTCTGCGCTGGTAACCCTAAGACCTACGAGTTTGTGAACAATGTTCTCGATGAGATTGTTGATATCTTCCCATCAAAATATATCCACATCGGCGGTGACGAGGCTCCACGTGATCGTTGGAAGACCTGTCCACGCTGTCAGGCTGAAATCAAACGTCTCGGCTTGAAGGGCTCTAACGGCTTCCCTGCAGAGGCGCAGTTGCAGGCTTATTTCATGAATCAGGCTGCTAAGCACTTGGCTGAAAAGGGACGTAACATCATCGGTTGGGACGAGATTCTTGAGGGTGATGTAGACAAAGGTACAACTGTCATGAGTTGGCGTGGTGTGAATGGTGGTATTGAAGCGGCTAAGCGTGGCTTGGATGCCATCATGACTCCAGTAAACTACTACTATCTCGATTACTATCAGAGAAAGGATAACACGATGACCCTCATCGGTGGTTTCCTCCCAGTTGAAACAACTTACGGCTACAACCCAGTACCAGACGACGCTGCTCCTGAGTTGAAGAAGCACGTTAAGGGTGTACAGGCAAACCTCTGGACTGAGTATGTTATCGGTCGCGACCTCGCTTTCTTCCAGCTCCTCCCACGTGTTGCAGCTATGGCAGAGACTGGTTGGACAGAGAACGATAAGAAGGACTTTGCTTCTTTCAAGGCACGTGAAACCCGCCTGAACGAGCTTTACAAGCACTTCGGTTGGAAGACTTGTCAAGACCTCTACAAGGAGAAGAAGTAATCTCAAAGCGTATTAGCACCGTCTAATACAAGCTAAAATATATTCGGCTGATAAGCTGTGAGCATTATCCTCGCAACTTATCAGCCTTTTTTTAAATTCAAAATTCATAGTTCAAAATCCATAATTATGAAATATACCAGTTTCCCTGTACAACAAAAAAAGGCTGCATCAAAATAGGATTGCTCCTAATTTGATACAGCCTACACAAGTAAACTATAGTAAATACAGCGTTACGCTGCTTGCTATGTAGCCTTCGTCTTATTTCTCAGCAGCTGGGCGAACAGAGAATGCAAACGCACGGATGTTGCGGTAAAGTGGGTGAACTGAGTTGACATCGAAGCCCATAACATTACCGTTGTGGTTGTCGTTAGGGGTAGCTGTCCAGTAATCACCAAACTTACTATAATAGCTCAAAGTACTTCCGTTTCTTGCTTCTCTAAATCCTGCAGCAGGGAAGAAGATGGTTTCTGTCTTGCTACTATTGGTCCAGAAGTTATGACCGAAGTTATTATTAAATGTCTGTGCATTATCCGTACCATCCACATTCATTCTTCCACCATTCAAACCATTCTCTGTGAAACCTGTGAATGCATCATTAGCTGGCACACTGAAGCCAATAGGAGATGGGTCGTAAATAGTCTTAACAACAGTCTGGCTGTTTGCTTGGTTTTCGGCATACGCTGAAGTATTATTCATTGACCACAAGTTATAGAATGTATAGTACTTTGCAAATCCTGTTCCAGCATCCAGAACGTTACCATTATATCCTGCTGTGAAATAGTTTTGTGGGTTCTGGAGGATAGTTTGCATATACATTTCGCTTCCAGCATTCCAGTTGATAGTGTTGACAGCAAGTGTAGCAGTTGTACCAGGGAAAGCATCCTTGCGACCCCACTGATACAATGTTGTATAACCAGTTCTTGTGGTAGTAGCTGGTTTCTGTGTAATGGTAATTACTGCAGACTGCTTATCACCGTTATTACCCAGTGTCTGCTCAACCTTTACCTTTACAGTACGTGGAGTAGAATAAGATGTACCCTTCCATGCAGTAGGTTTCCAACCCAATGCCTCATTGGTGAAGTCGTACTTGTTTCCTTGCTTATTGGTAACTGTAATCTTGTCGAGTGCATTCTTTGGTGCAAACCACAAATGCCAAGACCAAAGGGTTTGTTGATGAGTTTCAGTAACGGTGACCCATACTTTTTTACGTCCTTGTTGTCGTTGTTCTTGCCTTTGTGTCTGCCAACTTCTTCTAACAGCTACAACAGCGTTACCACTCTTGATGTTTTCTTTTGTCACCTCAAACTTTATATAGAGATTTCCGTCTGCAGCACGGTAGAGACCGTTGTTAGAAGCTAACTTAACAAGATCTTTTTCGTCAGACCATATAGTCCAAGCCAAATCAATACCTCTATTGGCTCCATTGTTAGTCTTTTCTATCCAAGGGTCTGTAATTGCATAACCTTCTTGGTCAACAAAATTTTTAAGCGTATTATTAGCTTCGCTTCCCTTTTGATATGCACTGCTATTGGTCTGACCATTCTTAATAGCATTACCATATACCAATGGAATCATATAATATCCTGGTGCAGAGATGACATAGCAGTTGGCAGTGTTCTGTACGGCTGCAGCACCAGTAGCATTTGAGAGGTTATAAGGTGCAGTGGCTGTACCCAATGGCGCAGCATTCTGAAGAGTCTTATTACGCTCAGCAGCAAGGTCTACGATGTCAGTCGCCAAGGTTGCTGTACCTTGTTCTGCTGTAGCTCCACCATCACCCTGCTCCTTGCTAAGGCTCTTCAACCATGATGGCTTGCTAGTTGTCCATGAAGTACCGTTGTCAACGCTGTAGCCAACAACCTTCCAAGCAACAGGCTGCTTGGTACCATTTACCTCGCGGTAGCTCTCAATCTTATAATTAGCCTGTGTACCATTGTAGGCAACAGCTGCTGGATCTAACGCATTGATAGTATAAGTCCATGAAGAGTTCTTCTCACTCAACTTATAAGTACGTGTTGTACCTGCCTTCCAAGAGCCTTTGAGAGGTACTTTGATACGGCTGTTATCAGTAAATATAATCTCAGCAGTAACCTTACCATCAAGGTCCTGTGGAATCATATAGAATGTATAGTTGTCATCCAACTTTGTAAGGTTGGTTTCATTTGAATTATTATACTTGCTTCTATCTCTTACAATGCTGTTAGCATTCTCATTCGTTTTATAGTTCACGTCGCTAAGTGTTACGTCGCCGCGTCCTGTGTTCCCACTATGATCCCATGCAGCACCCGTACCATCAAGCTTGTTAGAGAGTGTGTACTTACTCTTAATCAATACGTTTTTGAGTGTGATGTCCTTGATTGTCTTGTTGAATGAAAGGTTCTGACCCACAGCAAAACGAATAGCTGTCAAAGCATGACGGAACTGAAGATTAGTTCTCGGAGCTTGGAAACGTGTAGCATACTGTACGTTACCAGAGCAAGCAGTCATAAGGTCTACTTGCTTTCTCACATCAGTATTTACCGTAAACTCAATGCTTGGCGCAGCTGTTCCGTTTGGCTTGGTAAACTTAATACCATTGCTGCCGTTTGTGCTCTCTGGGTAAACAGCATAGAAACGGCCGTGAGGCTGAAGCCAAGACCAAGATATTGTATTATAGAGTATACCATTATTCCTTGTTTTCTCCTCGTTGAACCACTCTTTGTTAATAGCGTTTGCTGCAGTACCACGAACACCAGTAGATGAGAAGTCAGTAAGCTTTTCTAATGTAGTTATATTTGCACGTGTACCTGGTTCGAGCTTTACAGGGTTAACACCCTCTACGGTTGTCTCAATCAAACATACGTCGAGATTCTCTGAACTCTGTACGGCTAACTTCTTACCATCAAGGTCTTTGTCAGTCAAACCTGGAGTAATTGCACCACGAGTTAATGCACCACGCGTCTGGGCATCTTCCTGTGAATCGCTTACGTCAAAGCGAACAACAGCTTCCGTGTCACCATTGTTGGTCTTCTCAGCCAAATCATCATCCGCACAAGATACAGCAGCGAATGCCATGCCACCTACAAACAAGGCAGAGAGTGCATGATAAAAAAATGTCTTATTCATTATTCTTTATTCTTATCTATATTTAATTATCCATATAACTCGTCATCATTATCGCCATGATCTGGTACAAGAGGCTCTACGGTGACAGAGCCATTATTATCTCCACCAGGGCGAACATTAGGACTTGTCGCTAAAATAAAGCTTTCTTCAACGATATTACAAACCGATATTATCGGTCTAAGATAATTTAGTTTTCTTGTTTCTATTGTTTTCATTTTCAATATAATTCACTTGACCCGCAATGATGTGGGTTATAAAAAAATAAGACAGAAAGGAGTGGTTATGTGTTTATAATCTTATCCCTAACACGACAAGAATCAACACTTTGTTACTCTGGGCTATTCAATCTTTTCACCTTCTAATTCTATAATTATTGCAAAATTATAAATAATATCGCAATTAACAATCTTTTCACTCATTTATTTAATATTTTTTGAGAAGATATGGGTAACAGAGGGTGTTAATAAACAGTTATCCAGCCTAATTTGTAGGTGAAAGTACTTCTATTCTATGGAGTTATAAAACTCCCTAACAAGAGCAAAACCGTTATACATCTTACAAGAATAGTTTTGTTTTGATTTGCTGTCACTTTTAACATTTCATGTAACCCCATTGTAAGCTAATTAGTTAAGCTTCGACTTTAAATGACAGTAATGACAGCAAAAATAATTTGAGGTGAATTTGCTTTTTTATCGGCATACATGGAAAAGCGTGTCCTGAGCATATAATAATTACGGATATACCCAGAAAATCGGTTCTTCCGTTACCCCCCAATCGCTCATTTTACCTTTGAACTTTGAGGTTTGAACATTGAACTTTATGATATGGGTAGTTGACGAGTTGACCAGTTAATTGTAGCGATAATTTGTAGTTGACGAGTTGACAGGTTGACGAGTTGACAAGTTTATGAGTTGACAAGCTAATTCGTTCATCAGCCCAAATCTTAGAAGAACAAACTTCATATCCCCTTTCCCTCTACCTCATCTGCCATCGTATAATCCGATGAATTATCCTTTACCACACAGTCTTCATTGTAAAGAAAATTCTAATCTCGAGTTTTAAAAGGGCGTAAATAGCACTCGAATTAACACCCTTTTGGCTTGCAAAAGGTGCCCTTTAAGCCTCTTACTAACGCCTTTTTGAAGTCCTATTAAGCACCTTTTGGAAACCACCTTTGCAACTACTTGATAACAAAACACTTACAGAGGTGACAGATTTACTTGTTTTTAGCTCAATTCCCAGTCCCCTCCTTGCATGTTTTGTAAATATATTTCTAACCTTTGTTACTTAATTTAAATCTCACACAGAGTCACGGAGCTAAGGGAGTTTATATTTAAAAATATGTTGACCATAGAGGTACCGTTGGTGTAGGGAGCTCTAAGCATGGGTGAGAAGCTGTTTACAAACCTATATTAATATACGTTGAGACTATAGGATAAACACATACCTTATCGACATATACAATTGTATGCCGATAAGATAGGTGGGAACCAGTCTTGAACCGACCTCTAAACCGCCTACAAGAATCTTGTGCATCTTTGCAACACTGTCTATCGTACCACTTGCCACACCATAGGTTAGTGACATGATGATGATAATCAGTGATAATGAGGGGATAAAACTGGAAGAGAAGGAACTGGGGAATAGCTGTCCTGTCACGCTCAGGAGAATTGCGTGTGGAACAGCTGTGAGAAGAATCATGATAATCACATAGGCGATAAACTCGACTAATGCGACGCGAAGACCAGCCTTCTCACGGTAATGGAATCTGTAACGATTGTTAGATGAGTTTGTTAGGCTACTTCTCACGTTTGATAGCATCGCACGTAATGCAGTATAAAGGCGACTGCGAATGCACGCACCTGCTGCCATCACTGCCATAATAAAGTAGATAAGCAGTGGTGAAAGTTGGTTGCTGACAAATGAGCCAAAGAACCAACGGATGCCCTCACTGCTCAGCATAGACCGCATCGGAAGCTCGGGAAAAGCTGCCGTAAGAAGCCATGAGAGCAGTATCAGTGCTAACTGGGCTATGAGAAGCACTAAGACTATATAACCTAACTTATTCCTCATCAGCGTGGAGGTTGTCGATGTCGATAATACGTAGTTCTAATGCACGTACAACAAGACGCGTTGCGTTGACGCTCATACCATTGTTACCATCAGGGAAGAACTTTTGTACGAGTTCGTTCTGTCGTTTCTCTAAGCTCTTTACACCGAATGGCATACCACGCAGGTTGGTAATCTGTTCCTTGGTATAACCGAGTGCAAGGTGGCGTAGGAAGCGCTCATCATACTCGTCAATCTCGTAGCTAACCATTGCTTCTTGGTGCATCAGCTGACCGCTCACGCTCATCTTGAATCTGCCTACAATCTTTTCGAGGATAGGCTGATTGAATACCATTCGCTTGCCCGACATGACACTTGCCACGTCGCCACGTGTCAATAGTTCGCCACTCTTAAGGCAGATACCATCAGCACCAGCATCGAGGACGTCGACCCATAGTTTTTCATTCAATATCTCACCCGTAAAGATCAGCACCTTTACATGTGGATAAGTCTGTTTTGTTTGGCGGCAGATTTCTACTCCCACCGTTGTTGAACCACCCAATCCAAGGTCGAGAAGCACGAGGTCGGGCAGGTTTTGTTTAATGAGTTTCCAGTAGGCAACTTCGCTTTCTGCTGTTCCAATAATCTCGGCTTCAGGTATTTCGTTTCGGAAGATACCCTCCGTTCCTTTTAACTCCAAGGGTACGTCTTCAACGATGATGACTCTAAAATTCTCCATAGGTATATTTTGTTTAGTTATGTTTCTTAATTTGCTTTTGCCAAAACCACATCTATTCTCACGCCATTTGGTGTCGCATTCGCTGAGATACCGCAGCCACGCTTATTAGTCGATTCACCATTGTCGCGGGCTATCTGTCGGCAGATAAAGAACATCAAACGGTCGGCAGAAGGCTGGAAAAGGTCGTGACAAATGTCATCAGAGAGTGTCAGTGTCGACATGATGACATGTAGGGTGACGTAACCAGGCTGATGCTCTTCGGCTGTGACCGTCAGTGGTTGGTTGTTATTGATAAGATATAGTATATCAAATAAATAAGCAAGGAAGACAGGGTCGCCACTGATGAGTGGTGACTCGAAGGTTGTTGTCAGCTTCGATGGACTCACCAATGTCGTGATATCCACTGGGCGCGACACGAGTTTCACGGATTCTATTTGGCTCATTGCCTGTTGACTAAGAATCTGATAGAGTTCTTTATAGTAGATTGCCAACTCGTCAATCGCCTCAAGTTGACCATCAGGTTCGTCTACAAGCTGGCGAATACGTGAAGGATAGTACATCGTTTCATGCTTGAGTGTTGAGAGACAGTTGTCAAGAATACTGTTACTAATGTGCAAACGCTCGTTCTCATATTCCACACAACGCACCTCATCTTCGAGCATTTCTATGTCTGATTGGCTCTTTTGATTCTCCTCAACAGAGGCAATTAGTGCCTCCTTAATCTGGTTGACAATAGCAAGTAATCGTTCTGGGAATCTGTCGCTTACACCTTTCTCAACCTCTCTAAGCTTGTTTTCTTCGCTCACATCACTAAGAAGAATCGTGTTTATCTGCTTCACACGCTCCAAACAGAACTGATAAGAGAGACGATGACGATAATACATCACGTAATAAACAGGGAAGATTGAAAGCAGGAAAAGCACAAGAAGGGCAACAGCCACATTCTTATTCGTCTCCGACTTCATCATCATTCGACAGTATTCGCCCAATGAGTTGTCGGCATAACGCTCCTTAAAGAGGTGGGTATAAACAGAGTTATTGTATTTATAAACCTCCCATTCGTGCAGTGCCAATGCTGCCACAGCACTCTCATTACGTATATCGAGGATGATACCATAGTTCATCGGCAGGCTATCATGATACCACTTAATCTCTGCAGGAACGATAGAAAGGCTTCCAAGTTGCTTCATCAACTCCTTTCCTTTAGGGCGAAGTTGGAGATAATGGAGATTCAGATAGTAACGACATGTGTCTGCATAAGCCAATGTCTTACTATAGGAACCATTGATATTTGAGAAGTAAGCCGAGTCTGCATAGATGCCAGCAAGGGTGTTATAGTCCTTCTTTGCAAGGGCAGTAGCCTTGTCGCTGGCTCTTGTAGGACGTGCCTGAGCCGTCAGGAGGGAGGCTGTAGTGAGGACGAAAGCCAACAAGACACGGCTGATACCCTTTGGCAAGCGGAAGAAGAAACGACTTCCCTTGTCCTTCTCGCTCTCTACACCCATCTCACAAACAGAGAATATCTGACTAATCTTCTTGTATTTATTGATGATACCATTACAATTCATCAATCCAAAACCATGCGAAGCACTGTCTTTCTGGTCATGGATTGGTTTATGGTCGAAGATGTGTTGTTGTTCTTCTTCAGTGAGTCCGCAGCCCGTATCGGCAACAGATATCTCAACATAGTCAGGCTCTTCAATGGATGAAATGGTCACCTTTCCGCCTTTTTCAGTAAACTTACGAGCATTATCAGCCAATGTATTCACCATGAAAAGCGTCAGAACGCGGTCGGCTTTGACGACGGCTTTCGTGTCTTCTACACGTAGGTCGATACCCTTCATATGGAAGCCCATACGTCCTTTCTTCACAATATCGAATACCTGTTGTATAGGGAAACTCTCAATATGCAGCGACAGTTTACCTTGTCTAAGCTGAATCCACTCCGTGAGAACAGCGTTTAGTTCGTTAATCTTATCGGTCAACTCACGGATATAAGTATAACGTTCTGCCTGCACAGCATCACTTTCGCCACCCTTCTTGAGTTTCTCAATCTCGTGTAACATACGGTCGATGAGAGGGATAACACCATTAACAAGCGAAATCTTAGCCCGTTGTTCAAGGTGTTTACGCTTATTATCCGTAAGATGTAACTTATTGATAACAAGTTGTTCAGACACCTCTTCATACTTATCAGCTAACTCCGCCATGTGCTTTTCATTGTTATGACGCCACTGTTCAAGCGGAAGGAGAAGGTCGTCTAACGAACCTTGTGAGTCTTTTCTTCGACGAAGATAATGGAAGAGGACCAGTGAAGCCAACACGAAGAAGATAGAGAGTGCCACAGCAATGATAATAAGATTCAGCTGTTTTGAGGTACGCTCTAATTGTTCAGCACGTGATGTAAGGTATCTGTCTTGTCGAGTTTCGTCCTGAAGATCAAGGTAGATGTTACGGTTATAATCACTCTGTTGCTTATTATTTATAGCCGAATACGTAACACTCAACTGTTCGCGGATAGACGCAACGAGGTCGGGTGCCTGCTTGATAGCTGGATTATCGTGCAAAGCCTTGTTCAGACAGATGATAGCTGAGCGGTAATCCTTTATCTTCCAATAGCATGAAGCCAAGGTTCGATAGCAACCTGCCGTCTGATAAACATCTCCATAACGTTGGAAGATATGCAGTGAACGCTGTGCTAAATTGCCTGCAAGGAGCTTCTCTGGCATGTTATCAAGGTTGATATATTGGAACGAAGGTAGGTTATCATGCATCAGTGTTGCTCGACTCTTATCGTTCAGAATCAACTCACTGATCGCCTGCAAGGAGTTTGCCTCCCAATAAGGGAAGTTGTGCTGGCGTGCAAGCATATAACAACGTATGAGATACTCAAACTCTTTCTGCTCTATGGCTTTCTGCGAATTGGTATTGATAATACCACCCGACCCGATGTTATAGTAATAAGCCAAGAGCTGAGCCATGTCGGTTTGTATCTCTCCATCGGGATTAATCTGGCTGATTGCCTTGATAGAAGGCTGCTCCAAACCTACGTAATAATAGTATGTCGAAGTGACAATGGCAAACTCTGAGCGCGCATAAACCATGCGACGACGTTGCCGAGGAGAGAGTAGTTTCTCATCTTCTTCAATACGATGAATTCGTTTTTGTGCTTTTTCATAGTAGTCGTAGAACTCCTTATTGAGCGACTCACGCTGACATAGACGCATAAACTGAATGTCAGCCACCAAGAGTTCTACTTGGTTATCAGTGATTTTGAGGACAGAATCGAGTTTAGCATAGGCTTCTGTAAAGCGCATCTTCATCAAGTCAACGAAAGCAAGATTGTTTAATGCCTCCGCTTTTCCTGCGTCATAGCTTCCTGCCAGACCGTAGGCTTTATCCGCATAGATTCTCACGGAGTCGAGATTACGATAGTGCAAGGCATATGCCTTGTCGTTTAATTCGTCAACTTCTTGTGCGTGTGGAACATTACAGGCAGCAAGCATCAGAAGGAGTAGACAAGCTACCCACCCCGTAATTATGCTGTATGTCTTTGTTCTTTTCATCTGTTTTATGTAGACTTAACTACTACTCCTCTATAAATCAAAGGCAAATATACAAAACTTTTTTTAATAATTCCATAATTCAGAATTCATAATTCATAATTATGATTACTACTTTAATTTATAATTCATAATTCAGAATTCAAAATTCAGAATTATGATTACCGATATAATTCAGGGATTAAACTCAAATCATAAAGTTCAATGTTCAATGCTCAAAGTTCAAAGGATTAATAGTTCAATGTTCAATGTTCAAAGTTCAAAGGAAAATGAGTTCAAAGGATAAAAAGGATTCGCGAGATTAGAGAAATTCGTAGTTATCTTTTGAATTTATTTTACATTATAGTTAAAGAAATGGTAGGGAAAAGGATTAAAAACGAGTGATTTTAGTGCCTCTATAAGTCTTTTGTAATCAAGTAGTTGCAAAAGCGGGTTTCAAAAGGTGCTTAATTGGACTTCAAAAGGGCGTTAGTAAGGGGCTTAAAGGGCACC
>ERZ772999.1019-NODE-1019-length-17000-cov-2.874712_pt1 | contig 17000 bp, 9 predicted proteins | sample MGYA00511467_ERZ772999 | MGnify/ENA primary metagenome ERZ772999 (study PRJEB29015, sample SAMEA2738064) | human oral metagenome | biome: human oral; feature: human-associated habitat; material: saliva | place: China | collected 2218 ... | reverse complement strand
TGCAATGATGGTCATAAATGTTAAGGTTATAATCTGTCGATAATGTCATACTCAGAGGCATGAAAAACACTCCTGAAGGGACTAAATGATGCCATTTAGTAAGAATTTAAAGCTTGTTATTCACAAACAACTTTCAACTTAAAGCTCTGGATTATTCAATTATTATGCGGAAAACTATCACTTTTTGCATATTAATTATTAATAAATGTAAAAATAAGATTTAAAATTTTACTTTTCTTTGGATGTTTAATATAGCTACATTATCTTTGTGAATTGTTAAATACTCTTGTTTAATAAGTTACAAACTGTAAGCTTTTTCAAGATATATAAGGATTGTCTTAGGAAATAATACATATAATTAATATAAAAAGAGCGTATTTATGGAAAAAAGACTAATGATGTTTTTAGCCGCTTTGTTCCTATGTGTAGGGACAGCGTTGGCACAAACTGAGATTAGCGGAACTGTAATCTCTTCCGAGGATAAGCAGCCTGTAGTTGGGGCTTCTATTCTTGTTGTTGGAACACAGATGGGTACAGTGACAGATATCGATGGTAATTTCCATCTCACGGTACCTGAGGGCAAAACTCAGTTGCGTATTCAATATGTCGGCTTACAGACCCAGACTGTTCCTGCAAAGGATGGAATGAAGGTTACTTTGAAACCTGAGGCAGGCTCATTAGACGAGGTAATTGTTACTGGTTATGGTAACTTTAAGAAGTCAAGTTTTACTGGTGCTGCTGCTAACGTTGACCCTGGTAAGCTTGCTGATGTACCTGTTGCATCAGTTCAGGATAAACTTGCGGGTTCTGTTCCAGGTGTTACAGTGACGAGTGCTTCTGGTGCTCCTGGTTCAGTAAGCAATATTCGTATTCGTGGTATGGGTTCTATTAATGCAGGTAATGATCCATTATATGTTATTGATGGTACACCTATGCTTTCAGGTGATATCAATGGCTTTGGTCAAGGTAACTATAATGAAGCTGGTACGAATGCATTAGCAACACTGAATAGTAATGATATTGAATCAATCACGGTTATTAAAGATGCTGCAGCAGCTTCTTTGTATGGTTCTCGTGCAGCAAATGGTGTGATAGTTATTACTACTAAGAGTGGTAAGAAAGGTAAAACTCATGTTGATTTCCGTAGTGATTGGGGTTTCTCAAACTTAGCTATTGATTATCGTCCTGTCTTAGGAGGTGATGCACGTCGTAGCTTGCTTTACAAAGGTTTAAAGAATTATGCTCTATACGGTGAGGGTAAATCAGAGGCTGATGCAATAACCTTTGCTGATAACAATATTGATGATTTTGCTAAAAAACCAGTTGTTGGTTATGATGCAAGTGGTAAGGCTATCAATGCTTGGACAGATTGGAAGAAACTTCTTATAAAGACAGGTCATCACCAGAATTATCAGGTAAGCTTGAGTGGAGGTAATGATAATACTCAGTTCTATACTTCACTCTCTTACATGAAGCAGACTGGTATATTTGCCAATCAAGGTATGGAACGATTCACAGGTAATGCAAACCTTACCCATAAGTTTGGTCGTTTCGTGCTGACTTATTCGTCACTCTTTACAAAGATGAATCAGAGCCTTACAAGTGATGGAGGGGCTTCTTATGGTAATCCAATTGCTAACTATGCTTTTATGCAAAGTCCTTCATCTATTGCTTATCTCCCTGATGGGTCGTTTGCTTCTGGTCCTGAAACTAACAGTATCGTTAGTGTCAACCCTATTTATGAGGCTCTTCATACTTATGATAAGACAGATATCAAGAGAGCTTTCAATACATTGAAGTTAGACTGGAACATATGGGATGCACTTCATTTGAGCGAGAAAGTAACTTATGATTACACTTCTAATAATGAAGATGTTCTTTGGGATCGTTATTCTAATGATGGTGGACCTGCTGGTAATGCACAACGCTACAATGGTTCTATTAGCCAGTTAAATGGGCAAACACAGTTAAGCTATGCAAAGAATTTTGGCTTACACAATATTGATGCCCTCTTAGGTTATGAGACAGAAAAGTACATTGTAAAGTACAACTATCTTAATGGTAGTGATTACCCTGGTAACTTATACGAGTTCTCAAATGCAGGAACTACTCGTGCTAGTAGTGATTCTCGTGGTTATACACTTGCAAGCTGGTTAGGTCGTGTGAACTATAACTATGATAATAGGTATTATGCTGGTGTTAGTTTCCGTCGTGATGGTAGTAGCCGTCTAGCTGAGGAAAATCGTTGGGGTAACTTCTGGTCTCTATCAGCAGCATGGCGTTTTGGAGCTGAGAAGTTTATGGATCCTGTGAAGAAGGTTCTTAGTGATGGTAAGTTGCGTCTGAGTTACGGTGTCAATGGTACATTACCTGGTAACTATTATGACTATATGAGTCTTTATAAGTATGGTCAGTACTATAATGGTAAGTCGGGTATGGCTATCGTAGGTATCGCTAATCCTAATTTGAAGTGGGAAAAGAACCGTGCATTCAACGTTGGTCTCGACCTCACATTCATTGATCGTATCTCTGTAACGTTCGATTACTATGTTCGTACTACTTCTGATCTTATTTATGACTTACCAATGTCTGCTGTTCCTGGTTATTATGATGGTAGCTCTACAGCTACAACATCTCCTATCAATGTTGGTTCATTACGAAACAATGGTTATGAGGTTACTATCCAGAGCAATAATATACAGAAGAAAGATTTCTCATGGACTACTATGTTGAACTTTGGTCATAACCATAATAAGTTGACAAAGATTTATGGTGATGAGAATCAGATTATCAGTGGTGTGCGTATCCATAAGGTAGGTGAACCTTATTACAGCTTCTACGGATTTGAATATGCTGGTGTTGATCCTGCAACTGGTAAGGAGTTGTTCTATATTAATGATGGAACTAGTAATGCACGTAATACCACAACAGACCCTAACAAGGCTAATAAGGTTATCATTGGTAACCATGAAACAAAGCTTGAGGGTGGTTTTACCAATAATATCACATGGAAGTTCATTGACTTCGGTTTGAATTTCACTTTCTCACTTGGAGGAAAAGCTTATGATGCAGCTTCATGGCAACATGATAATGGTGATTATACCTTTGGTGGTCAGGTTCCTGCTTATTATGATGTCAACAAGATGTGGAAGGGTCCTGGAGATACTAGTGCATCACAACCAGTGTTCCAGTACGGAAATACCAGTCAGACTTCCTCTCGCTGGTTGATGCCAACGGATTACCTCCGTTTAAAGAGTCTTACTCTTGGTTTTACTGCCCCGACTTTGTGGGTGTCACATCTTGGACTAAGCAAGGCACGTGCTTTCTTCTCAGCCAGCAACTTGCTTACATGGAAGTCTAAGGACCTCTATGTTGACCCAGAGATGCGTGTAGATGGTGTTTGTACGTTCCAGACCCCTGGACTCCGTACCTTCACTTTCGGTATTGAACTCGGATTCTAATTTAATTAATGGAAACTATTAGTTATGAAAAGAACATATAAAAATATATATAGCTTCATGCTTGCTACAGCCGTATTATTCGGCTTAGCATCATGTGGTGACGAATTCTTTGACCAGACACCAAGTGATGGAGTACCTTCAGGGACAGCTATCAAGAATAGTGAAGACTTGGGTACGGCTCGTACTGGTATGTATGCTGCCTTAAAGGGTACATCAAATTTCTCAGACTATTACGGTCAGCAGATGTTCCTTTACGGCGAGATGCACGGAGAGGATTTACAGTATAACTCAAAGTATGGTAGTAATCGTGCTTCATTCTACTACAAGATGGAGTATACCTCTGCTTCTAACTTCAATGCCTATGGTATATGGCAGTCACCTTATATTGTTATTCAGACGGCTAATCATATCATTGAAGCTGCAGATGGAGGTAAGTTGACAGATGCAAATGATGCAGATGCAAAGGCTCTAATAGACCAATATAGGGCAGAAGCTTTGGTACTTCGTGCAATGGCAACCTTTGACCTCACACGTGTTTACGGTAAGACTTATACTGAAGACAATGGCGCTTCGTTAGGTGTGCCATTAGTGACCAAAACACTTGCAGCAACAGAGAAGCCAGGTCGTAGTACAGTTGCCGAATGTTATACACAGGTTATCAAAGACCTGAATGAAGCAATTAATTCTGGTAAGTTAGCAACTAGCCCTGAGGTCGGATACATGGGACTTTATGCTGCTAAGGCATTGCTTTCACGTGTCTATTTAACAAAGGGGGATTGGGCAGATGCTCTCTCTACAGCTGAAGATGTTATTAATAACTCTGGAAATACTCTTTGGGCAGCTGATGAATATGTAAATGCGTGGAAGAAAGATGATAAGAATCGCTCAAAAGAGATGCTTTTCGAATTATCTATAACAAATTCTAACGATTGGAACGACCGTAATGGTATTGCATATCTGTATGCAGAGAATCGTCCGAGTGTTCCAGGTTATGGTGATGTTTGTGCCACTAAGAAGTTTGTAGAACTTCTTGCTGAGGACCCACATGATGTGCGTGCTGATGTGTTCCTTGCACCATCAGCTGATAAAAAACATGTGTTTAATGGTGCGAAAGTTTATCTTAATAAGATGCCAGCTGCAAATGGTGATGTACGTTATTCTAATGTACCTATTCTTCGTCTTTCAGAAGTTTATCTCAATGCAGCTGAGGCAGCTTTTAAATCAGGTAACACAACAAAGGCTGCACAGTATTTGAATGATATTATCAAGAATCGTACGAGCGATACTGCACAGCAGGTAACAGCGGCAAATATTACATTACAGCGCATTTTGTTGGAACGTCGTAAAGAACTTGTTGGTGAGGGACAGCGTTTCTTTGACGCTATGCGTAACAATGAGACTATTACCCGCTACACTAATGATGCTGATCGTGGTTGGCATGATATCCTAACAACTGAGGTGCGTAGTTATAACCGTGACTTCTTTAAGTCGCTAGCTGCCATCCCTAGTAGAGAGACAGATGCTAATCCTAATCTTAAAAAACAACAGAATCCAGGGTATAGTAATTAAGACCTTTATGTCCAAAGAGGATATGTTAGGTGCAAATTTAATTTAATGTATTTTAATTTGTAAGTGCTAAAATCCTCTCAAGGATGAAGAAATGGCCATTTCAAGATCAAATAATAGATTTTGAAATGGCTTTTTCTTTTATTAATAACCCAGTTTTAACTTTCCTGTCACTCCTGTCACTCACTTTACGTCTATAACTTCTTTATAATAAAACACTTGTAGGAAGTGTTAAAAGTGACAGTAACTTTAATTTTAAAATGATATAGGGTTTGCAGGGATGTATTTCCTTTTGTTGATCTTAACTCAGTTATCTTATATCGAAATATAGTTAGAATTTGTAACTATAGATATTTCCTTGACATATTGCAGATAATTCTTGTTGTCATAATGTAAGCTGTGTCTTTTCATAAAAGCTCTTTGTTTAAGATCTAACTATCAATATGTTATGTTGTGTATAACTTACAATATTAAATTTTTCGATGTTATTTTTAGCTTATGTTGTGTGTTTGGTGTGGTAAAACCTTACACTTTTAGTATTGTTATTCGTAATTAATGTTAAAATATTAAACTTATGTTTATTTTTACTTGTTAGTTAAGAAAAACAATATTAGATTTGTAGCCGATCGAAAATACTCACTGACTATTACCATGTAATTCGCAATGCCATAAATACATATTGCCTAAACTTCAAAAGAATTATATTAATTGTTAACAAAAAGTTGATTTTATGAAAAGAAGACTAATTATGTTTTTTGCTGGTTTTTTCCTATGCTTAGGAACTGCACTGGCGCAAACTGAGATTAGCGGAACTGTTGTCTCTTCTGAAGATGGACAGCCTGTCATTGGTGCGTCTATCTTAGTTGTGGGAACACAGAACGGTACTGCAACCGACATTGATGGACATTTCTCATTGTCCGCAAAGTCCGGTTCGAAGATTACAGTTTCCTATATCGGTATGAAAACACAGACGCTGACAGGAAAAGCAAAGATGAAAATTGCGCTTGATCCTGACGGTAAAGTTATGGATGAGGTGATGGTTGTTGCTTTCGGAACACAGTCGAAAGCTTCATTTGCTGGTTCTGCAGCAGTTGTCAACTCTGGTGACCTAAAGAAAAAGATTACTACTAACGTTGCAGATGCTCTTGTTGGTTCTGTTCCAGGTTTGCAAATGACGGGTAGCTCTGGTGCTCCTGGTGCTGACAATGCAAATATCCATATTCGTGGTATTGCTTCTCTCTATGCTTCAACGACTCCGTTGATTATCGTGGATGGTGCTCCTTATCCAGCTTCTTTGAGTAATATCCCACAGGATGATATTGAAAGTGTAACGGTTTTGAAGGATGCTTCATCTGCAGCTCTCTATGGTGCACGTGGTGCAGCTGGTGTTATTCTTATTACAACGAAGAAAGGTAAAGGCAAAGCAACTATTAATGTTGAGTCAAAATGGGGTGTTACAAGCCGTAGTATCCAAGATTATGACGTGTTTACTGATCCAGGAGAGTATATGGAAGCTTACTATAAGCAGTTCTATAACTATGCTTTCTATAAGAAAGGTATGACACGCGAGCAGGCAAATCAGTGGGCTAATGATAATTTTATCACCAACTCCAACTTTGGTTTACAATATAATCCTTATACGATTCCTACAGGTGAGAACCTTATCGGTCTTGATGGGAAGCTGAATCCAAAAGCTACATTAGGGCGTATGTACGAGTATAATGGAAAGAAGTTCTATATTCTTCCTGATAATTGGAAAGATGCTGCTTATCGTCATGGTTTCCGTCAGGAGTATAATGTTAACATAAGTGGTGGTGACTCTAAGATTAGTTACTATTCAAGTATTGGTTATTTGAAGGAGAAAGGTGTGCTTGAAAACTCTGGTTATGAGCGTTTCACAGCTCGTTTGAAAGCTGATTATCAGGCAACAGACTGGTTGCATCTATTGGCAAATGCCAGCTATGTTCATGCTGATCGTGAATCAAATCCAAACTTGAGTAATACGAATTCAAATGCTAGTAACCTCGGTTATTTCACACAGTATATCTCTCCTATCTATCCAATCTATGTGCGTACGATTGATGCAAATGGTAATCCAGTCATTGCAACAGATAGATTCGGACATCCACAGTATGACTTCGGTGTACCTGCAACAAACTTCCAGGGCTTGAATGGTCGCCCATTTAGTCAGACTGGTAACCCTCTGGGTTCTAATAGGTATAATAAGGTGAATGATATCCTTGATCAGTTACAAGGACAATTGAACTTTGATGTTACATTTACACCATGGTTGAAGTTTAATTCAACGAACTCTATTACACTTATTCTGAGCCGTTTCTCTCATTATGAGAATCCATTTATTGGTAATGCTGCTGCAACAAATGGTAGTATTGACAAGTATACGGATGTTAGTTATCGTTGGAACTACGTACAGACTTTGAATGCTCATAAGGTATTTGGATTGCATGATGTACAGCTGATGATAGGTCATGAGTGGTATAAGATGAATAAAAACTTCCTCGAAGCATTGGCACGTGGTGGTTTCTCTCCTGCTATTCAGGAGATCAATGCCTTCGCTGACCGTTATAATAGCTATTCATATCAGCGGAATTACAACGTAGAAGGTTACTTTGCCAACTTCCTTTATAACTTCGATCAGAAATATTTTGCACAGGCTTCTTATCGTCGTGATGCTTCCAGCCGTTTTGCTAAGAAGAACCGTTGGGGTGACTTCTGGAGTATTGGTGGTGCATGGATTATTAGTAAAGAGAAGTTCTTCCAGAATCTAAATACAAAGTGGGTTGATAATTTGAAGCTGAAAGCATCTATTGGTCAGCAAGGTAATGATGGTATTCCAAACTTCAACTATATCGACATGTACACGCTTGTACGTGGCGGACAGTCAATGTTGCCTTCTTTCTCTGGTATTGGTAACCCTAAGATTACATGGGAAACAACAACCAACTTCAACCTTGGTCTTGAGTTCAACCTCTTCCAGAACCGTTTGAATGGTGAGTTCAACTTCTATAATAAGAAGACAACGGATATGCTCTTCTGGCTTAGTGTTCCAGAGAGTATGGGTGTTCGTGGTTACTATGGTAACCTTGGTGATATCCGTAATACTGGTGTTGAGTTCACATTAAATGGTGATATCATTCGTACAAAGAATATTGTTTGGAGTGCATCTGCTAATATCTCACATAACAGAGCAAAGGCTTTGAAGCTTGACCCTGTAAAGACCGCACAGTATGGTGGCTTCTCTCAAGCTGATGTAAATGCAGGATTCAACGTTCCTATGTGGTATGCTGAGGGACAGCCATTGTATAATGCCATGTTGGCTGATTATGCTGGTGTGAACGATAAGGGATTGCCACAGTATTGGGTTGATGAAGACATATATAATGATTATAAGGCAGGAAAGATGTCTGTTAGTAGTAAACCTGGTACAAAACATTCGTTCTTAACAACTGACTGGCGTGAGGCTACTAAGTACACACACCAGATGTTGCCTGTAGCAAATGGTGGTTTCACAACATCTTTACGTGTATATGACTTTGATGTTAACCTGATTTTTGATTATCAGATTGGTGGTAAGATTTATGATTTTGGTTATGCAGGCTTGATGGGTAACGTAACAACGAAGAGTGAGGGCTATAATCTGTCAAAAGATATCCTGAAGGCATGGACACCTGATAACACTTCAAGTGATATTCCACGCTTTATGTATACTGATCAGGATATGACGGCACAGTCTACTCGTTTCCTTACAAGTGCAAGGTATCTTAACTTCCAGTCGTTTACTGTTGGTTACAGCGTTCCTGCAAAGATAGCTCGGGCTTTGATGTTGAGTAAGATTCGCATCTATGTACAAGGTCAGAACCTCTGCTTCTGGTCAGCTCGTAAGGGTCTTGATCCACGTTATAGCTTCCAGGGAACGTCTCATGCAGGTATCAACGCTTATGCACCTGTACGCACGATTATGGGTGGTTTGCAGTTGTCTTTCTAATGAGATGATTCGCACATCGTTATTAATAACAATAAAATGAAAAGACAATGAAAAAGATATTTTCAGCAATTATCCTCGCAGCAATAGGCACTTCGATGCTTACAGGTTGTATTGAGGAAGTTGAACCACTGGGTGGTGAAGCTACCCTTGATCAAGTGGCAGAAGCTCCAAATGCCTTTGACAATATGGTGAGTGGTCTTACTACAGGACTTAGTGGTAAGAGAGATTATAGTCCAGGTAATAACCAGAATGTTTGGGATTATGGTTACACAAGTTTCTTCTTGACACGTGATGTCGAGGGACAAGACGTTATTGCAACGGGTAGTAACAACCATTATCAGGTTTGGTATCAGAATGTAAAGTACCTATCAGCTGGTTATGCGGTTTCGCAATTCCCATGGACAGTATATTATAAGTGGATTACCAACTGTAATAATGTTATAAAGAATGCGGGCGCTAATAATTATGCAGAGCCCCCAGCAGACAAGAAAGTGGGTACAGGTATTGCTTATGCAATGCGTGCTATGTTCTATCTCGACCTTGTTCGCATGTATGCTTCTAAGCCTTATATCGTCGATCATAATGCTTTAACTACGATTAAAGCTGATGAAAACCGTACTATTGAGGAAGCAATCCATCAAGAACGTATGAAATGGGATGAGGCCTTCGAGTTTATCTTAAAGGATCTTGATGCTGCAGAACAGTATCTTGCCACTTATAATCGTACTGATAAGTATGTGCCAGACCTTAGTGTTGTCTATGGTTTGAAAGCACGTACCTATCTTGAGAAGCAAGATTGGGTGAATGCAGAGAAGTATGCTAAGCTTGCACAACAAGGTTATACAATGATGAGCGAGACTGACTATCTGAGCCGTGATAATGGATTTAACACTCCTAATAGCTCATGGATGTTTGCAACGAAGTTTGTTTCCAGCGATATTAATATCTCTGATAACGACGGTGACTGCTCTTGGGGTTCGGTGATGTTGCCAGAGAACGGCTTCGGCGGTGGTTATGCTTCTAACTATGGAGGTGTGAATGTTATTGATCACCATCTCTATACAACGATCCCAGTAACCGACTTCCGTAAGAAATGTTGGTTGACTTTTGATCTTGATGGTATGTCAAAGGCTGATGCTGTAACGAAGTTAGCAGAGTATACGAACTATCCTGAGCGTGTGTATGAGAGTGGTAAAGCAAATGGTTATGGCTTAAACGGTATGTGTTTCAAGTTCCGTAATGCCGCAGGAAAGGCTGATGTTAAGTATGAAGCTTGGTGTGTGTCAGTGCCATTGATGCGTGTTGAGGAGATGAAACTCATTGAAATAGAGGCTGCAGGTATGCAGGATGAGGCTCGTGGTAAGCAGTTGTTAATAGACTTTGCTAAGACACGTGATCCGAATTTCACCTATGGTCAGCACAATGATGCTTACTATAATAATTCAACTTCTGCTTTCCAGAATGAGGTATGGTGGCAACGCCGTGTAGAGTTGTGGGGAGAAGGTTTCTCAACATTTGATATCAAACGTCTTAATAAGGGTATTATTCGTAGCTATGCTGGAACGAATCACACTGAAAATGCCCGTTGGAATGTGGAAGAAGTCCCTAGTTGGATGGTATGGACCTTCACTGATACGGAGTCTTCTTACAATGGTGGTATGACTCAGAACCCTGATCCAAAGCAACCAACAGGTGACTCTGCCCCATTCGTATTTCAATAATAGTTAAATCAATAATGTAAAATGAATATGAAGAAATATATTAAAAGCTTGCTGATGCTCGTCCTTGCAGCTATGGCTCTCACAGGTTGTAGGGAGGAGGTCGGTACAGATCCAGGTAATGACGGTACTCCTATAGCTACAGTATATCAATATACTGCAGGTGCAGGATACAACTCTGATAATGATTGTCTCTTCCGTGTAGCAACCAATGCAGCTGTGGGGGAGGTCTATTATCTAGCAGAATTGAAGACTGAAAAGGAAGCTCGTAACATGACTGCAGATGCTTATGCAGAGTATGTTGTTGCTCATGGTACGAAGGTTGACGTGAAGGCATCTGACTATAAGGATGTGTATGTTACTAATTTGCACGGACTTTATGCCGTAACAGTTGTAGCTGTAAAAGGTGGAACGAAGACTTCTCAAAGCATAGAGTTTGCTGGACTTGATTACAAGCCTTATGGTACGGGTGTTTATCATTCCGATATGTTCGGTGATCTTGGTACTGTTAACGTTGAATATTCCGAAGTCGGCAGTCGCTATCGTATTAAGGATGTGTGGGGAGTAGACCATGGTTTTGCTTTCAGTATTAATGGGACAAAGGTTACAGTCTATCCTCAAACCATCGTAACGGGTCGTGAACATCCTCGATATGGTATGATTTCAGCTAATGACCAGAGTGGTAGTACCTACGATGAGGCTACTAAAACCGTCACATTCAACTTCCTGTTTAGTGTTTCAGCAGGCTCTTTTGGTGTGAAGGCTGAGACTTTACAACTGAATAATTAATCTGATTATCATGTAAATATGGGCGGTTCCCTTTGCAGGGAGCCGCTTTTTTGTGCTGTAACTAACTATGGGCTTATTTATAATAAAGGTATAGTTGGGCGAAATTTATTTGTCCTGTTCATCTTCTCTACTATGTACTGGATTTAGTTGACAGCTTTAGTTTTTAAATTAAATACTGTTTGACAATTAATTTGTTTAAATTCAATATTGGTTAACACACTATTCTCTTAAGTCAAAGTGTTGTTGTCATTAGTTTTTTCAAAGCTTTTTATTCATAAGAACTGAAGAAGACGGATATAACATGGGTGAGTTTAGCGAATAGTAAGATTAATAAACAAGTTCGAAATCTGTGAAAACCCTTGAAAATATGGTGTTTTTGTCGTAAGAAACGGATGTAGTATTAGTTTTCATACTCTTTTTGATACGTTAATAAATATAAAAATTTAGGGTGCTTTGGTAGGTTGAGTTTGTGTATTTAGCAGAAGTGCATTAAATTTGTGGACATAGATTAGTCAGCCTTTTGGCGTGGTATAAGATTATTTCGGGATATAAAAAAAGAATAGAGTATAATTAAATAATTTATTAACCGAAATGGAGTATTTATGAAGGAAAGACTAATTGTGTTTTTGGCAGCAATGTTCCTAAGTTTAGGAACGGCGTTTGCACAAACAAGTATTAACGGTATAGTAGTATCTTCGGAGGATGGGCAACCAGTCATTGGTGCATCCATCGTTGTTGCTGGTACCCAGAACGGTACTGTTACTGATGTCGATGGTAATTTTACACTGTCAACATCTGTAGGATCAAAGTTGGTTGTTTCATACGTTGGTATGAACACAAAGACTGTTACAGCGGCTGCCCATATGAAAATTACGTTGGACCCTGATAACAAGAACCTTGATGAAGTCGTTGTTGTTGCTTATGGTACAGCTAAACGACAGTCAATTACTGGTTCTGTAGCAGTGGTTGATTCGAAGAAAATCTCTGATCGTATCAGTACGTCAGTGACTGGTGCCTTGGAGGGATCAGCACCTGGTGTACAGGTTAACAATACGTATGGTGAACCTGGACAAGCTCCAAAAATTCATATACGTGGTGTAGGTACGTTGGTAAGTGGTGCTGATCAGCCTTTGTATATTGTTGATGGTACGGCATATTCAGGCAATATTGCAGAGTTGAACCCTAACGATATAGAGTCAGTGTCTATCTTAAAGGATGCTTCTTCTGCTGCTCTCTATGGTAACAGGGCTGCAAATGGTGTTGTTCTTATTACTACTAAGAAGGCCAAGTATGCTTCTAAGCCTATTATTACATTGAAGGTTGACCAGGGATTCTATAGACGTGGTATCCCCGAGTATGACCGTTTAGGACCTGATGAGTGGATGGAAGCATCATGGATGGCTTATAAGAATTATGCTTTGTCTAATAAAGCTTTGCGTATTACTAGTGAGGCAGATGCCGCAGCATATGCAACCAAGAACCTTTTGAAGAAGAAATGGAATATCTATGATGGTCCTGAAGATGCGCTCTTTGATGCTAATGGCAAGCTGATAGCCCACATGCGTCCTGAATATACTGACCTTGACTGGCAGAAACCTATTGAACGTACAGGTCATCGACAGGAGTATAATGTCTCTGCTGCTGTTTCTAGCGATAAGTTCAATGTCTATTCTTCTGCAGGATACCTGAATGAGCGTGGTTATATCATTAATTCTGGCTATGAAAGATTCACTGGTCGTATTAATACTACTTATAATGCAAACAAGTGGCTGGAGTTAGGTATGAACCTTTCTGGTACTTCTGCCATCCAGAACTATAATAGTAATGCTTCTGGTTCTATGTATGGTAATCCTTTCTATGTAACCCGTTACATGGCACCAATCTATCCTTATTATCTCCATAATGCAGATGGTTCTTACGTCTTGGACGCAGATGGGAATCCACAATTTGATGTTACCTCTCAGTACCTGTCGAACCGTAATATAGCTTATGAGCTACGACATGATAATGACAAGAACCGTAGAAATGTACTTGATGGTCTGATTTATGGAAAGATCACATTGCCTTACGGCTTCTCTTTCTTGGGTAAGGTGAGCATGAAGCATGCTAACTCTAATAAACAGTCCTATGATAACCCTAATATCGGTGATGGTGCAGGTAACAATGGACGTTTGAAGGAGAGAATTTCTCAGTTCAATTCCTATACAGGACAGGAACTTTTGACATGGGAACATGAATTTGGAGATCACCATATTGATGTACTTCTCGGTCACGAGAACTATAGCTGGAAGGTTAGATATTCAAGTCTGATGAATACAGATGCCGCAATTGACGGTCTGTTAGTGCTGAATAACTTCGTTCAGAATGCAACTACTGGTGGTTATAATGAGGCTTATAGAACAGAGTCTTATCTCGGACGTGCTCGTTATAATTATGCTGATAAGTACTTTGTTGACTTCTCTTATCGTCGTGATGGCTCTTCTAAGTTCCATAAGGATAAGCGTTGGGGTAACTTCTTCTCCTTTGGTTTGAACTGGAATATTAAGAAAGAAGAGTTCATGAAGAAGGTAAAATGGGTTGATGCTCTGCGTGCTCGTGCTTCATATGGTGAAGTTGGAAATGATGCAGCAGTAGACTATTATGGCTATCAGGGACTTTATTATATCAAGAAGAATGCTGGAGAACCAGCCTTGATACGTCAGAAGTTGGCGGCTGATAACCTCAGATGGGAGACAACCCAGACCTTTGACCTCGGCGTTGAAGGTACAGTCTTTAATCGTGTGAACTTCAGTATCGGTTATTTTGATAAGCGTTCAAAGGACTTGTTGTTCCAGGTTCGCTTCCCATTGTCAGCTGGTTCATTCTATGGAGATAACCTAACAAACCTCAGTCAGTATCAGAATATTGGTACAATCTCTAACCGTGGTTTCGAGTTTATGGTGAACGGAGATGTTGTTCGTTCGAAAGATTGGACGTGGAACTTGGCATTTGATGCTACAACTTTGAGCAATAAAGTAGTCAAATTACCTGGTGGAAAGGATATTCTTCACGGTCAACAGAATTATTCAGAAGGACATTCTGCTTATGAATGGTACACTTATCACTTTGCTGGTGTAGATCAGATGACAGGTCAGTCACTCTATGATATTGATATGGATAAGGCTACTTCGGCTCGCGCTGCAGGTGCTGTTGTTGATATCAATGGTAAGGAATATGTTACTACAACGACCTATGCACGTCGTGTATGGGCTGGTACAGCATTGCCATCTGTCTATGGCTCATTCGGTTCTAACCTGCGTTGGAAGGATTTAAGTCTTAATATCTTGATGACTTACAGCCTTGGTGGAAAGACGATGGATGGTCCTTATCAGTCATTGATGAGTGCTGGTTCTGCTACATTTGCCAGTGCTTTGCACAAGGATGCACTGTCTTCATGGAAGGGAGTGCCTGCAGGTATGACAGCAACATCACCTGATCGCATTGATCCGAATGGTATTCCGGCACTTAATTACTCTCAGAGTAATGACAATAATGCTGCTAGTGACCGTTGGTTAACAAGCTCTTCTTACCTTGTTATGAAGAATATCGTGCTTTCTTATCGCCTCCCTAAGGCTTGGGTAGATAAGTGTGGACTGGGTGGTGTCTCCCTGAAAGCAGGTGTAGAGAACCTCTTTACCGTTACATCACGTAAGGGATTGAACCCACAATATAGCTTCAGTGGTAGTAGCAATGATACATATGTTACTGCTCGGGTATTCAACTTTGGAGTCACAGTTAATCTCTAATATTTACATGAACCTAAATAAAAGATATAATATGAAATATCCAATTAACAAACTCACGATAGGTCTTTTGTCTGTAGCATCAGTGATAGTGGTCTCTTGTACGGATGGGTATCTTGATACAGCACCATCTGAATCAATTAGTCCACAGGCTGCATATGCTACAACAAACAATGCACGTAGTACCTTGAATGGTATTGCAAAGGTGATGAGTGTACAGCAAGGACAGTATGGACAGGGCTTTGCTGGCGAGAATGCCATCATCCGTTATTATGAGAACATACCAAGTCAGAATTACAATTATAACTACTATGCTCCAGGTAACTCGCCTCTTCATAATCAAGAATGGCATGATCGTGCAACGACAAAGTACGACTCTTATGCCTGGGCATATTACTATCAGATCATCACAAACTCCAATGCTTTTATCTTAAACATTGATGAAGCAAAAGGTCCAGAGGCTGATAAGAAGTTCTTAAAGGCATCAGCGCTCACCTTCCGTGCCTATGCTTATGAGAAACTTGTTCATTATTTCTGTTATCGTTGGCAAGATAGTAACAATGGTTCAACGCGAGGTCTGCCTATACGTCTTGACTTATCAACAGGTGAACTGAAAGCTTCTACCCTTGCAGAGGTCTATCAACAGATATATAAAGACTGTGAGGAAGCAATTCAACTCTTTACTGAGAGTGGTCAGACACGTGATGCTTCTCGTTGCTGGATAGCTGATGTGAACACTGCTCATGCCGTTTATGCACGTGCAGCATTGACCCGTCAGGATTATGCAACAGCGTTAGCACAGGCGAAATTGGCTGAAGTTAACCGTCCTCTTATGAACAGAAGTGAATATGCAGGCGGCTTCTATAAGCCAACAAAGGAGTGGATCTTTGGTAGTTATGGTGGTGATACAGAGCAGTTATGGTACTGGGCTTTTGGTGCATCAGATGCTTGTAATGGTAATAATGCAACTAAAAAGTCTACAGGAGCAGGTACAATTGGTCATGAATTGATTAGTCGTATTCCGAATGATGACGCTCGTAAGGAACTCTTTATCACTCAAGATAAGTTCACTAGTATTGATATTACTGATAACAAACAGGTTGATCAGGAGAATGGTATCATTGGTTTAGGTAATAAGAACGTACTTGAAGAGGCTAAAGCTATTGTTAAGGCTCATCAGCTTCCAGGTCTTCCAGCTGCTTATGCATCAAAGGTTATCTATTTGGATGGGCATATGAAGTTCTGGGTAACCACCCTTCCTGGTGTTAGTTATGTTCCTTTCATACGTTCCAGTGAGATGGTTCTCATCGAAGCTGAGGCTAATTATTTCCTTGGAAACACTGCTGATGCACAGGCTGCGTTGGTTCGTTTGAATGCTTCTACTGACCGTACACCAGGCTATACATGTACTAAGACTGGTCAGGATCTCTTTGATGAGATTAAGGATTATCGTGAAGTAGAGCTCTGGGGAGAAGGTTTTGCATGGAGCGACTACAAGCGTTGGAACATACCTGTGGTACGTCACTCCTTTGCTGAAGGTGGTAATGCACACCCAACAGTATCACTTACGATCCCAGCTGATGCTGGTAACAAGTGGACTTGGGTATATCCTCAGGATGAAATTGATTACAATGACCTTGTGAAAGAGTAATTAGCTTTTGACAAGATCTCCCATGTG